>Ga0209181_10004268_pt1 | contig 21400 bp, 29 predicted proteins | sample MAT05_FD_187208 | JGI IMG/M metagenome (GOLD analysis project Ga0209181, IMG submission 187208) | Freshwater microbial communities from Lake Fryxell liftoff mats and glacier meltwater in Antarctica - MAT-05 (SPAdes) (version 2) | ecosystem: Environmental > Aquatic > Freshwater > Ice > Liftoff... | reverse complement strand
GCATCAAAATCGCCCACTTGATTTCGTGAAGAACCCAAATTTGTGAGCCGTGTCCACCTCGCGGCAAATGTAGGCGGCGTCTTTTTCCAGCCCAAAGACCATGATATGTCCTCCCTGCTTCAGAAGTGGTCGAAAAGGCCAAGCTTAGCCACGGCGCTAATTGGGTGTAAATGGGTGAGTTATTGGAGATTTTCGCTTATAAATGGTTGTTATTGGGTGTAATATTCGGTGTATGCTGCGTATCGATACTCTCCGGATCACCCCGGAAATCCTCAGCCTGATCGCCAGGATCGACGAATTCAAAGGCGCCTGGCGCGCCTTGGGCACTCTCGCGCCGGACCGCTTGTCCGCATTGCGGCGGGTGGCAACGATCGAAAGCATCGGCTCTTCCACCCGCATAGAGGGCAGCAAACTCTCCGACCGGGAGGTCGAGCGCCTGCTCTCGAACCTCGACGTCAAATCATTGGCTACGCGCGACGAGCAGGAAGTGGCCGGCTATTCCGCATTGATGGAGCTGGTATTCGCCTCGTGGCAGGACATCCGCTTCACCGACAACCACATCAAGCAACTGCACCAGACCCTGCTTGGCCATAGCGAGAAAGACCAATGGCATCGCGGCAACTACAAAACCCACCCGAACCACGTGGCCGCCTTCGACGAGAACGGCGCGCAAATCGGCATCGTTTTCCAGACCGCCACGCCCTTCGACACCCCGCGCCTGATGAGCGAACTGATCGCATGGGTGAACACCGAGCGGGAATCGAAGCAGTTGCACCCGCTCCTCATCATCGCGATCGCCATCGTCGTATTTTTGGAAATCCACCCCTTCCAGGACGGCAATGGCCGCCTGAGCCGCGCGCTGACCACCTTGTTGCTGCTGCAATCCGGCTACGCCTACGTGCCCTATAGCTCGCTGGAAAGCGTAATTGAACTCAACAAGGAAACCTACTATCTGGCCCTGCGCCAGACCCAGGGCAGCATTCGCACCGAAGCACCCGACTGGCAACCGTGGCTCATGTTTTTCCTGCGGTCACTGGCCGAGCAGGTGCGACGGCTGGAAGCAAAAGTCGAGCGGGAAAAAATCGTGCTGGCCGCGTTGCCGGCACTGTCGTTGGCGATTGTGGAGTTCGCACGCGAGCATGGACGCGTGACCATCGGCGAAGCGATGCGCTTGACGCAGGCAAACCGGAATACGTTGAAGATGCATTTTCGGGCGCTGGTGGAGCGGGGGACCCTCACGCAGCGGGGAAGCGGGCGCGGGGTTTGGTATGAGTTGCGCTAAACGAAGCGGACGAGCGTTTACGTAGACCCTGCCGCTTGCAGCGCAAGAGACCCCCCTACCGAAAACCTCTACACTCGCCACCGCCCCCACAAACCCCTGCGCCCGCGTCCCAAGCACACCATGACTCCCGCAGCCAGGGCACGCGAACACATTGACCGCAAGCTTGAGCAGGCGGGCTGGGTCATTCAGGACGTAAAACAGATCAACCTCGCCGCTGGCACAGGGGTGGCGGTGCGCGAATACCCCACCGACACCGGCCCGGCGGACTACGTGCTCTTCGTCAACCGCAACCCCGTGGGCGTGAGCGAGGCCAGGAAGGACGAAGCAGCATGAAAATCACGAAGCCGGGCTATGCCGAAGAAAAACGCCCGCATTTGCGGGCGTCGGGTGAAGACGCAGGTCCTGAGTTCAAGGGTTCCACCCGTTCGGGCTGGCGCCGGTGCCGGCGACCTCTACAATCTCACGCTTACCTACGGCGTGGGGTTCTACGAGACGCCGCGATATTGGGTACGCATGGACCGCGAATCTTTCCCGTTCGTCTACCGTGCCGTCACTTGACTTGCCGGGGAGGCTGACGTGCTCACACGCTTAGAGATCGATGGATTCAAGACTTTCGAAGGTCTTGAGGTTGATCTGTCGCCATTCACCGCCGTTGTCGGCAACAACGCGGCGGGCAAGAGCAATTTGTTCGACGTGATCCAGTTGCTCTCGAACCTCGCGTCGCGGGATGTTGCCGAAGCGGTGAAGGACATGCGAGGCGAACCGCTGGAATTATTTCGCCAGACGGCAAAGGGCCGCAGCACGCAAATTCGCCTGGCGGCCGAAGTGTTGGTGGACCCGGTGGTGCGCGACCCTTGGGGCAGCGAGGTAAGCATTACCCACACCCGGATGCGGTACGAAGTGACGCTGGAACTGCGCAGCATCAAGCCGGGGGTCGAGCGCATTCAGGTGGCACGGGAGGAGGTCTTGCCGATCCTGCGCAAGGATGACCACTGGGCGGATGGGATCGCACCTTCGAAGTCGTTTCGGACGGCGTATCTGAAATACGCACGCTCAAAGCCCTGGCTCACCACCGACGGCCTGACCTTCAACATTCATCAAGATGGGAAGCAAGGCCGTAACCAGCCGCGGCCGGCCAGTGCGGCTGAAGCGACAGTGTTGTACGGCGTCACCAATGCGGCGGAATTTCCGCATCTGTTCGCGCTGCGTGAGGAAATGCGCTTCTGGCGCTTGTTGCAGCTTGATCCGGTGTTGCTGCGCAAGCCTGCCCCGGCCACGGCCACCGATGTGTTGAGCGCAGATGGCTCGAATCTGGCCGCCGTGCTGGCGCAGTTGAAGGTGGAAACGGCAACCAGCACGCAGCCGGACGGTGTGCTGAGCGACATCGCGGCCGAATTGAACAACCTTATTGCAGGGGTGACCAAACTCGACGCGCAGTTGCACCCGGCGAGCCGCGAGTATCGGATCGCGTTGACGATGCGCGATGGCCTGCCGTTTTCTTCACGAGTGGTGTCCGATGGCACCCTGCGCGTGCTCGCGTTGCTGACGCTTCTGCATGACCCGCGCCATCGTGGCTTGATTTGCTTCGAGGAACCGGAGAACGGAGTCCACCCGGCACGCGTCCGGCAATTGGTTCAATGCCTGCGGGATATGGTGACGGTCCCTGGCGACGAAATCCCCGTCGACAATCCCGCGCCACTGAGCCAGCTGCTGGTCAATAGCCATTCACCTGTCGTCCTCGCGGCGCTGGTAGACCGGGAACGGCACCCGGTAACGGGATCGATCCTGTTCGCCGATACCGCCACGGTGACTGATCCGGAAAAGAAGGAAACCCGCCGCAGAACGCGATTGCGCTTGGTACGCCAGAAGTCTCAACCCACCTTGCCGGGCGTTGATGAATCGCCGCGAAGCTTTGTTTCCGACTATGAAGTGCAGAAAGTCCTGGAAACAGTCGAAGCCGAGGATTGAGGATGCGTTATCTGGATCTCGCTCTGTATGCGGAAGGAAAGACGGACTACCAGTTTCTAAGCCCTTTGCTGCAGCGGTTGTGTGAGGAAATATGCGCCCAGGAGGCGAAACAATCGGTTGAAGTCGGCCCGGTTCTCGCGCTCAATCACCCCGATTCGGCGAAAGGCGCGCCGCGCGAAGTGCGCATCGTAGAGGCGGCGGAACAGGCACGCGGCGCGTGGCGGGTGCTGTTCGTGCATGCCGACGCAGACGGCGATGCGGCGCATGCGCGCGCCCACCAGACACAGCCAGCGATAGACGCGCTGCGACAACAATTCGACGATCAAGGTTTCGGCGTGGCAGTCGTTCCGGTCCGTGAAACCGAGGCATGGGCAATCAGGGATGGCGAAGCCATGCGGCACAAGCCGTCACCATGGAAACCACTACCCTGTCCAGCAAAGGCCAATTGGTCATCCCCAAGGCAGTGCGCGACGATGCCCAGGTTTCCGCAGGGGCACTGTTTGAGGTGCGTTACGTTGAAGGTGAAATTCGCTTGCGTGCCCTGCCCTCGTTGCGCGCGACCGCATTGGGCGAAGTTGCCGGTTGCCTGGCCAAACCGGGGCGCAAACGCGTGAACGATACGAAGGCGCAGGCCATCGTCAAAATGCGCTTGAAGGCGCGTCACGCGCCGTGATCGCGCTCGATACCAACCTGCTGGCGCGACTGCTGCTGCAGGACGACAAGGTTCAACACGCCCGCGTGAAGGCGCTATTGGCCAGTCAGCAGGTGTTTACCGCGCCGCTATCGGTCTTTCTCGAACTGGTGTGGGTCCTGGAAGCCAACGACTGCACGCCCGCAGAAATCCAGAGAGGGTTGAACTTGCTCCTGGGCCTGCGCAACTTCAAACCGGTCCAGGCAGGCGTTGTCAGAACCGCACTGGCGCATTACGCACAAGGCGTGGCCTTTGCCGACGCCCTGCACCTCGCTTTGAGCCGCGCCGACCAATCCTTCATGACGTATGACAAAGCCTTTGTGCGCCGGGCTGCCAAACTGGGAGCAGTGCCCGAGGTAACTGCCGCCTGAAGTCGGGGTTGGTCAATGCGCTGGACATCCTGCCGGTCGAGGCCGGAGCCTTCCATGTAATGGACCCTGGCTATGTTGACTTCGCGCGCCTGTATGCGATGCATCAGGCCGGCGCGTTCTTCGTCACGCGTGCCAAGCGCGGCATGGACGCGCGGCGCGTGTACTCGTCGCCGACCCAGCGCGATACCGTGCGGTCTTTCGACGTTTGGCTTGCGCCGGGTACCAATTTGGAAGCCTTTGCCGGGTGCGGCAACAACGATGACCTCTTCAGTGGCGATCTGAGTGACTTTCTGTCGATTGTCGATGGCTGCGATTCCCTGATTGCCGAATGCCGGCAAAGCGATCCGGCGCTGCTGGCCTATCTGAGCGATCGGGCCGCCCTTCTGCGGGTGTGAATGGCTGTCCAAATCCGCCACTACATGGCGATGTGCTTTTTTCGGGCATGAAAAATGCGTCACGCCAGATAGCCCAGGAGCCGGGTCAAGGGCAGGCTGCGGTCTTTTGCAGCCTGGCGTAGCGGACCCTTGACGCGGCGGAGGGGCGATAGACTTTGTCATGGTTGCAAGCGCGGCAGTTTCGCGCTTGCAACCATGGAAGTTTGCGATTTTCGTCGCCAGATATGTTCGCTTTTGCACCGCCGTTCACAACACCGTGTCCCTCCTCAGCCATTGCCAGCAGCGTATGCGGTGTCCGGCTCTCGAAGACGACATTGGGCTCCACACCGGCCAGACTGCAGGTAGCGTCAAAGGTACGGCGGGTTACGAAGCTGGTATCCAACAGCAGCAGCGGGTGGGCGGCGAGGCGAGCAATCTCGATATCTCCGTTCTTTCCGAGTGTCAGCGGCGCCCGATACCAAACGGGCATCGCTTCGCTGGTGTCAGCGTGAGGCATTCCGAGGGTGTCGGTGATCCAGTATGCAGTCGTTGGTGACTGGCAGCTCCTGGCCGAAAGTAGTACTTCATAACAATGCACTGGCGCTTCAGGAATTCGTACACGCGCATCAATCGCCGCCAGCGTTACCAGCGCCGAGGTTTCGCCGCGCCTGACGCGAAGGCCGGGCAGGATTGCACCGCTGCGGACTATTCCCCTGCCTGGGCGCGCGCCGCATCGATGACTTTTTCTCCCAGGAAGTAGCCTTTCTCCCGCATTTCTTCAAGCACCGGAACCACCGCATCGATGAGCCCTCGGGTCTTGGCTGCGCACAAAACACTTGCTGTGCCGGTGATCGCGATACGCAGTCGGTGAGCTTCGCGACGACCGAGTTTTTCATCGATGATCAGCAACGTGCGCGCGTGGGTGGCGGCGTAGGCCAGACAGGATGCTTCGCCGATATCCAGAAAAGGATGAAGTGCGGCCGGCGTGTCCGCCGACAACGCCGCAAGCCAGCCTTCGCTCAGGGCTTCCTGCAACGTCGGTGCGTCGGCGCCGCTGCCGTCGATGGCCAATTCCGCAACCACTTCCGGGGTAAGTTGAACGCAGCCAAACAGCGCCTTCAACAATGCCAGCCTGCCGACTTTCGCAAGCGCGATCAGCGGGCCGGCATCGGCGATGACTGGTGTGGCTACCGGGCGGCGCTTGCTTGCGACAGCCATGCGTCGATCGCAGCCACGTCGTCGGCGATCTCGCCACCGTCTGGCGTGAGCGCGATGCCCAGTCGCGCCAGCAAATCGAGCATCTCGCTGCGGCTCTTGCCTGCCATGCGTGCGGCCGCACCGGAACTGATCACGCCGTCGCGAAACAGCGAGGCCGCAATCGCCAGCCGCAGACGTCCCAGGTCGGGCATGCCCAGTTGGGCCAGCCCGATCAAGACTGCTTCAGGGGTGTCGCGATTGGTGACCACCACCATTTCACCATCCCGCGCCTGCTTAAGCGCCGTGGATGGGTTGTTCTTGAGTTCGCGGACGGAAACGCTTTCCATGGTGTAGGACCAAGATGTAGGAACAAGTGGTAGGAACTATAACATGGTTACCGTGTTGGCTTTAAAGTCGCCCCACCGCGCTTGGATGCCGCCAACGCCGCTGTCTCGGTTTGCATGGCGCCAGGCTCGAGGCGTATGGGCTGGAATCCGGCGATCCAGCCAATTTTGCTTCAGTGCAGGTAGTCTTCCTCTCGTTGGTGCCGAACCGCGCCCACGACGACTTCGCCGGCGAAGATCTCGAAGAGGACGATGTAGCCCGCAGCACCGAATGGAAGGATCAATTCGCGCGAGCGGCCATTGCCCAGCTCCGCCCTGCGGCATGTGTAGGGCGACCAGGACAGCAGGCGAATTCCCTCGCGGATGGCGTCGAGTGCTTGCTGCGCAATGGTCCAGCCCGGTGTTTCGCTGGCGAGTTCGCGTTCAATCGCGAAGTCTTCCAGGCGCCGCAGGTCCGCCACCGCTTCCTCGGTTCAGACCTCAATGTTCGTCAGGGCCCGTGATCGGCCGTCAGGCGTACTTCGCAACAATGCACCAACCCTTCAAAAATCCCCCCAGCGCGCGTGAATCGCCGCCAGCGCCGCCAATGCTGCGGTCTCGGTGCGCATGACGCGCGGCCCGAGCAGGATCGGCTGGAATCCGGCTGACTGCGCCAGCGCTTCTTCGGTATCCGAAAGCCCTGCCTCCGGCCCGATCAACAGCGTCACGAGCGTGCCGGCCGCAGGTTTGGGCAAACTGGAAAACCGGGTGGCGTGCACCGGCGAGAGCATCAGCTTCAGCCCGGCGTGTTCGCGCATCGAAGCCAGCCAGTGGTCGATGGGACTCACCGCCGCGATCGCGGGAATCCGGTTGCGTCCGCATTGCTCGCAGGCCGATTGGGCTATTGCACGCCAGTGTTCCAGCCGCTTCGCCGCCCGCTCCGGGTTCAGGCGCAACACCGAGCGGGAGGCCGCCAGCGGCACAATGGTCGTGGCACCGAGCTCGACCGATTTTTCGATCACCCAGTCCATCTTGTCGCCGCCGGCCAGGCTTTGCGCCACCGTGACGGGGTAGGGTGCTTCGGACTCGCGCTGACGAAATTCCAGTATTTCGGCTTCGACCGCACGTTTCGCCACCACCGCCAGGCGGGCGCGGTATTCGCCGCCCAGGCCGTTGAGCAAGGTTACCTCGGCGTCTACGGTCAGTCGCAGCACGTCGCGGGCGTGGTGGGCAGGCTTTTCCGCAAGCGCGAGCGTCGTGCCAACAACGAGTTCGCCGGGGCAGAAAAGGCGGGGGGTCATGGTTTTTCGCCGCGTTGCAATGCCTGCATTCGGCTATGCGAGGGGCTGAAGAACGTCGACATCGCTTTGCGCAGGGCATGTGCCTTGGCCGAATTGTCGGCGCCGAAGTTGCAAACGTAGATGTCGAGGGTCACGCCCATGGTTTCCAGCCAGGTGTGCACCGCCATGTGCGATTCGGCCAGGAGCACGATGCCGGTGACGCCAGCACTTCCGGGAAACCGGTGGAACATGTCTGCCACCGGCGTAAGCCCGGCGTCGCGCACCGCCGTCAGGCAGTAGTCGCGCAACCCGTCCGGATCGATCAGGCATGCGGCTGCACAGGTGCAATCGAAGAGGTCGCCGGTGAGGTGAAGTCCCTGCATGGGGAAGCGCTTTGCCGTGGCGAGTTAGGCAGGGCGCGCGGTTTTTGCGGCGCGTCATGAGGGCCGGGCCGGATTGCCTGACCGCGTATAATTATAGGTTCTCCGCCTGCCCTGTCTTTCTTCTTCGCCGGCCATCATGCGTCGCGGGGGAATCGCCGGGCTTGAAACCAGTCGCGCTTGGCACCGCCTTTCCTGATTTTTCGCCCATGACCACCCCCGTATCCGCAGTGACCTTGGCCAACGCCATTCGCGCACTGGCGATGGATGCCGTGCAGCAGGCCAATTCCGGCCATCCCGGCATGCCCATGGGCATGGCCGACATTGCCGTGGCCTTATGGAACCGCCATCTGCGCCACAACCCGGCCAACCCGAAATGGGCCGACCGCGACCGTTTCGTGGTGTCCAACGGCCATGGGTCCATGTTGCTGTACGCGCTCCTGCACCTGACCGGTTACGAGCTGCCGATCGAGGAATTGAAGAAATTCCGCCAGCTGCATTCGAAGACGCCCGGCCATCCGGAATACGGCATCACACCAGGCGTCGAGACCACCACCGGCCCGTTGGGACAGGGCCTGGCAAACGCGGTCGGCATGGCATTGGCAGAGGAATTGATGGCCACCGCCTTCAACCGCCCCGGGCACGCCATCGTCGACCATCACACCTATGTGTTCCTGGGCGATGGCTGCCTGATGGAAGGCATTTCGCACGAAGCCTGTTCGCTGGCCGGCACCCTCGGTTTGTCCAGGTTGATCGCCCTCTATGACGACAACGGCATTTCGATCGATGGCAAGACCGCCGGCTGGTTTACCGACGATAGCCCCAAGCGCTTCGAGGCTTACGGCTGGCATGTGATCGCGGGCGTCGACGGGCATGACGTGGAAGCGGTAGACGCGGCGATCAAATCTGCCAAAGCGGAAACCCGGCGCCCGACCCTCATTTGTTGCAAGACCGTCATCGGCAAGGGCGCCCCCACGCGCGCCGGCACCGCCAAGGCGCATGGCGAGGCGCTGGGCAAGGAAGAAATCGCCGACACGCGTGCGGCGTTGGGCTGGAACCACGAACCCTTCGTGATTCCGCCGGAAGTGTATGCGGGCTGGAACGCGCGCGAGTGCGGCGGCTTGCTTGAAAGGTCCTGGAACGGGAAATTCGCCGCCTACACCACGGCCTATCCGCAGCTCGCCGCCGAATTTCTGCGCCGCATGGCAGGCGATCTGCCGGCCAACTGGAATGCAACTGTTGCCGCGCTGATCGACGGTGCCAACAGCAAGGCCGAAACCGTGGCCACCCGCAAGGCTTCGCAGGGTGCCATCGCCGGCTTGGCCCTGGTGCTGCCCGAACTCATCGGCGGCTCCGCCGACCTGATGGGCAGCGTGTTCACCGATTGGCCCGCAAGCCAGGTAGTCGCGCGCGGCGCGGACGGCCGGCTCGCCGGCAATATCGTCAATTTCGGCGTGCGCGAATTCGCCATGGCGGCGATCACCAGCGGCATGAGCCTGCATGGCGGCTTCATTCCGGAAACCGGTACTTTCCTGACCTTCTCGGACTACTCGCGCAACGCCTTGCGCATGGCGTCTTTGATGAAGCTGCGCAATGTCTTTGTGTTCACCCATGACTCCATTGGTCTCGGCGAAGACGGCCCGACCCATCAACCGGTCGAACATGTGTCTGCCTTGCGCCTGATTCCGGGCATGCATGTGTGGCGGCCCTGCGACACGGTTGAATCGGCGGTGGCCTGGGCGCGCGCGGTCGAGCGCCGCGACGGCCCGAGCTGCCTGATTTTCACGCGCCAGAATTCGCTGTTTCAGGCACGTTCACCGGTGGCCATCGCGGCGATATCGCGCGGTGGCTACGTACTGGCCGAGGCCGACGGACCGCTGCGCGCGATCATCATCGCCACCGGGTCGGAAGTCGAGCTGGCCAGCGTCGCGCGCCTGCAACTGGCGGCCGCCGGCATCGCGGTGCGGGTGGTGTCGATGCCGTGCACCCAGGTATTCGACGCCCAGGATGCGGCCTACCGGGAAGCAGTGCTGCAGCGCGGCGTTCCGCGGGTGGCAGTGGAGGCCGGCGTCAGCGATTTGTGGCACAAGTATGTTGGCCTGGAGGGCCGGGTAATCGGCATCGACCGCTTCGGCGAGTCGGCGCCGTTCAAGGATTTGTTCAAGTTTTTCGGTTTCACCGCCGACCGGGTTGCGCAAGCTGTCAAAGAAGTGATATGAATCCGGTTCCACGGCGGCCCGGGTTGATCGGGCGGTGCTTGCGAGCCCCAACGGCTGCGTTCAAACGCGGCTAACTTATCCAATGGAGAAGTGTATGACTATCAAGGTGGCGATCAACGGTTACGGCCGGATCGGACGCAACATCCTGCGGGCCCATTACGAAGGCGGCAAGAAGCACGACATCGAGATCGTCGCGATCAACGACCTGGGCGATGTCAAGACCAACGTGCACCTGACCAAGTACGACACCGCGCACGGCAAGTTTCCCGGCACCGTGGGCATCGACGGCGAATACATGGTCGTCAACGGCGACAAGATCAAGGTCCTGGCCAACCGCGATCCGTCGAAGTTGCCGTGGGCCGAACTGGGCGTCGACGTGGTGCTCGAATGCACCGGCTTTTTCACCAGCAAGGAAAAGGCCTCGGCGCATATCGCCGGCGGTGCGAAAAAGGTCATCATCTCCGCCCCCGGCGGCAAGGATGTCGATGCCACCGTGGTCTATGGCGTCAATCATGGTGTACTCAAGGCCTCGCATACCGTGATCTCCAACGCTTCGTGCACCACCAATTGCTTGGCGCCGCTGGTCAAGCCCCTGCACGACAAGATCGGCATCGTCGCCGGCCTGATGACCACCATTCATGCGTATACCAACGATCAGGTGCTGACCGACGTGTATCACGAGGATCTGCGGCGCGCCCGCTCGGCCTCGCAGAACATGATTCCCACCAAGACCGGCGCCGCCGCCGCGGTTGGTCTGGTGCTGCCGGAGTTGAACGGCAAGCTCGACGGCTACGCCATCCGCGTGCCGACCATCAATGTCTCGATCGTAGATCTCACCTTCACCGCGCGGCGTCCGACATCGGTCGATGAAGTCAACACCATCATGCGTGAAGCCGCCAACGGTTCGCTGAAAGGCATTCTCGACTACACCACCGAGCCTTTGGTGTCGTCGGACTTCAATCACAACCCGGCCTCCTCGACCTTCGACGCCTCGCTCACCAAGGTGGCCGAAGGCTCGCTGGTCAAGGTGGGCTCGTGGTACGACAACGAGTGGGGCTTCAGTAACCGCATGCTCGATACGACCATTGCCTTGATGTCCGCGAAGTAATCCTGCAACAGGGCGCGCAAGCGCCCTTTTTTGTATGCGAACGCCATGAACTTCAAACGCCTCTCCGAGCAGCACTTGAAAGACAAACGCGTCTTCATCCGTGCGGACCTGAACGTGCCGCAGGACGACGGCGGCAAGATTACCGATGACACGCGCATCCGCGCCTCGGTGCCCGGCATCCGCTTCGCCCTGGATGCCGGCGCCGCCGTGATGGTGACGTCCCACCTGGGCCGCCCCACCGAAGGCGAGGTCAGGCCTGAGGATTCGCTGGCGCCGGTGGCTGCCCGCTTGTCCGAGTTGCTGGGGCGCGCAGTCGCTCTCAGGACCAACTGGGTCGACGGCGTCGCGGTTGCGCCGGGTGAACTGGTGCTGCTCGAAAACTGCCGCTGCAACAAGGGCGAGAAGAAGAACGACGACACGCTCGCAAAAAAAATGGCAAGGCTGTGCGACATCTATGTGAATGACGCCTTCGGCACCGCGCATCGCGCCGAAGCCACCACGCACGGCATCGCGAAGTTCGCGGCGATCGCCTGCGCCGGGCCGCTGATGGCGGCCGAACTCGACGCCCTCAAGGCGGGGCTGAATGCGCCCAAGCGCCCGTTGCTGGCGATCGTCGCCGGCTCGAAGGTGTCGACCAAGTTGTCCATCCTGCAGGCGCTGGCCGATCGTGTCGACTACATGATCGTCGGCGGCGGCATTGCCAACACCTTCATGCTGGCCGAAGGGCTGCCGATCGGCAAATCGCTGGCCGAGCCCGACATGCTGGGCGACGCCAAGGCCGTCATCGCCAAAATGAAGGCCAAGGGAGGCGCTGTGCCGATTCCGGTTGACGTGGTGGTCGGCAAGCAGTTTTCCGCGGATGCCCTCGCCGTCACCAAGGCGGCGCAGGACGTGGCGGCCGACGACATGATTTTCGACATCGGCCCGCAAAGCGCACAGGCGCTCACCGGTCTGATCGCCAACGCCGGCACGATTGTCTGGAACGGCCCGGTGGGCGTGTTCGAGTTCGATCAGTTCGGCGGCGGTACCCGTGCGGTTGCCGAGGCGATCGCGGCCTCGAAAGCGTTTTCCATCGCCGGCGGCGGCGATACCATCGCTGCCATCAACAAGTACGGCGTGGCCGATCGCATCGGCTATATTTCAACCGCCGGCGGTGCGTTCCTTGAATTTCTCGAGGGCAAGGTTTTGCCGGCGGTGGAAATTCTGGAGCAGCGTGGCTGAAGTACTGGGCGCGCCGGCGTTTGCATCCGCACGATCATCAAGAGGAAACGCCATGCCACGCAGCACCAAGATCGTCGCCACCCTGGGCCCTTCGTCGAGCGACGCCGAGACGCTGGGCCAATTGATCGCCGCCGGGGTCGATGTCGTTCGTCTCAATTTTTCCCATGGCACGGCGCAGGACCACATCGACCGCGCCAACCTGGTGCGGCGCATCGCCAAGGAGCACAAGCGCGCGGTGGCAATCCTGGCTGACCTGCAGGGTCCCAAGATCCGCGTCGGCAAGTTCGCCGAAGGCAAGGTGATGCTGGAGAAGGGCGCCACCTTCGTCCTTGACGCAGATTGCGAACTAGGCAACATCGATGTTGCAGGGATCGACTACAAGGAGTTGCCGCGCGACGTCAAGGTTGGCGATGTCCTGTTGCTTGACGACGGCAAGATCGTGCTCGTGGTGGACAAACTGCATGGCAATCGGGTGATCACCACGGTCAAGGTGGGCGGCGTGCTGTCGAACAACAAGGGCATCAACAAGCAGGGCGGCGGATTGACCGCGCCGCCGCTGACCGCCAAGGACATCGAAGACATCAACACCTCGGTGGCGCTGGGTGCGGACTATCTGGCGGTGTCGTTTCCGAAGTCGGGCTCCGACATGTACATGGCGCGCGAACTGATGCGCGCACGCGGCGGCAAGTCGCTACTGATCGCCAAGATCGAGCGCGCCGAGGCGATTCCGGCGCTGGAGGAGATCCTCAAGGCCTCCGACGGCATCATGGTCGCGCGCGGCGACCTCGCGGTGGAAGTGGGCGACGCCGCGGTACCGGCCCTGCAAAAGCGCATGATCCGCATGGCCCGCGAGATGAACAAGCTGTCGATTACCGCCACCCAAATGATGGAGTCGATGATCACCTCGCCGGTGCCGACCCGCGCCGAGGTGAGCGACGTCGCCAACGCGGTGTTGGACGGCACCGACGCGGTGATGCTGTCCGCCGAGTCGGCCTCCGGCAAGTATCCGGTCGAAGCGGTCGAGGCGATGCATCGCATCTGCGTCGAGACCGACAAGTCGATGGACACCGAGGTCAAGCTCGACCAGGATTTTCTCAACCGGGTATTCACCCGCATCGACCAGTCGATCGCGATGGCGGCGCTGTTCACCGCGCACCATCTAAAGGTGAAGGCGATCGTGGCGCTCACCCAGTCCGGCTCAACCGCGCTGTGGATGAGCCGTCTCAACTCCGGCGTGCCGATCTATGCCCTGACTCCGGAAGCCGGTACCTATACCAAGCTCGCGCTGTTCCGCGACACTCGCGTATTCATGATGCCGATGGAATTGCATGATCGCGACCGCCTGCTGGCCGACGCGGAAGCGCTGCTGCTAGCCGAGGGTGTGGTCGCCAAGGGCGACCTGATCGTCATCACCATCGGCGAGCCGATCGGCAAATCGGGGGGCACCAATACACTCAAGATCATCCGCGTGGGACAGCACTGAGGGGCGTGCCAAAGCGCTTGCGCGAATGCGAAAAGCGAAATCGCGGCAAATCCTTTGTGCGCCTCGGAGGAGTAGGCAAGTTTCAGGTACGTTCCGCGCGGAAATTCCGTAAATCGCCATTGACCGCCGGCGCGGGGAGCGGGACAAACGAGAAGAGCGATGGTCATCGATCCCGACCCGGCTGAAACGGCAAGGCTGAAAAACGCCATTGATGTCATCTACCGCCGCGATGCGCGTCGGGTCTTCGCCACCCTGATCCGCCTGTTGGGCGATTTCGATCTCGCCGAAGAAGCCCTGCACGAGGCTTTCCGCGCGGCGGTCGAACAATGGCCGGCGGAAGGCCTGCCGGCCAATCCGTCCGCGTGGCTGGTGTCAGCCGGGCGCTTCAAGGCGATCGACAACATCCGCCGCCAGCGTCGCTTTACTCCCTTCGATGAAGTGGCCGAGCAGGTTGAAGCCATCGCCGACGACAGCGTCGGCGCAGGGAATGAAGAAGTGCTCGAAGACGACCGCCTGCGTCTGATCTTCACCTGTTGCCATCCGGCCCTGCCGCAGGATGCGCAAGTCGCGCTGACGTTGCGCGAAGTATGCGGCCTCACCACGGAAGAAATCGCGCGTGCGTTTTTGCTCCCGGCGGCCACGCTGGCACAGCGCATCGTGCGCGCCAAAACCAAGATTCGCGCCGCTCGCATCCCGTACCAGGTGCCGGAACGCGAAGAACTGCCGCAACGCCTGGGCAGTGTGCTGCGTGCGATCTATCTCGTGTTCAACGAGGGCTATTCCGCAAGCTCCGGCGAGTCACTCACGCGGCATGATCTGTCGGAAGAGGCGATCCGCCTCGGGCGTTTGCTGATGGAGTTGTTGCCCGATCCCGAAGTCATGGGCCTGCTTGCGTTGATGCTTTTGCATGAATCGCGCCGCACCGCGCGCACCTCACACCAAGGCGACCTGATTCCGCTCGACGAGCAGGATCGCGGTTTGTGGAACGCAACCTTCATCGCCGAGGGATGCGCGCTTGCCCTGCGCGCCTTGAATACCGCCCGCATCGGCCCCTACGCGTTGCAGGCGGCGATTTCGGCCGTGCACGCCGAAGCGACGCGGGCATCCGCGACCGATTGGCCGCAAATCACCGGTCTGTACGACGCACTGCTCGAACGCGAACCCTCGCCCGTGGTCGAACTCAACCGCGCGGTGGCCATCGCGATGCGCGACGGGCCGGCGACCGGCCTTGCATTGGTCGAAGCCATCCTCGCGCGCGGGGAACTGGCTCGCTACCACCTCGCCCACGCGGCGCGCGCCGACCTGTGCCGGCGTTTGGGTAGGGATGACGAGGCCTGTGCCGCTTACGAAAGAGCACTTGAGCTCGCAACCCAGGAACCCGAGCGGCGGTTCATGTTGCGCCGGCTGGAACAGATCCCGGCAGCCGCGACCAGCGTAACGCGGCGCTGAACTAGGCAGCGCGCATGGGGAGAACCCGATAGCCGCCCTGGCCAATCGCCGGCTGGTCTGGTTTGGTGCTGCCGCAACCGGATGGTGGCAACGCTTCGGGCCGAACCGCCAGACGCTTCCGGGTGCAAAACCGGGCTGCCAAAATTATTCTCGTCTCCATGTCGATTCCAGCGTTTCGGGTTCGACTAAGCATCAGGAACGCGAAATGGCGGCTGCAACCGGCGAGAATCGCATCCGTAGCGGAGTCGGGCCACGCGCGCCGGCCGGCACGATCCATCTAGAGAAGAGGTAAACGTAATGTCCAAGGTGCGTGTGGCAAGCCTGTCGAGCCCGGTCGACGGGTTCGGTTTTCGGCTACCGGTTTGTCGAACACGTCGCTACCGCGCTTGCAACCCACGTCGTTCTTGAAAAAACCTGAAAGGAATCACCATGCCCCACCCAACCGCCTACCTTGCCTTCAACGGCACCTGCGCCGAAGCCATGCGCTTCTACGAGCGCGCACTCGAATCCAAACTGGAGGTGTTGATGACCTGCGGCGCTTCGCCCATAGCCGCCCACTGCCCGCCCGACACGCACGAGCGCATCCTGTACGCGTGCCTGGCGCTTCCCGGCGGTGGCGTGCTGATGGCGGGCGACTGCCCGACCAACATGCCTTACGAAGGTATCAAGGGTGTGTCGCTCGCGCTCAATTACGATTCGATTCCCGAAGCCGAACGTGTCTTCAAGGCGCTGGCCGAAGGCGGTACGGTGACCATGCCTCTGCAACCGGCGTTCTGGGCCAAAACCTGGGGCATGCTGGTCGACAAGTTCGGTACCGCGTGGATCGTCAACGGCGAAATGCTGCCGATCTGATCCCGGCCTTACCCTGTCTGCCGCCTATCCGACTCCCAACCGTTTCGGAGACCATCATGAAATACCTCTGCCTCGTCTACCTTTCGAAGGAAAACTGGAGCGCCTGCCCGGACGAACATTGTTTCGATTTCGCCGAGGGACTTGCCAAAAGCGGGCGCCTGCTGGCGGCCGAGCCGCTGCACCCGATCGAGACGGCGACCACGGTGCGCGTGCGCAACGGCCAGGTGACGATGACCGACGGCCCCTTCGCCGAGACCAAGGAGCAGCTCGCGGGCTTCTACCTGATCGACGCCAAGGATTTGAACGAGGCGGTCCAGGTGGCGGCAAAGATCCCGCCCGCCAGGAACGGCAGCATCGAGGTGCGTCCGGTGCGCGAGCTGGACGTACCTGCCGCGCGCAGCTTCTGATGCTCCGACCGCCACGATTCGAACCGGACCGCAAACACACATCACATCATCAAGGAGCCTTTCAATGAACTACATCGACGGATTCGTCGCCGCCGTCCCGACCGCCAACCGCGAGGCCTACCGCCAGCATGCCGAGGCAGCCGCGATCGTGTTCAAGGACCATGGCGCGCTGAAGATGGTCGATTGCTGGGGCGACGACGTGCCCGAAGGCAAGCTCACTTCTTTTCCGATGGCTGTCAAATGCGAGAGCCACGAGACTGTCGTCTTCTCGTGGGTCGCCTGGCCCTCGCGAGCGGTGCGCGACGAGGGGATGAAGAAGGTCATGGCTGACCCGCGCATGCAGCCTAGCGTGATTCCGATGCCGTTTGACGGCAAGCGCACGATCTCGGCGGGTTTCAGATGATTGTGGATGCTTGAAGGACGCCCAAGGTCTCGGCCGCCACTCCCGCTCGACCGCTCCGCCCCGCTGATCCAGTATCGGTCGCTCCAACCACGCGCGCTGACTCGCAGGCAATAGAGGGGATTCGCGGACCCTTACGATGGCCGCGCGCGCGCTGCTGCCACAGCGGAATTTTTAACCAACATGAAGGGGACCAGGCGAAAACGGGAAAGACCCCGGAGCAACTGAAAGCGCTCGCGACACAGTTCGGTGTCTACGTGTTCTGTGGTGGTATCAACGAGGATGTCGTGCCGTTGATGGTCGCCGCCAACGGCACCGTCACGAACGAGACCTACCCGCAGACCAAGGATTTCGACGGCGGCTTCTGTGTTCTGGAACTCCCGTCGCGCGAAGCCGCAGTCAAGTGGGCCGCGAAGATCGCCAAAGCCTGCCGCTGCTCGCAGGAACTCCGCGAATTCCAGTACGACTCCGAGAGCTGACCGGCGCGGTCGCAGTCCGTTCGCTATCCACTATGCCTCGCTTCGATGCCTTCCTCCGAGGGGTCAGTCATATGAACGCCAAGGTGCCCGAGGTTACCGTCGCACAATAGTCGCATCCTGAAAACGAAAGAATTCGAAAATGCCCTCTCCAGTCAGCCAAGCAACAAGTCGCGAACTCGTTCTCACCCGCCTGATCGACGCGCCGCGCGAGAAGCTGTTCCGCGCCTGGACCGAGCCGGAACTCATCAAGCAATGGTTCACGCCGCGCCCCTGGACTACGCCGGTGGTCGAGACCGACGTGCGGCCCGGCGGTTCGAGCTACATGCTCATGCGCGGCCCCGACGGCACCGAAATGCCCAATCGCGGCGTCTGTCTGGAAGTGGTGAAGAACGAAAAGCTGGTGTTCACCGACGCCTATTCGCATGCCTGGGAGCCATCCGGCAAGCCATTCATGACCGGTATCCTCACCTTCGAGGAAGAGGGCGCCAAGACGCGTTACACCGCGCGTGTCCTGCACTGGACCGATGCCGACCGCGAAACCCACGAGAAAATGGGTTTCCACGAAGGCTGGGGCAAGGCGACCGACCAGCTTGAGGCGCTTGTTGCGACCCTTTGATGCTTGCGACGGCCCTTTGGCACCGGCAGGGGTTCAATGGCCGTCGGCAACAGCTCGCCCGCGCTCGCATTGGCGGTACGCACCAGCGCGGCCGATTATCACGAGGCGCCGACGGTGACCAATCAATGCCAGGCTCGGTGTGAATAAACGTAATACGATATGATGCAGGGAGTAATACAAGCCAAAGCCGGAGATTGAAATGACGCTAACCGTTCGCTTGCCCCTGCGCGTTGAAGAGGAGCTTGCCCGCTACTGTGCCGAGCGCAAGCTGACCAAGAGTTACGCAGTCAAGCAAGCGCTGGATGAACTGTTCGCGCGGCAAGGTCCGGCGAGTCCCTACGACCTCGGCCGCGATCTGTTCGGCGCAAACGCCAAGCCGGGCGAGCCTGCCGAAGATCTTGCGCGCCATACCAAGCGGAAGTTGCACGAGCGTTTCCGCGGCCGCGGCGCGTGACCTCGACCTTGGTCGACACCGGGTTTCTGGTCGCGCTGTTCCGCAGTCGCGAACGTTTCAATGGGGCGGCGAAGGCGTACCTGACACGCAACCGGCAGCCGCTCCTGACTGTCACCCCGGTGGTGGTCGAAACCGCCTTCTTCCTTGCCGCGGCGGAGAAGCGTGCCTTGCTTGAATGGGTGCGAAGGGAGGGGCTGCAGGTCGCCGAATGGCCGCCTGCAGCGTACGCCAGGACCGAGGCGATCATCGCCAAGTATGCCGACCGCGATATCGATCTCGCTGACGCGGTCTTGATATGGCTGGCGGAGCAATCGGGTTGTCGAGCGATCCTGACTGTGGACGCGCGCGACTTTTCCGTCTATCGGACAGCGGGCGGCAAGCGCTTTGAGATGCCGGACTGGAAGCTCGGTTGAGCGCGCCGCGGAGATGCGGCCGACTTTGCGTTGCGGGCACGAGTTCCTGTCGATCGCGACGTGCCGCGCGCTAGCGCCGGGGTGCCGCCGCATCAGGGCGCACGTAGCATAAAATGCCGGTTTTAAACCTCATTTTTCGCTCGGAGTTCCCATGCCCCTAGTCTCGATGCGCCAGCTTCTCGACCACGCCGCCGAAAACGGCTACGGCCTGCCCGCCTTCAACGTCAACAACCTGGAACAGGTCCAGGCCATCATGGAAGCCGCGGCCGAGACCGATTCGCCGGTGATCATGCAGGCCTCCGCCGGCGCGCGCAAATATGCCGGCGAGACCTTCCTCAAGTACCTGATCCAGGCTGCCATCGACACTTACCCGAACATTCCAGTGGTGATGCACCAGGACCACGGCCAGTCGCCGGCGGTGTGCGACGGCGCCATCAAGCTGGGTTTCTCGTCTGTGATGATGGACGGGTCGCTGAAGGCCGACGGCAAGACCATCGCCGAGTACGAATACAACGTCGACGTGACCCAGCAGGTGGTGGACATGGCGCACAAGCTGGGCATCACCGTCGAAGGCGAACTCGGGTGCCTGGGGTCGCTTGAGACCATGCGCGGCGACAAGGAGGACGGCCACGGTACCGACTCCACCATGACCCGCGAGCAGTTGCTGACCGACCCCGACCAGGCGGCGGACTTCGTCAAGAAAACCCAGATCGACGCGCTGGCGATCGCCATCGGCACCTCGCATGGCGCCTACAAGTTCTCGCGCAAGCCCACCGGCGACATTCTCGCCATCGAGCGCATCCGCGAAATCCACAAGCGCATTCCCAACACCCATCTGGTAATGCACGGCTCCTCCTCGGTGCCGCAGGATCTTCTGGAGATCATCCGCGCCAACGGCGGCGAGATGAAGGAAACCTACGGCGTGCCGGTCGAGGAAATCCAGGAAGGCATCAAGAACGGTGTGCGCAAGATCAACATCGACACCGACATCCGCCTGGCGATGACCGCCGCGATCCGCAAATTCATGAACGAGAATCGCGGCCATTTCGACCCGCGCGACTACCTGAAGCCCGCGCGCGCCGCCGCCAAGGCCATTTGCAAGGAGCGCTACGAACAGTTCGGTTGCGCCGGCCAGGCCTCGAAGATCAAGCCGGTGCCGCTGTCGGAGATCGCCGCCGGCTATGTGTCGGGCAAGTTGTCGCAGGTGGTGAACTAAGACTGCTGCGGCTACCAAGGCCTGGCACGCAAGCGAGCGCCGATGGGCGATTCGACGCTGTCTTGCAAGCGCGCTGGTGCGCGCATTGCCTGTCTGAAAAGTGCCGTCGTTCCCGCGCAAGCGGGATGCCGTTCCCTGCAAATCCCCGAATTCCCGCTTGCGCGGGAATGACATTTCTCCCGTGACTGCACTCTACACTTCGTCCATCGAGAGCCTGCCCTTTGTCTACCGTGGCAAGGTGCGCGATACCTATGCGGTGGGCGAGGACAAGCTCCTGATGGTGACCACCGACCGCCTGTCGGCCTTCGATGTGGTGATGGCCGAACCGATCCCCGACAAGGGGCGGGTACTCAACCAGATGTCGAATTTCTGGTTCGAGCGCCTGGGCGCGCTGGTACCGAACCATCTGACCGGCATCGCGCCCGAGAGCGTGGTCGCGCCCGCCGAGATCGAGCAGGTGCGCGGGCGCGCGGTGGTGGCCAAAAAGCTCAAGGCCTTGCCGGTCGAGGCGGTGGTACGGGGCTACATCATCGGTTCGGGCTGGAAGGATTATCAGGCTACCAGCCAGGTCTGCGGCATCCAGTTGCCGCCGGGCTTGAAGCAGGCCGAGCAACTGGCCCGGCCGATCTTCACTCCAGCCAGCAAGGCCGACGCCGGCGCACACGACGAGAATGTTTCCTTCGCCTATGTCGTCGATTTGCTGGGCGAGGAACTGGCCCAGCAGATCAGAAGCGTGAGCATCGCCCTGTACGAGGAGGCGGCGCGTTATGCTGCGACGCGCGGCATCATCATTGCGGACACCAAGTTCGAGTTCGGTCTCGATGGCGACGGTGCGCTGATCCTGATGGACGAAGTCCTAACCGCCGATTCGTCGCGCTTCTGGCCGGCCGACCAGTATCGGCTGGGTATCAGCCCGCCGTCATTCGACAAGCAATTCGTACGCGATTACCTGGAAACGCTGCCCTGGAACAAGAAGGCTCCGGCGCCCGCGCTGCCGCCCGAGGTGGTGCAGAAGACCGCGGCCAAGTACCTTGAGGCGCTGACGCGCCTGACCGGCGAGGAATTGCGCGCATGACACTCAAGCCGATGGCGAAAGCGGGCGCGAAGCGACAGCCCACGCCCTTGGTGGGTGTGGTGATGGGCAGCGCCAGCGACTGGCCGGTAATGCAGGCCGCCGTCACGCTGCTGGTCGAGTTCGGTGTGGCGCACGAGTTCCA
>Ga0209181_10004266_pt1 | contig 21403 bp, 23 predicted proteins | sample MAT05_FD_187208 | JGI IMG/M metagenome (GOLD analysis project Ga0209181, IMG submission 187208) | Freshwater microbial communities from Lake Fryxell liftoff mats and glacier meltwater in Antarctica - MAT-05 (SPAdes) (version 2) | ecosystem: Environmental > Aquatic > Freshwater > Ice > Liftoff... | reverse complement strand
TAGAGAAAAATCTTTCCAAGAACTTTTCTTTAGACTGTCAACATATTCGAAATCAGAAGGGTGTTGTCTTTGAAAACGATTTCTCCACAAATTTTCATTGTTGGTATATTTTTTCGTTGCTGCATTAATATTGAGAGCGTTTAGAAGATCTCTATCGTCATTAAGGCGTGATAAAAAGAGAATATCGAGGTCTTTAATTCCAGTTGGAAAGGCTCGTTGCATTTTAATAAGTTTTTTTAGTTTTAAGGAAAATCAGTTTTAAGGAAAACCGTTATTGTCGGGTTTGCATCTTTGTTTTGAAGAAGTCGACCAAATCTCGATGTCCTCCTTGTGCTGCTGCACCTTGCATACCCATTCCAATTGTTGGCACCTTTGGAGATGAAAAAGTCTACTAAATCGCGATCATCGCCTTTTGCTGCACCAGTCATGTACGAATCCAAATAGTTGGCACCTTTGCAAATCTTGATGACCTCTTCGTGCTACCAACTTCATAGCTGAGCTTCTGATGTTAGTCATCAAAGTGATATCAGTCTGAATGTCGTTAGAGTTCATGTTGTTCATGTTGTTAGTATTACATTAACCAAAATTTTGATACTTTTACATTTTTAGGTGTATTTCAACTAAAAATATTACACTCGGCTCCTTTGGAAATTAATAGCAAGGTTATCCGGATAAGTCTTTTCGGACTTATTTAAAATGGACCTGTTAGGTACATCCGGATAAGTCTTTTCGGACTTATTTAAAATGGACCTGTTAGATACATCCGGATAAGTCTTTTCGGACTTATTTAATCTTTTTCCAAAGAGTATCCAACATGTCTTTGGAAAGAGTTAAATCGGATAAAATACGAAGGGTATCTTTAGTAGTAATCTCCTTATTAGTTTCATGATAATCTTTTAATCTTTCTGTTATCGCTTCATATTCAGAAGGCAACCACATGTCTTTCCAAAGAGCAAGAGTTTTAGGATTCGAAACAATAGATATATAAAAGGTTCTATCAGACATTAATACAATCATAAACTTATACAGATCAAAACTGTTGTTCGGTTCTCCCATAGATTTCCGATAAGAGGTGATAACTGCATCTTTGGGGTCTCTATCAGGATTCTTAATTTTATAAGTTTTTTCTTCCTTAACTTTTGGAGACCTTTTGGCTTCTAATTCTCCAAGAGATGATTTGTTTAGGAGTCTTAAATTCAGATGACTCTTTTTGGAGTCATTTCCTACATCTATCGAACTGTTTTCAAAATTGCATATTTTCAAGGAAATAGGACCTGAAATATGAACTCCCAAAACCACATAACTCACAGGTTCTTTCTTAAATTTAATGGAACTATAAGAAGGCGTACCATACGAAAAATTATATTTTGATAAAAACTTTAAAGCAGCTAACAATTGCATTAAGATTGATTCGCCAAGTTCTCCAGAAAATGGTCGACGAGCATCCACTTTCGAGGTAGGTGACAGTTTTCCATTTGGTTCTGCGGCTTCTAAGAATTCTGGATAAACTTGAATATTTTTAAAGGTTAGAGGAGTGTTTTCGGCCAAAGTGTATCCTTTATCTCCGCAAACAAAACCAACATGAACGATGGGGATAGTTGGAATATCTCCTACCTCTTCTTGTAAAAAATAATGTATTAAAAGACAGTTGGTAAAAGAATCGTTATTTAAAGTTTTCGACTCCTCGGAAGAAGAATGTAGTCTTATAGGAGTCTCTGTATAAATCAAAAAAGAACCAACATTTTCACCACATTCGATTAAAAAAGGCTCTTTGGGATGTATTTTTGAAAAATCAATAATACGTTTCATGTTTTTACACATTGGACAAATATGAAAATTCGTCATACAACTATTGGCATCGTTGCATTCACAGAGAGCATTCAGAGGCAGCCGACATCTTTTACCCATGGAAAATAAACATTCTCTATCTAAGGAGAGATATTCCCATACGTCTATTTTTTGAGTTTTAGATTGAGTCGAAAGAAGAGATACAAGATTCTTCCTATCAGAAGCAAATCTATTTAACATATCGTCGACGTTTCTTGTCTCTTCTGTGTAATCTCTATCTCCTATAAAAAAGGCCATTTTTACCTTGTTTATAATTTTATTTAGGTTTATAAATAAAACACTGTTAACTTTGTTAACGAAATAAATTTTAGGCTACGAGGTTAGATTTCATATATTCTACTACTCTTTGAATATCTTCCTCTGTAAAATTTCTCTTGCTGTCACCATCAAAAGTAATAGAAATTGAATAGTTATCCGACGAATATCGAGTGACGTATCTTTCAATACTTTCTTTCTGAGCTTCGGAAGCACCTGCAAAAGATCGCCGGACGCTACCATTTAAAATAATTTTAAAAGCAGGGACTGTACTAACGTCGCAATCTTCGTGTTCCACTGATTCGGCATCTACTTCGAGGAAGATCGTGTCGGGATATCGTGAAGCAATTTCTTCGAAAATCGGTGCAAATGATTTACAAGGACCACACCATTTTGTCGAATATTTAACCACTACTAACCCTGTATTTCTTAATTTCGTGTATTGATTGATAGATTTAACGAGGTAATAGTTTTTGTCTTTAGAAGGAGCTGACGCATCTGTAACATCTACTTCACCTCGGGGACTGATGGCCCGGATTTCTACTTTGCTATCTCGGTTTCGACTTCTCCCTTGATCTTTGGTTTTATCGTCTTTCTTACTCGTTTTCTTGTTGGTTTCCTTAGTAGTTTTCTTACTAGACTTATCGCTTCCTTCCTTTGTGCTTTTCTTACTCGTCTTATCACTTCTAGTTTTAGAATCAGTCTTTGATTGTGACTTACTATCAGACCTTTCAGGTTTTTCATCTCTTTCAGGTTTTTCATCTCTTTCAGACCTTTCAGCTCTATCACTCATTTTTCCTTTAAAACTTATCTTTTAAGTTGTAAAAGTTATCCTTATCCAATGGCTCATGATATTCTTGCGAAAATAGGCCAAGGGTCTTTTAGTAGCATTTATTTAGTAGAATATAAGGGTAAGAAATATGCTAAGAAAATTTATAACGAGAGAGCAGAAAATTTATTAAAGAGTATTGAAAGCTCTTTAACTTTGGCAAAAAAAATTTCTCATGAGAATATTATTCGAGTACATTCTGTCTCTGTCAGCACAGAACCTGCTTATTGTATTTTGGAATATGTGGACGGTTTACAGATACACAAAGTTTCCAACATTAAAAACAAACTAAAGATCTTTCTACCACAGATAATATCAGCTTTATCATATCTTCATAAAAATAAAATAATACATCGAGATATTAAACCAGAAAATATTCTGGTAGGTCAAACGCGGTCTCTCTTAAGACCTATTGAAATAGTTAAATTGGTTGATTTAGATTTTATTCGGAATTTTTCAGACGATGGTATTAAAAGGGTTGCAAAAACAGGTACTCCTTATTTTATGGCTCCTGAAATGTTGAAAGGAGAATCTTATGACTGTAGAATCGACATCTGGGCTCTTGGAATATCTCTTTATTATATTTTAACGACAAGCTATCCTTATCATGGTGAATCGAGGGACGAATTAGAAGCTCTTATTCTTTCAGATTCTATTCCTGATTATTCCATACTCCCTTCTCATTATCGACAGATGATAAAAGAAATGCTAGTTAAAAATCCTGAAGAACGAATATCTCTGAGAAATGTGTTGATGTTAATAAAATAAAATTTTTATTCCAAAAATTATCCTGAAATAAAATGACAGACCTCAATTTTGAAAATAGATTTTGGCTCCAGATTCTCGGCGACCATTTACGTTTTCTAGAGCTAACTTTAGCCTCCAAGGAAAAGGGTCTTCTTGATTCAACGAAAGCACTTAAAGAAAAGGCAGACTTATTACTCGCACAAGCTCGAAAAAAGAAAAACGACACAGAAGCCAATCTTTCATTCGCCCTTGCAGTAAAAAATCTCAAAAGTTTAATTCTTGAAAGAACTTTACTCGGACAAGTCGATATTTGTCTTCCAAGCACTTTTATTAATCACATGTTGAATGAGCTCGAAGAATATGAAAGAATCTTAAGAGAAGTTTTGGAAACCGGTGACTTCCGGGAAAATCATATTTTAGACGTCCATTATCTCTGGGATTCAGATGCTGCTGGTCATGCTATTTCTATTGTTCAAAACTTGGATCCTACTGAAAAGAAACCTGCGAAGAAATTTATGAAAGAGCATAAATGTTTTGAAGGATTCTTTAATAAAGCCCTCGAGTACGGTAAGTACTCGAAAAGAACAGAACTCTCCAATTTCCCAGCAATCGAAAAACTCAATGAAGAAGTTACAGAGGAACTGTTAATTTTTATAAACATGTTGGAAACTCTTCGGGAAGAGAGATTAGATAGTAAAGTTTTAGGAACATTGAACCCCTTAATGGCCGACCACATGTATAGAGAATCTGTTTATGTATTAAGAAAAATTCAACAAAATTCTGGGAAAAAGGTGACAACTTTAGACCCGGCTGCTCCTCGTATCACTAAAGTTTAAAACGGGAGCAAAGAAAAATTGAAATATGTTTACAAGACATATTTAATAAATGGAGAAAGATTTTACTTATTATCCGAAATATCTTGAAGATGTTTTTGAAGAAGTGTATGAAGAGATAAAAGATAAAGTTGTGGCTCAAACAAAGGGAAGATCTAGTTGCTTTTTTACTTTACATGAAATCGACTTATTTGAAATGTTAGGAGAAAGTTCCGCAAATTATAACGCCAAGTATAAGATTGTTCCTGAAATTATAAAGAAAATAAGACGAGAAGTAGAAATTTTGTCCAAGGTAATCTATGATTATGTACTTGTACATATTTATCGAGACGGTGGAGGAATATCGTGGCATAATGATAAAGAGGCTCTTAATAGTACAATCGCATCTGTTTCATTTGGAATTACAAGAAACTTTCGCTTAAAGAAAATGGATAGAAAAACGGGTTACGATTACGAGTTGAACTTAGGACCTGGAGACGTTTTGATTATGCACCCGGGTTGTCAAAAACGTTATTTACATACGATACCTTCTTCGAGTTCTCCTTCTGTTTCGGGAATACGTATTAACTTGACTTTTCGACAATATGAGTTAAGGTAAGCATCGATATCTGTAAAACATACTAAAGAAAAGTGACTTACCATTAAAGATTCAAGTCCTTTAATGTATCGCATCACAAAGATGGGATCTGGGACCTATGGGACCGCAATTTTAGGTAAACTGGATAAAGATGACGAAGAAGATGTTGTAGTTAAAAGAAATATCATGGATAGTTCTGTGTCTTTTTCGAATTCTTTGCGCGAGTTAGATCTCTTAATTCGGTTAAGAGGTCACCACAATATTGTCGAGCTATTGTACGTATGTTTTGGTAACCCTTTTCAGTTCCCCAATACGCCTATTAATGAAAAGAAAACAAACTGTAAAGAGGACTATCTTCATTTTGTTTTAGAAAAGGGGGATAAGAATTTAGCTCAGGTCATTTCTAAAAGAGAAACCCATGTCGCTTTCATGAAATTAGCCATGACGCATATTTTATTAGGCGTAGAGTATATGCACGCTCGAGGAATTATGCATCGTGATTTGAAACCTTCCAATATTCTTTGGTTTGAAAAAGATGGTTGTGTAACTGTGAAGATTTGTGATTTCGGGTTGTCCAAAATCAAAACTTTTCAAGAGGAATCTTCGCCTTCTCTTGTTACTTGTTGGTATCGAGCCCCGGAGATTTGTGCTCGAGATGAATATTCTTTTGCCTCGGATATTTGGAGTGTTGGTTGTGTCTTTTATGAAATGATTTCTCGGACGGCTTTTTTGGAAGGATGTAATGACAATGATTCAGCTCTGTTGAGTAAAATTGTTGGTTCTCTTCCCAATATTTCTCGAGATTCGGATTTAATAGAAAAACATTCAAAGACAGTGAAATTGAACAAGACCTCGAATCCGAAATTTCGCAAGAAATGGACAGACAAGATTAAATATGATTCAAAAGAGATTGAAGAATTCAATCGTTATCCCGACAATAATCCGCAAAGTTATTCTCTTTTCTTAGATTTGTTGGATAAACTGCTCTGTTACGATCCGAAAAAACGTTTGACAGCTACACAAGCATTAGATCATGAATTTTTTAATCCTTTTCGAGAAATTATTGATTGGTCAAGGAAAAATGCACCGACTACAGAGACGGAAGACATCGAAATAATAGCATGTATGGAAAGAAGATGGGTGACCAAGTTGGCTTTTGAATTCTTTAATGATCGCAAAACGAATTGTGTCGATTGGTATTGTCATCGTGTTATTTTTCAAAGCATCGACTTATTTGATCGTTATCTTTGTTATTGTCGAGAAACAATGAAAGAAAAGGTTGAGACAAAATATAGTGGAAAGTATATCTCTCGAGTTGATGCAGAGTTGCGTTACTATGTTTGTGTCTATATGGCGATTAAATACTTCTCTGCTCTCACAACACCAATAAGTTTTGAAGAGTTGATTCCAGCCAAGTTGAGGAGTACTAAAACACTTATCGAGGCAGAAGATTTTGAACAAAAGATGATGGAACATGTCTTGAAATACAAAATTTATCGCCCAACAGTTTTTGAAACTCTTGATTTGGTAAAAGATGCTCCTTGTTATAATGATATTTATAAATTTGAGAGAGGAGATAAGAAAAGTGGTAAGGATAAGAAGATGAGAGAGAACATGAGAGAGAAGATGGACAAGGTTGAAAAGTTTAAATTAAACTATGATACTTACATTGCCGATCTTCTATACGGTTACGGTATGATCATCGAATACAAAGAAGGAGAGATAACTCGCTACCGCGATATCAAGATGGATGTCTTATCCTTATTTTCTCTTATTCGTAAAACAGATCCGAAAGGCGGTTAAGTTTTATCGGCCTTGTGGGAGCATTTTAAAAAGAAACTTTCTTTTTAAAAATGAATGACTTGGATATTCTTCCAGTGCTATTTAATTCTAACGGTTATTGGGAAAATCCAATAGATGAATCCGATACAAGATTCCAAGAGTTAATAAAAGGCAACCAATGTATCGCCTTATTTGATCAGAATGGTTATGATCTCTGTCCTTTGGAACATCTCTATGCAGAATATAATTTAGAAAGTAAGGAAAAAGATAATGAAGAAGATAACGAAGAAGTAGGAATCACAAATCATCGAGGGCGTATCGCTTTAATGAAGAATTGGATTACACAGAAAGAAAAATTAGAAGGTTATGTGTTAAATCACTCAATGATTTTGGAAAGAAAAGGATATCGAGGCAAAGCGTTGGAACAGCTGCAAAGAATAGCGATAGCCAATCCTCTGGTGAGAAAATTAATTTCCATTCGACCCAAATGGGGAATTGATTTCTCTCTAGACTTTGTATCTTCTTCTCAATGCTTTGAATTATTCCATTACGAATGGGATACTTTTGACTATTGTGATATTCTGGTAGCTCAAGAAAATTTGGAAAGTCTAATTAAGAGAACAGATTTTGTTTCTGCATCCCGGGACCTAATTAGTCGCAAAACAGAATGGCATCCTTTAGAGTTTTTCGCCCAGTCAGATTGGAAGTGTAATTATTTTGCTGTTCCGTCAGAGCGTTTCAAGATGGTTCTCTGGGATTAAAAATAATAAAATGAACTCTTTCCCAACAGGAATTAAAATATTATATAAATAAAATGAACTCTTTTCCAACAGGAATTAAAGATTTAGATTTACAACTTCTATCAGGAAATAGAAAAAGATGAAGATCTCTTGAACACTTTATCTGTTAAAAACAAGTTAATATTAAGATATTTGAAAGATGAAAGCTTATGGAGAAATCGTTTCCAAAAGAAATACCCTGAAGATTTTGAATATGTAAAGAGTATTCTGCAAGGAAGCTGGAAAAACTTATTTTATCATTAATTCAATATGTTAATTCTAGTGGAAAACTTGTGAAAAATGAAGTAGTTACCCGTTTGGTTAGGGTTTCCATTCCATGTCCAAAATCTTTTGGAAGGTTACAGGAAGCGCGAGTGCATAGTCACCTCCAATAACAAGGACCATTTCGTCTTCTTTCTGATAGTCTTCATAGAAACCTCCATCCTCTTCTACCCAATCTAACAAGGGATTTCTTCTTACATAATCTTCAAATTCCTTTTTACTATATTTTTCGGATGAAGCGTATCGATGAAGAGGAATAGTAAAAGTGTTGTAAGTATCTCTCAATTGTGTACATTGTTTCTCTTCATCAAAGTTTCGAATAGCCTCTTCAACTTTCTCAGGGCTTAACCAAAGAATATTGTTGTGTCCATTCATCCAGAGATAATGATTCCAATCAAATCCTGGAAAAGATATTTCTTTTGACCAAGCACCGTAGTCGTCATATTTGTAGTCCAAAGCAAGAAGTTTTTGTCCATCCCATATAAAAATTCCATCGTTACGATAATCACCGAATTCCTTGACATGAACAAGATCTCCTCTCAACAATGGATAAATTGTCGCCTCTTCCGAGAACTTTTGTCCATATTTCTCCAGAAATTCCATTTCTTCCATTTCTTCAAATCCATCTTTCCTTATAAAATACTCGATCACCTTAGCCTTTTGCATAATTATTTCATACAATTTTCGAGGATTCTTTCTCTTCATTTCAATATGCTCAGGATAGACAAGATACTTCGATCGCAAAGGAAAATCTTTAGCAAGTTTGTTTCTCCAGAAAGAAGCATCATTTGCAAGTCTTGGAGTAGTAAGAAGCGCCTCGAGAAGATCCGAATAGCTCAACTTTAAAAGAATAACAGAGTCAAGGTCTTTTACCTGGGTAAAACTAGGCTTCTGCATTTTAATTATTTAATTACAATTAAAATATCACTTATTTGTTTTGGGTGTGACTATATGGCCAAATGTAATGAAGAAAATCTGAGTTACTCTTAGGATTTGTAGGAGTCTTGTCAAGATAGTAGTCACTGGCCTTCTTAAAGTCTTCCATCTCAATGTAATGTACTTTTTCACTTCGAGCAATCTCTTTACAATACAAGGCGGCCTTGTGATTGCGGTGAAAAGTGGAATCTAAAGCCCATTCGGGATGTTTTTCTTCTGCAAAAGGTCTCTTGGTAACATATTTTTTGAGAAGAGATCGTTCTGTACCACCCTGGCTGACAAACTCATCGATATGAGCATTGACATAATACTGTAGAGAACCCTTGCGTCGCAACCACATTACAACTACAGGATGCAGAGAAAACCCCAAAGTAACAACAAGATCGCCAGGCAAAATACAGCCAAACTTTTTATAAACCTTTTTCTTATGATAGATTTTGTCATCTCGAATCTCGTATTTCTCGTCATACTTGATCTTAGGAAGCGTATTACCTTTCTTGATCCATTTGTATTTCCCCTGATGGCGAAAGATGTGGGCATCCAGAGCGTCATAACGTTTCTTGATACGTCGCACCCACTCGTGACAAGAATTAATTTCTGGAACTGGATCTTTGAATATCCAGGCAAGTATCTCAAAGCCCTCGATAATATTGACAATTTGCATGGCTTCAGTGATTTGTTTGTTGAGACGCTTAAAATCTAACAGAGCTGCACTACGACGATAGCCATTCTCGTCGGGTTTGCCTGCAACAATAGGTGATGCAACTAAAAAGGTATTCACCATTTTTAATTTTTAATGTTATTTTGTTAATCATTTTTCCTCTATTTCTTGCTTTATTTTTGATAGAAAGAAGTCAGCAAGTTCTTTGTTATCACCATTATTAGCAGATTGGAAACCAAAGATCCAACAGTGGGCACCTTTAGCGATGAAGAAGTCGACTAAATCTTTATGACCTCCTTTAGCTGCACCTTCTAAACCCCAATCCCAATTATCCGCACCTTTTGAAATGAAGAAGTATACTAAATCTCGATGGCCTCCTTGTGCTGCACCTTCCATACCCGAATTCCAATCTTTGGCACCTTTGGAAATGAAAAAGTCTACTAAATTCCGATGACCTCCTTCTGCTGCACATTCCATACCCCAATTCCAACCTTTGGCACCTTTGGAAATAAAGAAATCTACCAAGCCTCGATGACCTCCTCTTGTTGCACCTTCCATACCATAATTCCAATTGTCGGCACCTTTGGAGATGAAGAAGTCGACCAAATCGCGATGACCTCCTTGTGCGGCACCATGCATACTCCGATTCCAATTGTCGGAGCCTTTGGAGATGAAAAAATCTACCAAATCTCTATGACCTCCTTCAGATGCACCGCGCATTGCCTTCTCATAATTCTTGTCCATCAGATACTTATACTGTAAAAGAGAAAACTCTTTCCAAGGTCTTCGGATAAGCACTTTCACCGTTTCAAACTCGATATCTAAATCTATCTGTTGATAGTTACACCACAAAACATCAGTACTGTATTTACTTATAGCCGTATTAACAACTAATACTTGTCTTAGATCTTCAAAAGATAACTTAGCCAAGATGAGAATATTGACATCCTTGTTATTAGTTAACATATTTAAAAATGGAAACACTTTCTTCTTTTTATTTATATTTTTCAAATCATTTCTAAGATGGTTGTCATACGGATAAACCGAAAAGGTTACTATTTTAAGGTTTTACAACCCTAAAATTTTATTTAAGAACAACATCCACAGACATTAGTTGTAACATAAGCCATAGGTGAAATACAACCATGCTTCGAAGGAGGATAGTTTTCTTCGAGGCCACTGTAAACATTTAACTCATCGGACGCCGAAATCGCTTCTACCCAGTCCTTATTTTGTAAAAGATCCTTCAACTTTTTTGCACCATTTGCCGTACCCTCGGAACTGTTCACCTCCATCATTTCTACTCCAACCATAAGCGGCTTCCTTTTGCTTATCATTGTCGACGATATCGTGAGAATAAGAACGACAAATGTATCTGGTTGACACTTGTCGCGAAGTTGTTCATTTCTTAGCATGGTCACATCGTTTGCCTTTTCAAAACAAAGCATCCACATGTCCTTATTCATTTTGTCTTTTTCGAATTTAAATCGATTTTCTCTTGAAAGAAGTCTACTAAATCAGAATGGCCAAATAACTTTGCTCCTTCCATGGCATATTCCCAGTTATTTGCACTTTTGGAGATAAAGTATTCTACTAACTCTCGATGATTTCCCCTCGATGCAGCATACATACCACCGGTCCAGTTATTTGAACCTTTCTCAATGAAGAAATCTACTAAATCTCGATGTCCGCCTTCTGCTGCAAAGTATAGACCTCCATCCCAACCGTCGGCACCTTTTGAGATGAAGAAGTCTACTAAATCGCGATGACCTCCTTGTGCTGCATAATCCATAGCCCAATTCCAATTCGTCGCACCTTTTGAGATGAAGAAGTCGACTAAATCTCGATATCCACTTTCAGCTGCCCTATACATTGCATCTCTATAACCACAAGCGCCATCCAGACATTTTTGTAACAATATCGCAAACTCTTTCCATGATCGATTTATGACTGTTTTCATAATCTCAAAATCTGTTTTCCAATATCTCTCTGAATAATTTCTCCACAAGATGTTGTTATGATATTTACTATAGAATTTTGATAAGACTAAAATGTTTTTGATGTCTAAACAAGACAACTTTGACAAAATAATAACATCTGTATCTTTGTTACCTGTCAACATTTTGTCTTTTATTAAAGCAATAAAAAGTCATTTTTTCTCTTTGGTTTGTACGATGAAAACCGGTAAAATATTTTCATCATGATAGATAACAGTTTGTGGTGATTTTCGAGGATCATCTGATAAATAAGAAAAAGTTTCATATTCTTGCCCTGGAGTCCATCCATAGCAATATTCAAACGACTTAAATTCTTTGACAGCCAGAATCTTACAAGCTACCAATTTATGGTTACCTCTTTCAAAATCGTAGGCGTTTTCTGGTTTAACTCCACCAAAACAGTAATAGATCGCAACAACAATCCGAGAGGAAGTGTAAATCCCTTTACCGAAATGGCTCTGCATTCTCGAACCACACTTTTCAATTTGAAAACCATTTGTAAAGATGGTTTCCAGGGACTCTTCGTAAGTTCCGTGATAAACAATTCTCTCCTCGAAAGAAATCCCTTCGTCAAGTAGGGAAGCTTTCTTGGCGTTATAACGTTCCACCAAGTGTGTAGCCGGTTCTGAGTAAAAATGGTCAATATTTATACAGGGAAAATAAGGACCTATTCCGCCTAACATCATAGGTTGTTGTCTATAAAAATCATCTTCAACTTCCTTCTTTGCATCTATCATCTCAGAACAGTTTTGTCTAAAGGTCTCCATTTAAAAGCATTGTTGTGTAATATTTTAAAATCATTTTTGTGTAATATTTTAAAATCATTTTTGTGTAATATTTTAAAATCATTTTTGTGTAATATTTTAAAATCATTTTTGCTTAAATAGTAACAGGTAAATAGCCTCGAACACCAAGATACAACAAATATAGAAAGAAAATTAAAGCTAAAAATACTAAAAGGGTCTTCCAATTACAGAGAAAAAAATTGTAAAACTGGCTGTCAAAAGCCAACCAACTTGAACCTTCTAGAGGTTTGAGATAGCTGTTCGATGCATCACATGTGATATCGCAAACACTACAAGGCATTACTGCTACTTTTGGAATAATCGAGATAACAGAATCTGTTGCATTGGCTACTCGAGATAACATAATGGGTCCAGAAACACCCATAATTTCAAAATGTCTTGTTACATGCATCCAATGTACAGGTTTTTTACATTCTTCGATAACTTCTAACCAGAATTTATTTCGAGGTGTACTTGCCATGAAAGAATTAGTGAAATATGTAGACACGTTTCCAGACTGAACAAGATATAACTTGTCTCCTCTTTTGTTCTCTTCTTCGGAATCTTCTCTATTATTGAATGGACTCATAAGGTCCATCGGGATCGAGCCTATTGCTCTATCCTTAAAAAGAGGTGATAAATCTCTTTGAACTATAAAATCCAAGTCCATGTAGATACCCCCATACAGATAGAGAAAACAATAACGAGCTGTGTCTGCTCTTTGAATATTATTTGGATAAGAATCATAATAGGATAAAAAGTCTGGAAAATGTGTTGCCACCATTTGCCGATTATCAATATCATCCATTAACACATATTTCCAATCTGGCATTCTTTCCTTTATTGATTCTGGTGAAGCCGACCAATGTAATGGAACTTCTTTCGTTTTCCAACTTTGCATAATAATCTTTGGAATATTTACTTCACACTTGATATCCGGGTAAAGTTTTCCGTCTATCGATAGATACTTCATTTAAAATATACTTTATCTTTTTAAATAAGTCCAATGAGTCCAATTTAAATATCGTACAACTTTAAAAAGTATATTAAAATTCAATCGACAACAGATTTACTTAACGAGGTGACAAACAAAAGTTTGTAAAGCTATTACAGAAACTTCCAATCTAAAGAGCTCGAATCTTGATATTGCGAAGAGACTTTTTCTACATAATTTTGTGCATCTGCTATCTGTTTATCTGTATAGTCTTTCCCATGTTCTTCAAGAAAAGCACAACCCGTATTTGTAACTTTCAAATAAATAGCATAAGCTATCAAAATAAAAGGATGTTCATAAAAGTTCGGATACAAAGTCACGATATACAATAGTTTGACATATTCTTTTTCTTGTATTTCTTTTTCTTCCTTTTCAACTAAATCTTCTTTTTTCCATATGAAATAAAAAGGTATGTAACTTGACAAATCAATCCCTGATAAATTATAATCCAGAGTTCTACAGATATCTTCTTCCTGTAGTACATAATCTGTCTCTGAATAATCGCAGAAGTCAACTAATTCAGAAAGAGGAAGAGTATGGTAAGTAACTATTTTAACAGCTATCCAATAACAAGTTACAAAAGCTAATTTAGAACGACTAATTTCTTTGATATTCTTTTTCATCATGTAGCGATCGAATAAATCAATACATTTGAAATATATTTGTCGAGGACAATCAAAAGAATCGTCCAGAGTTATACACCATATACACAAACTTCTTCGAATATCATCGACAAATTTTGGATAATCGACACGACTCGGCACATGAGAGCAGAGTAATTCTTTATAGTTTTCTCTTGTTTCTTTGATTTTGGAGTTGATAGATTCATTTGGTCCATCCGGATGACTCTTTTTGGAGTCATTTAAGATGCCCCCATTTGGTCCATCCGGATGACTCTTTTTGGAGTCATTCAAATAACCCGCCAAAGATAAACGCTGTCGTGGATCCATGCAAAGAAAACCTTCAAAACCTCGATACAGACCAGAATCAAAATCGGAAACATAGGAAAATATTTCTTCGTTTCTTTTTCTTCGGGGAATAGTTGGCATCCATTCGTTTTCTAGTGAATCTTTCGGCGTTCCTAAAACATCCAATATAAGTTCCAGTAATTCTTTCTCATCTTCACATCTCAATAATGGTTCTCCGAAAATCATTTCAGCTAAAACACAACCAAGAGACCAAACATCAATTTCGAAACTAAAACTTTCTTCGAGAAAGATTTCAGGAGCACGATACCAAAGAGAAGCTATTCTTGTTGAAAGAGTATCGTATTCTCTTTCTACTTCTAAAGTTCTCGCAAACCCTGGATCTATCAAAACTGCAACATCAGACAGTAAGATGTTCGCGGGTTTAATATCTCCATGAAGAATGCCGTGACTATGTAAATAATATACACCTCGGCATAAGGAATTAAAATATTTCTTAATTTGAGCAATCGACAGGCTTTCATCGCGAAGATACTTACCCAAACTGATTGGATATCTTGGTAACTCAATTCCATAGCAACTTGTTTTTACTCTCAAAATCCGAATAATACTTGGATGGCGACATCTTTTCAAAACTGAGACTTCTCTCAGCATGTCAGAAGGTATTCCAACTTTTGTCTTCTTATATCTCTTAACTGCCACATCTGTAGTTCCTTCTTTCAGCCATACTTTGGCATAAGTACCCTTCCCGAGAAGCATCCTACCTTTTTAAGAAATTTATTTATAAATCATTTGTAATAAGAAAAGGGCTCGGAGAAGGACCGTCAATAAAGAAAGTGATTTTCTTAATAAATTTCTTGGATAGCACGGAAGATCTGAACCAGAGTATGATGTCAACGTTTTTCAAAATGAAGTGAATGAACTGCTAAAATTTCACGGTGTTTATTATAATAAAGGTTGGAGACTTTTAGATCCCCCGCTTATCCCGCATGTAGAAATCAAAAACGTAGTGCTTCTTCCAACACACCATGCTATGAATACTTGAAGAGAACGAAATATAGCTTCTCCATGGGAAGCTTGCAGTCATGCCCTCAGAACGAAGGTTCTGTTTACCGTTATAATGCGGTTTCGTGTAATGGTTTTAGGGTTCTTTCAGGGTCTTTCCCAGAAAGGAAAGAATTCGTTGAATAGTTTCGAGTTTACGATTACGAACCTTTGAGAGAATCGGACCGTTTGAGATGGAACGGTTGTATCTTGTTTAACGAGTTAGAAAAGCACCGGGAAGTAGAGAAAGTTTTGAAACGAATTTTCTCAAAAGATATGGTAGGTATCATTATGCCGAAATATCTGCTTAAGGAGGCACGAGATTTTCTTCCTGAAATCCTGTAGATATTTTTCTTTATACAAAAGTGATTTTCTTAATAAAATTAAGAAAAACAAATGTCGTTTCTTCATGTTATTACAATTTCAAGCAACCAAGGCAACTACAAGCTGATTGAGAACATTATGACACAACTTCGTGAAAAGCTCAAGAATCAGGATGCCACTCTGAAAGTCGAAACTATTGTTTCCGAAGAAAAGGAAAGTAAAATTATTAAAAAAGTGGTTGAGAATACTGCATTTCGATTGTATTGCGATTTGATTCGTCTCTTGTTTGACAATGTTTATCCGAAATATAAGAAACGTTCACAATTAGATCAAGACAAATTTGTCGCTACTTATCTTCAGGCTTTTCTAAATATTGACCCAAAGAAGCTTAAGGAGGAAGATGGCGAAAACAATATTGACTATTGGAATGAAATCACAGATACTGTCATGAAGACTTTCGAGTTGGAAGAACAACCTCTTCTCGAAAATGATTCAGCGGATACTTACGGTGAGATTATGGAATCTCTAATGTCAACATACTCCATGTTGAGATAAATAAACTCTTAAAAAGTGATTTTTAATTAATATCCATTTTGAATAAAATGGATACTTTACTAAATAGCGATATTATATTTCTTTTATGTGATAAATTGTCACCTCTAGATTTTTGGAATCTGTCGAAAATTGAAAAAGTGGAAACGAAAATGCTCCAAATGATGGAGAGAAGAACACAGAAAGAAATTATAACTAGACTGGAAAAATACCTAAAAAGTTTTGATAGAGCAAAACAGTTATTAAAACTTCTAGATGAAACGGGTTCTCTCATTTCTGGATCATTTATTACTCAATGTTTGATGGGAGTAAATTGGACAGAAGAGAAACAGGAAGGATATCCAGATATCCTATACAGTAAAGATAATCTACCACAATATCAAAGTTCATCTGATGTAGATATATTCTTTCCAATTGAACATCTGAAAAAATTTGAAGAGTTTTTTCAGTTGGCATACGAAAATGCAAATTATACAGATATTGACTCAAGGATTAGTTACTCTTATAAAGATGACATGTTTAATTTGATATCTTTTGAATGCAACAGAATTCCGTGGTCTATTTCATATGATAAAAGAGATCCTCGTGAAAATTACGACACCAACATTATTACTTGTGTCCAGGATGCAATCGACCTAGACATATGTAAAAATGTTTATTTCCAAGGCAAAGTTATCCTTATCCGAGAAAATATAATGGATGATCTCTTCACGAAAACTACCAATTTCGGAGTTGGCCACAAAACGGGTTATCCGATGTCCCGACTGACAAAATATATCAAACGAGGGTTTACATTTCGTGAAATAGACGTAGAATCTTTACAAAAACTCCTGCAAAATTCTAAAACAAAAAGATACCATGATACTAGTTTTAGAAATATATTTAACCAGTGCCGAATGGAAAAATTTTTGGATACTCGATTCGTTTTCCCTCCTTCCGAAATCATCCTAACTGCTTTTAAACATGTCAAAGAAATTGGGATCGGCTTGGATATTGCTCCGATTCCTCCGCCCACGATAGAATATCTTGAAGTATATCGCTATTTGATAGAAAACAAGGTACCCTTTTCTCATATTTTGGATTATTGTCTGGATAGATGTTTATGCGTAGAAGTGTTGTCCTTGGTAGTTTCTTCTCCATCTTTCCCGAAAGACCAACTCGACTTTGTTTTAGGTTTCGTCCGGCACCATAGACGTCAAGATCTTATGAAAATTGTAACCGATTTACAAAATCTTTGACTTTTCGGATTATTTTATTTTTACAATAAAATAAATTAGATTGTTTGAAGACTATTCAACAAGGCTTGTATATCATACTTGGAAGTAACCCCGTTACCGACTATCGCGATGATACTTGCGCAACGACATCTATCTTCGGGAAGTCGAAAGTATTCTACGACAATATTTGTATCATCGATCCAATCATGATAATCCCTGTCATCTCGTGTAATCTGAAAATTTTTCATAACATCGAAAAGACTACAGTAAGGTGTTAAATACTTTCCGAAAGCATTTCGAACAACATCATCCCAAGTCGTACTTACGAATAGAACTTCAGGAGGAGACTTGTTACAACTGAATTTAATAGAGAGGTACATTTTTCTGTCTTTGGAAAGTTTTTAAAAATCAGTTTGTACTTCCACCTTTTCATATGTGCCGAACCATAAGAAATAAAACTCTGGTTCAGGAAAAGGCCCCTTTTGTCTTGGACAAGGAGCTAAGGAATAGAATCTGTTCGGCAATTCGTCAAATTGGTCCAATTCCTCAGTTAACCTTAATTGAGCCTTTTCGCTCGAGAAACCTAGAATTCTCTCCGCTTCTTGATGTGCCAATTCATCATCGAGACAAGGGTATCTTTTCTTAAGTTTCGCTATAGCATCTTTCATTAGTTTAGATTTCGCAAGACAAACCATTTCACTTAATACTTGCTCGTCCATTTTATTACTTTTATTCCGTAATAAAAAATCAGTCTTCATCCACAGAGAGATCATCTTCTACAGCTTTCTCCATTCTAGTAAAATAGTTATACCACTTGTTATTTTGATAAATGTAAGATTTGAAGAGTTTATAATCGTTATTCGCTTTATTAACTTCGAGGAGATAATCCAAAACAGGATCGTATCTCTCATAAACTTTCTCCATTTGAAAATTATCTCCACGATTCATGCCTACCACAGCTTGTACTATGGCGCTATTTACTCTCGTTTTCCACATTCTATCGCGAGGAATTTTCTCAAGTTGTTTTTTAACTTCGGTCAAATTACCATGATATGCTGCCCTATCAAGAGCTACAACGTTAGAAAAATGATCATTAAAGTTCACATCTTTTTCTCTTGCAATTTCTGTGACATACTCAATCCACTTTTCGTCTAAACTAGAATAAGAATTTTCAAGAGCACCTACAAAATCCGTAGCACCTCTTCGGATAGCAAAATCAAATAATTCCTCATTTCCTCCTGCCGCAGCTCCTGTAAGAATGGAATTGTAAAACTCGACGTCAATCGGAACATTGTTTCTCGAAGCTGCTTCTAAAATTAAATTTACCATATTCTTATTTCCATTCTTTGCAGCTGCATATAAAGCCAGAGGGTAAAAGTTAAGAGCATTTTCATGCTCTTTTAAAATGTATTGAGCAATGGCTTCTCCTTTATCCGTTTCCACTGCTTCAAGGAAGGCTGCCTCATAGTAATCCCCAAGTTCCGCTTCAACATCTGCCTCATCTCCTTCTAACTCTTTTCTTAAATTCTTTCGTGTTTCTTCTTCTAAATAAAAAAATAAATCAGTATAACCATATAAAGCTGCTTTTTCCAATCTAACCTCATCTCTTTTCATTTTTGTAATCCAGTAATAAAACTTTGGGTTGCCTTCAATTCTTACTGCAAAACCGTCAGGAGATTTCAAAGGTACTCCTGCTTCAAGGAGTTTTCCGATATAAAACATGTTATACAAGTAGTATTCTTTCCAAGTCATCTTTTGAGTCTTTTCTGAAGAATCTTTGTATTGGAGGGTGTCGGGATATTTTCTCTTCAGGCGATTATAATACACAGAGTCATCGCACAATTTTACAGCATCTGTGTTAAGCGAGCAAGTGCTAATGAAAGTTCTTTCATCGTTAATGTTTAATAAGATTTCTCTCTTTACGTCTCTTCCTGCCGTTGGTGGAAAGAGTTCCATTTTTATTTGTTTTAAAATAAAAATTTATGATAAATCTTGACTAACTTAGTTAGATCCATGGCTACTGGAATAACGAATTCAGTTTTCATAGGCGATTTTGACCCTCTGTAAAATCATTTTGGAAAAAAGGAGCTTTTGTGAAGACGATACTCTAATTTCTTTCAAGGATGGCATCCGAGTTAAATCTATGGGTTTGTTTTCTATCGAGACGGGATTATTCTCAAGAGTAAGCAGCTCGAGTTTAGGTGTTACCAGATCTTCTGTGTTATAGTCCGTAAAAAGATTTGAAGATAAAAGAAGGTGGAGTAACTTTGGCAACTTTAGCCTTGGTATGTTTTTCAAACGGTTGTTATTTAAATATAGAATTTCCAGACAAGGAAAGTTAAATTCGGTTAAATCGGGGAATGTTTCTAAAAAATTTGTGGATAAAATTAATTGCGTCACGTAAAGAAAACGGATTTTCTTTAAAATATCCAAAGATTCTAGAAAACAAAACCCCATGTTTATGTAATTCGTACAGTGAATTCCACCATAACTATTAAATTTAACACGACAACGAAAGATGTATCCTTTCAAGCCTTTTGTATTGGAATCATCCTTTTCCTTGGTGTTCCAGTATTCGGAACTACAGACCTTTCGAGATATTTCCCTTGAACAAAGAACCAGATTAGAAACATTCTCGATGTCTAATTTTTTCGCAACTAACGTCAAAATTTCTCTCGGTATCTTTTCAAAACTCATTACTCTTATAAAGAATAAAGTCTACGAAAGTGTAACTTGGAATAAAAACCCCAGTCTGTTAAATACTCAAAGATGCATTTAAATAATTCATTTTTATCAATGTCTGTACTGTTTTCATTCGGGTAACCTTTTTGGAGGTTATCCAAAAGAGGATAATCTATTATTTTTGGATGTAGTTGAAGTCGATTCTCTAAATCAAACCAGTGATATTCCTCTAAAAAAGTATCTATGAGTCCATTTTTCTGTAAATAGTTTATCGTTTCATCCGCAAGGCGATAAAAGTTTGCCTTTGGAGTATTTTGGTATAACTCTGAATAACTACTCCATTCCATTTTTAAAAGGTAGAAATTAATTTGAAATGATAAATGTTATTGGAGGAGGAAGAATGGGCAAAGCGATATCTTCACTTTTAGAAAAGAATGGAACGCGATGTACCGTTACGGGAAGATATGATAATTTGTCTGAGAGACTGGCCTTTTCAGAAATTATCTTTATCTGTACGAAACCAATAGATACTCCGAATATAATTTCAGTTATTAATTCCGAACCAGATATCTCAAACAAACTTATCGTTTCTTGTGTTAGTGGTATTCCAATGAAAGTTTTTGAAGGAAAGAAACAAAGGAAGGATAATCAACAGAACTCGAATGTCATTCGTATGATGGCAAATCTTCCTATTGCTGTAGGTTCAGGAACTATCACATATTCTGTGAACAAACATGTTAGCTGGAAATTTATTGAAAAGTTTCTAACGATTACCAAAGGTCCTTACAAATTATTAGTTCAAGACGAGAAACTTCTTGATGTTTCTACAGTTTTGACAGGTTGTTATCCGGCCATCTTTGCTTTTCTCGCAGAAGAAAGTTTATCATTTGGCCAGGAAAACGGCTTTACCAAAGAAGAATCTCTTCAACTTTTTAGCCAAACGATTCTTGGAACTTTAAAGATACTAGAAAATAAATCTACAGATGCTATCATCCAAGAAGTTTGTTCACCTGGTGGTATTACTCTCGCGAGTTTAAGGTATTTAGAATCAGAAAATGTAAACAATTCTCTGAGAACTTCTTTTAATTTAGCTCTGGAGAAAGTAGAAAAGATTTCTAAAAATTGAAAAGTTTCTTTCTAAGGGGTTGTATCAGAAACGCGTTTTTTGTCTTAGTAGACAAAAATAATTATAAGTTATTACTTCTTATAATTCATCTTAAACCAAACTATCTTTCTATCTTTCTATCTTTCTATCTTTCTATCTTTCTATCTTTCTATCTTTCTATCTTTCTATCTTTCTATCTTTCTATCTTTCTATCTTTCTATCTTTCTATCTTTCTATCTTTCTATCTT
>Ga0209181_10004261_pt1 | contig 21436 bp, 11 predicted proteins | sample MAT05_FD_187208 | JGI IMG/M metagenome (GOLD analysis project Ga0209181, IMG submission 187208) | Freshwater microbial communities from Lake Fryxell liftoff mats and glacier meltwater in Antarctica - MAT-05 (SPAdes) (version 2) | ecosystem: Environmental > Aquatic > Freshwater > Ice > Liftoff... | reverse complement strand
CCGCTCAAATCGCGGAACTGGAAAAACACACCAAGCTGCTCTACAGCCCCATCACCACCATCGAAACCTACGGCGGCGGGAGTGCGCGTTGCATGATGGCTGAAATCTTCCTGCCAAAAGCGTAGCGGCACTATTGCCGCGTCCTGTATGGACCTTCTCAATAAAGTAGACACGTAGATAAGGTTGAAAAAATGCCCTATTAATTGCAAACCAGGAAAAAGGGCATTTTTATTCAAACTTCAAACTCCAAACTACCCATTCTCTTGTTCTAAGGACTTTTTCAACCAGATCCTTTCAACCGGAAAGTTGCCTGGGAGGGGAATTTCCTCAGCGATGACGTATCCTACACTTTTAAAAAATCCCAAGGCGTTGTTTGTCGCTAACACCGTGATGGTTTGCATACCTTGTTTTTTGACTTGCTTTTCAAGCTGCCTTACCAGAGCTTTGGCGATGCCTTTGCCTTGGTGTTTTGGATGTACGTACAGCCATTCGAGTTCACCGACGGTGTTCAAACTTCCGAATCCGACGATGCTTTTGTTCTGTTCCACCACGTAACATTGTGGCTCTGCGAGCCGATTCCAGGTTTCGCGATTCGGAACAGGCGGCGCCCAAAGATCGAGGTCATCGGCGTTTAACGCGGGATGGTCGATGTTGTGTACCACCTCAAAAAACAATTGTTGAAGAAGGCGTTTGTCGTTGCGCCGGTAAGCCCTAAGGAACATAAATCCTGGTTTGGTTATCCCTGCAAAGAAACGCCTGTTACCGCGGAGCGGACTTTAAGTTATCGTTACGTTTTTGTAAATAAACTGCGTAAAAACGCACTTTTGGGATTCGCAGTGTTAATTACGGGTAAATGTTGGGAAAAAATGGTGGATGTTCAGGGGGAGTAAGGATATTTGCACCAAACCGTACCCTTTCCTAATTTGCAAAAGCCTTATGTCCATCCTTGGTTCATTGATTCAGAAAGGAGCACGCCTTAGGGCATTGGCAGGGCAGCAGGTCCGCGCCACACCGGCTGAACATCAGCAAAAACAATTGACGAACCTTTTGCGCAAAGCGCGCGATTGTGCCTTTGGCCGCCAACACCGGTTTTCTTCCATTTTGTTTTCGGCCGACCCGGCACTTGCATTCCGCGAACAGGTGCCTGCCACCGATTACCACAGCATGTACGAACAATGGTGGCAACAGGGGCATTTGTGCGATACGCCCGATGTGTGCTGGCCGGGTACTACTCCTTATTACGCATTGTCCAGCGGCACCAGCCAGGCCGCTTCAAAATACATTCCGGTAACCGAAGACATGCTGCGCTACATGCGCCGCGGCTCGCGACGCATGTTGTTCGATATGGCCCATTACGGCCTGACGCCTCGCAATTTTACCAAACACATGCTGATGGTAGGCTCGTGTACGAGCCCCAAACGCGAAGGGCTGCACCATACCGGCGACCTGTCGGGCATCATCGGCCTCAACAGACCCCGATGGATGGAGCATTTTTACCGTCCCGGAAGGCACATCACCGACCTTCCCGATTGGGACGACCGCATCGCGCGCATCGCCGATGAAGCGCCTCAATGGGACGTGGGTTTTGCCGTGGCCAACCCCATGTGGTTGCAACTCATCATTGAACGCATCATCAGCCAATACCATCTGAACAACATCCACGAATTGTGGCCAAATTTTTCGGTTTACGTACACGGTGGCGTGTTTTTTGATCCTTACCGTGCTTCATTTGAACACTTGCTTGGCAAACCCGTTCATTACGTCAACAGTTACCTCGCTTCCGAAGGCTTTTTTGCCTACCAGCAACGTCCGGGAGATGCCGACATGCGCTTGCTTACCGATGCCGGCATTTATTTCGAATGGGTGCCTTTCAACAACAAAAACTTCGACGATAACGGCGATTTGCGTACCACAGAACCCGAAACACACATGCTGGAAGAAGCGGTGCCTGGTCAAACCTATGCCATGCTCATCAGCACTTGCTCGGGTGCATGGCGCTACCTTTTGGGCGACACCGTGGTTATCACCGATCCATACCGCGGCATGATGCGCATCAATGGCAGGACCAAACAATTCCTCTCGGTTTGCGGCGAACACCTCTCGATCGACAACCTGAACGCCGCCGTCCAGGAAGCCGATGTCCAACTCAATGCCGGCATCCGCGAGTTCACGGTCGGTGGTGTGCGTGAAGGCACCTATTGGGCCCACCAATGGTACTTGAGCATGGACAATCCCAACGTGAAAGCTGCAGATTTCGCCAGGGTGGTTGATGAAGCCCTCTGCCGGCTCAACGACGATTACGCCGTGGAACGCAAATATGTGTTGCGCAACATCCATGCAGAGGTTTTACCGAATGCAACATTCATGGGCTGGCTCGAAAATCGTGGCAAATTCAACGGACAAGCTAAAATCCCCAGAGTCATGAAAAACACACAGTTGGAAGACTTTCAGGCGTATTTGAAAAGCCGCAATAAGTAAATTTTTAGCACATTTGCCTCAAAAACTACATGTTTTTGGGAAATCCATTTTCATCAAACCATCCAAACCCGAAGTGCGCCAACCGTTTTTTATTGGTCGGAGTTGTGCTTTTTACAACGGTCATGTTGCTTTGTACACGGCTGAACGCACAAATCGTCAACATCGAAGAAATACGCATTCGGGGTACCAACGATACCTCCAAATGGTACGGCAACATCAAAATGGCCGTGAATTTAAACAAGGTGCAGGAAATTAGTCTGCTCATGCGCAGCGAAGCAAGGGTGCAGTACAAAAGTAAACGCCACCTCGCCTTGGGCATCTGGAACACCGACTTGGTGCGTGCAGGCAACGAAGATTTTAAAAACTACGCCTTCGCCCACCTGCGCTACAACTTTGAAATCCGCGATGGATTTACCTGGGAGGCTTACGGACAAATACAAACCAACAAACTGCTGTACATTCAAAGCCGCACGCTTGCAGGTTCGGGACCGCGTATTCGCATGTTCAAATCAAAAAATGGTAAAAACCGTATTTATCTGGGCGCCAGTGCGATGTACGAAAATAATGACTTTATCGAGGCAAATCCTACCGAAAGTTTCGTCAGGCTCAGCAGTTACCTATCGTTTACTTTCCGCCCGAAAAACGTAGAAATCAGCGCTACCACTTATTTTCAACCAACGGCCAATTACCTCAACAACTACCGCCTTTCCACCGAATGGCAATTCGCCATACCCTTCAACAAACACCTCGCGCTGCTCATTGAATTCGATTACAGCATCGACCGCGGCCTGCCAGCACAGGCACCCATGGAAATTTACGCTTTCAGAAATGGGATTTCGTGGACATTTTAGACCCGGATTTTGGGACTCTTCCAGCAGGGATCCGGATGGGGATTTTTGAGGGATTTGTAGGATTTGGGAAGATTGGATTGGATTTTTGCTCCAAGCTCTAAATACCATCATCAAAAAATCCAATCATCAAAAAATCCAATCCAATCATCCCAATCCCCAAATCTACCTAAAATCCTAATCCGGATCCCTGCGGGATGAGTCCCAAAATCCAGGTCAAGACAAAAAAAAATGGAATTCCGGCATTGCGCAGGAATTCCATTAAACTGAAACCCATTTTCGTATGATTCTTGCAGTAGTTTTATATCGGTACAAAGTTGAAGGTTCTGTAGGTGATGGCTGTTAAGTGGCTGTTAAATCTGCATTATGCTTTAACACCGATGTAGATGATGTAACGCCAGAGTCCAAACCAGGCACGTACGATTAATTTTTCTCTGGTTACAAAACGTTGTTCAAGCATCGGCATCAAATGTCCTTCCATACGAACATGGTTTTTGCCCATCCACCATTGAAAAAATGCGAATGGAGTGTCGTGGAAATCGACAACGGCTGCAAGGCCTCCCGATGGCAGGTCGGACAACGCGCGGTCAAGCGCTTCTTCTGCTCCGGGATTAAACATCGTAAGGGCGTAGGAAAAAAACACAACATCGGGCTGCTGGAGCCACGAATGCCTGTCGGGTTTGTATGCGCGTTCAAACAACAAAACCCTTCTCGAAAACCTTCGGGTGGCCCGCGTTGCGCGTTGCAGCATGTGGGGAGAAACATCCACCCCAATGAATTTGGCCTGGGGCAAAAGCGCTGCCAAACGTTTCAGGTTGCTGCCGGTTCCGCAGCCCACTTCAAGCACGGTTTCGGGCTTGTGGGCTGCAATTTTGTGTAAAAGGGCATTGCGACCAAACAGGAAGCTCCACCGTGTTGCATCGTAAACAGTTGCATGCCAGCGGTAATACGCACGCATGGAATCCTGTTGATTACCGTTGTGGTAAACGGGGATTTCGGTCATTTTCATAAAGGCGGTTAAAGGACAGGAAAGAGGAGGATTAACACAAAGCGCCGATGAAGGTGCCGGCATAGGTGCCCACACGGTCATTGGCCTGACTGACTGCTGCTGCGTCGGTATCAAATCTGACGTGTTTGTTGACAAAATCAGGTATAAAATGCGGCTCCGGAGAAGCCGATCGCAACAGGAATTTTGCACCCGGCGCTGCGTTGTCGAGCATCAGCTGCCATTCTTCTTCCAAAGCGGGCCTCAGATGTGCCGCCAGCCAGTCCTGGTGGTCAAGAAGCACAAAATGGGTGTATTTGCCAGGAAAAGCTTTTAAAAAGCCGCTCAGGGATCCTGTGTGCGTTTTCAGGCGATCTGTTCGTTCCTTAAGGATCTGGAAGTTTTCGGGAAGCAGGTAATTGGGGCAACACGAGACGGAATAACGACCGTAGAAATACAATTTCCAAAAATAATTATCACGCAGGGAAAGCTTTGTGAAGACTTGCCTGAAACAAGCACGGAGGTAGCCCGACATGCCTTCTTCGTAGGTTGCACGGGCCATGTTTTGCTGGCTTTTGGGTACGCCCAGCATGCTTTGAACCAGGTGCAAACTTACAAACCAGCGCACAAAAGGCGTAAGCAACTGGGGTTCAAGCTGTTCGTAAAGGGTGGCTTGCTCCTCTAGGGTCGGCGCTTCGAAAATCAGCTCGACAAGTTGTTGCAACCTGGGTTTGCGACGAAGCCAGCGGGTAATCATCCAGGCAACAGTGCCACTGCTGCCGTACCAGTAAAAAGATTTGCGGAGGCCCCTGCCATCGAAACTGCCGATCTTTTTATCCCAGAAAATCTGGAATTCCTGCTTCATGTTAGGGCGCAATTGCTCCCAGTAAATCTTGCGTGCCTGGTTGCAGACGCCATCACCAAAAAAAGCGAACAACTGTTGGTGTGAACCCTTTTGAAACAGGATTGTTTTTAGCTCCAGCAATGCGTTTTGCCTGTAATTTAAGTCGATGCAATGCACCGATTCAGGATCGTCCAGCAGGTAATCGAGGGCGTTGCAGCCTGCACTGGTGAGCATTACCACACGACTCCTGTTGTCGAGGTTCAGCAACCGGCGGTCGCAACGGGGATCTTCCCAGCAGGTGTTGTACACCAGGTTGTTGCCGTGAACCTTTTCAAAAAGTACTTCCTGCCATTGTTTGGCCAATCCCATACAGTTGTTTTGTCGGCAAAAGTAGAACGTTGCCGCCCGCATACTGTTAAGTGTGGGTTATCTTTGGGTTAAGTCTGCACAAGATTTTTTATCCTGTCCAAAATGCCGATCTTTGCGCGAATTTTTGAAAAAGATGGAAAAAGTACCTGTCCTGATGCCCAAACACACCTTTGCCGATTTTGTGGGCAAATTCCCGGCCGTTACCATGCCGATTACCTTGGGCGAAGAAACCCATTTCGTGTTCAGCACGGAAAACGACGTCCTCCCGGAATCGATGATCGAACAATTCATCCTGCCCCTCGACACCAACGGCGCCGATGAATTCACCGAATACCTGCCCTGTTTCGGCATCGAATTCGAAGCCCCGTTCATCGCCTTGGTGTGGTGGAAAGCCGGTCTCCTAAACTACGAATACCACCTGGCTACTTTTATGCCCAACGGACAACTTATAGGACGAAAAGTGATCGCATTTACCCGGGGCGAAGGTGAAAGCCTGCGCCGTGCAGTGTGTACCATCGACGAGGATTTGGTGATTTTTGTGGCCGAGGGTACAAGCAAAGGTTTCGACGATTACATGGACCCCACCACGTCGAAAATGTATGAATTTGAAATCATGAGTAGCGGCGAAATTGTCGGCTGAACGTCATGTTGCAAGTTGGTAATAGCAAGTAACAAGTAGGGAGAAATAAAACAACTCCTTGTTCGTTTCACATCCACTGCTTTCAGCTTTCAACTTGTTTTTTAATCAGGCTTGTTCGTTTTGTGTTTTTCCAAAAACCTGAACACAAAACGACAAAAAAACGGCCATAATCCTTGTCCACATGCTCATTTGTACCTTTTTGAGGCGTAATTTACGCTTCCTTGTGCCACTTTTGTTTGTTGGAAACGCCGGTTTACAGGCGCAAAACTGCGTCCTGATTTGCAACCAAAACCTGCAAGTGTCGCTTGATCCCAACGGCGAAGCTTTCGTAACATCTGGTCTTATTGCGCCCACCGCAACGGCCTACTGCCCCGGACAACTCGAGGTAGAACTCTTTTCCAACCTGGGTGAACCCATTCCCAATCCTGTTACTTGCGAGTGGACGAACCAGCTCATCACGGCCGAAATTACCCATCTTTCCTCGGGCAATACCTGCTCGGGTACGTTGCTGCTGCGCGACTTGCTGCCGCCACATGTGCAATGTCCCGAACTGTGGATCGCCTGTTCGGCTTCCACCACGCCGGAATCGCTCGGGTTTCCAATTGCAGCCGACAACTGTACGCCCCCTGACGCTCTATTTTACGTTTCAGGCGACAATTACTCCGATTTGCCCTGTGGGAGCCAGCACAACGGCATGAACGTGACAGCGCGCCTCCAGCGCGCCTGGACGGTGCGCGACGAACACAACAACAGCTCGTTTTGCATGCAGGACATCTGGATTCAGGCCCCCGACCTTTCCTCGATAGCTTTCCCGCCCAGTCTCGACGGATTCGCATTGCCCGCACTCGTCTGCAGCGGTGATCCCAACAATCTGGCGGTAACCGGCCAACCACTCATCAACGGGCAACCTTTGGCGCCCAACGGATGGTGCGACCTGGCCGTTGTGCACAGCGACCAAAACATCAATGTTTGTCCACCAGCCGCTTTTACCGTTTTACGAACCTGGACGGTCGCTGATTTTTGCAACAGCAACGTGGTCACCTACCTTCAGGTGATCAAGATAGAAGATCAAATGCCCCCTCAACTTGCTTTGCCGCAAGATGTTACGGTTGGTACTGGTGCGTTCGACTGCAAAGGAACCATTGTGCTGAACATGCCCAATGCGACCGACGATTGCTCGGCCGTACTGGTTTCGGCGCTGTGGTCTTTTGGAAGTGGACAAGGTCCCTTCACGGTACCTTTGGGCGAACATGTGGTGACGTATGTGGCGACCGACGGCTGCGGCAACACCGCCTCACGCACGGGCCGCGTGACCGTCGTGGATACCAACCCGCCGCAAGTTGTTTGTACCATCAGTTTGCAGGTTTCGCTCACTGGCTCGGGAACAGCAATGGTTACCCCGGCCATGCTCGACGAAGGCAGCATTGATGCGTGCGGTCCTGTAACATTTTCATTGAGCCGCGACGGCGAAAACTGGCTGCCGCTGGTGGTGGTGGGCTGCGACGACATCGGATCGTCGGTTGCAGTTACGCTGCGTGTTACAGATGCCGCAGGCATGGAAAATTTTTGCGATGTGAACGTTCAAGTTTACGACCAGCTCAAGCCACAGCTTACCTGTCCGCCCAACAAAACCATCACCTGTTTGCAGGATTTTCAAGACTTGAGTCTTTGTGGCGAAGCTTCCGCAAGCGACAATTGCTTTTTGCAAACAATTGATTATGAAGATTTTGTAAATTTAAGTACTTGCCAAACGGGCACTGTGGAACGCACATGGTATGCGGAAGACGCGTCGAACAACATCCGTTCCTGCACCCAAGTAATGGTTTTACAGGTGGTCAGTAACCTGGCCGTTTTGTTTCCACAAAATGTTGAAGCATTTGCATGTTTCGACTCGAACGCCTTGTTGCCGCCATCCACCGGTATGCCGCAACTTTCCGGACAATTTTGTCTGCAACCGTCTGTTTCCTACGATGATGTGGTTACTGGTGCACCGGTGCCCTATTGTTTCCGGGTGCTGCGCACCTGGACGGTGATCGACTGGTGCGTGTACGATGTCAATACAGGAGCAGGGCGATGGGATCATACCCAAATCATTGATGCGCTCGGGCAGTCGGGCTTTGTGCTGGAAGGACAGGTGTTTACGGCAACCGGTCAACCGATGGAATCGGTGGCCATACACCTGCAATCAACCGGCGGATTGTTGCTCACCATTCTCACCGATGCCAGTGGCCATTACCGTTTTTCCAATGTCCCAAACGGCGCCAATTATGTGCTGACGCCTATGTATGATTCTTTGTGGCTCAATGGATTAAGCACCTATGATCTCGTTTTGATCAACAAACACATCCTTGGCATTGAAACGTTTGATTTACCTTATACCATGATTGCGGGAGATGCCAACAAAAGCCGATCGGTTACCACCTTCGACATCGCACAACTGCGAAAACTCATTCTTGGCGTGCAGGACACTTTAACCGGCAACCATTCGTGGCGCTTTGTCGACGCCGCCTACCAGTTTCCACAACCAGACAATGCTTTTTTTGAGGTTTTTCCGGAAAACATCCAACTGCCCACACTGAGCAGCAACCACTTGAATCTTGATTTCATCGGCGTAAAAACCGGCGATGTAAATGGGTCTGCCAATTTTTTAAGCGGGCAGTAGGCAGCAGGCAGCAGGCAGGGTTCCTCGGCCTACGGCCTCGAAGGGGGAATAATTTGAAAAATCCTTGAAAAAAAATACCCAATTGTTTGATTAACAAACAATTGGGTATTTTTGCCTGCTGCCTGCTGCCTGCTGCCTGCTGCCTGCTGCCTGCTGCCTGCTGCCCGCTGCCCGCTGCCTGCTGCCTGCTGCCTGCTGCCTGCTGCCCGCTGCCCGCTGCCTACTGCCCGCTGCCCGCTGCCTACTGCCTACTCAAACACCTGTGCTGCGCCGCTGTTGTTGACCACCACGATGGTTTTTTTGCCGCCCGGACCGCGCAACAAACCCATGTCGCGCACTTCGTTCGGGGCCCAGAAGCCGCTTTGCAGGTTGTTGACCCACGTAAATTGTCCTTTGCCGTTGCCGGCCAAAAGAACACCCGATCCGGCATCGCACCGGTGGGTTTCCGCTTCGATGCCGTATTTGTTGCCGGCCATAAGGATGTCTGTGATGCCGTCGCCGGTGAAATCGCCGGTGAGGATACCCTGGATGGGCGCCAATTGTGCTTGCAAAGGCAGGCTATGACGCACCAGTTTGCCGTTTTTATTTTCCCACCAGCTTGTTTCGAGGGTGTAGGCTTTGTGGATAACGGCCTGGTCCAGGTCCGATTGAGGCCAAACCATATCGATGGTAGCTTGGCCATAGTCGTGCGCGTGCAGAAATTTCTTTTTCAAAGCCGGCATTTGTTTGACCAAAACATCGCGCTGCACGGTGGGATACAGTTTGCCTTCTTGGTAAAAGGCCATGATGGGGTCGATGGTGCCATTTTTATCAAAATCGTGGGCAAAGCATTGGAAAGGTTCATCGATGGATGCATTGAACCGGGTGTTTTTTCCAAGATTTCCAGAAACGAGGTCCATGTCGCCATCGCCGTCGAGGTCGGCGGCGGCCAGGCGGTACCACAGGCCGTTGCTTTTTTCCAGACCAAAGGCGGCGGTTGCGTTGGTGAGTTTGCCGTTTTGCAGTTTAAAAACGGTAATGGGCATCCATTCGCCGCAGACGATGAGTTCGGGTGATTTGTCGCCGTCGAGGTCGGTCCACACCATGTCGGTGACCATGCCGCAGCGTTCAAATTCGGGGCCTACCTGTGCGGTAACGTCGGTAAGTTGGTTGCCGTCGCTGCGCAGGATGACACTTCGGGGTGTCAGGGGCCATTTTCCGGGGGTAACACGGCCTCCGATGAAGAGGTCCTGGTCGCCGTCTGCGTCGAAATCGTGGGCTACGATGCGCATGGCGACGTCGTTGAAGGTTGGCGCTGCATTTTGAGCCCGGGCGAACTTGCCTCTGCCGTCGAGGTTGATGTAGAGCCTGTGTTGCCAGGCCTGGTTGCTGGTGGCTTCGAAACCTCCGGAAACCACGTACAGATCGAGGTCGCCGTCGCCGTCGGCGTCAAAAAACACGGCACCGTGGTCTTCAAATACTTTGTCCGCTTCGAGGGTAGGGATGTTGAGTTTGGCAAACTTGCCGTTTGAATTTTGTCGGAAAATGCCGGCTTCTTTGTCAAAACCGGAGCCGATGAAACAATCGTCGAGGCCGTCGCCGTTCACGTCGCCCACAGCAATAAGGGGCCCCAGGTCGCTCATGGTCCAGGGATTCATGGGGAACTGCTCGAAGTCGTTGTAGTCGTTTTCGGCATGGGTGAAGGGCAGGGTGGGGGCGGGGCTTTCGGTGAAATATTTTTTACCGGTAGAAGCAGGCGTTTGGAGCGACGCCGTGTAACCGGAGGCATCGGTATACTTGAGGGTCAAACGTTGGTTAACATTAACATTTTCAAGGACTTGTGTTTTGCCATCGGGCCATCTTACGGTCAGTTTATCCACGCTTCCGGCATTGCCGAGGCCGAAATGCAGGAGGTGTTCGGTGGATGAAAAGATGCCCCTTGTAGGATTGAGTTCGAGGTATTGTTGTTGGCCGTTGTTGTAGGCTATGGCGGCGGATGCGCCTACGGCAAAAATGTTTTGTGGGCTTCCCTGGAGTTTGAGTTGCAGGTAATTGGCGCCGGCTTGTCCTTTGCTGGTGTTTTCGTAAAGGAAAGCGGGATCTTCGAGGTTGTTGACCACCAGATCGAGGTCGCCGTCGGCGTCCAAATCGGCCCAGGCGGAGCCGCACGACCAAGAGGCGGGCATCGTTGCCCACTGGCCTCCCATGTCGTTGAACTGCCAGTTTCCGGCGTTTTGGAAGCAAAAATTGCGTGTTTTGTAGGTAGGTATCTGGTCGATTAGGTCGTTGAGGTTTTTGTAATGGTCGCGCAGTTTTTTATCGCCGGCTTCCTGGCTTAATTTTGGGAAAATGAAATCGATAAAATCGCGGTGGTGTACTTCGCAGCGGTAACCGTTGGTGATGTGTACGTCGCGCAGGCCGTCGTTATCGATGTCAAACATTAAGCCGCTCCACGACCAGTCGGTTTGTGAGATTCCTGCGATGACGCCGATATCGCAAAAAGTGCCGTTGCCGTTGTTGCGTTGGAGTACGTTGCGCACCACGGGTTCGAAGTACCCGTTTTGCCGCAAGGCGGTGAGCATGCTTTGAGGAGCGGTAAGTTTGTAGGCTTTTTGTCTGTAATACGTATTTGGAAGCATATCAAGGGCAAATAGGTCGATCAGTCCGTCGTTGTCGAAATCATTGAGTTCTGTTCCCATGGTGTGTTGGGAAGTGTGTTTGAAATAATCGCCAAGGCGGTCGGTGAAGGTTCCGTTGCGGTTGTTGATGTAAAGGCGGTCGGGTTGCAAGAAATCGTTGCCTACATACACATCGGTGTAACCGTCGCGGTTGAAATCGCTGACAGAAACGCTGAGGCCGTAGGCGAGGTTCCAGATGCCGGCTTGTTTGGATACGTCGGTGAATTTGCCGTTGTCGTTGCGGTAGAGCCTGTCTGTGTCGTATTCGGTGCGTGGTTCGAGTTGGGGGTAGTATTTGTCGTCGGCGCCGAGTTTGGCTTCGATCTTGTTGGTCCAGATGCCTTCCACGGGGTAATTGACCAGATAAAGGTCGAGGTCGCCGTCGTTGTCGTAATCGAAAAAGTTGGCACCGGTGGAAGCACTGGCGTCGTTGATGCCGTATTCGGCGGCGGCTTCGGTGAAAGTGCCATTTTTCTTGTTGATGAAAAGTAAGTTGCGGCGCACATCAGAGGCGTCGGCTCCGGCGCGGCAGATGTAGAAGTCGAGCCAGCCGTCGTTGTTGATGTCGACGGCGGTGACGGCGGTTTCGAATCCGTCGGGCGATTCGAGCCCGGAGCCGGCGGTAGCGTCTTTAAACTTCATACCGCCTTGGTTGATGTAGAGTTTGTTTTCGCCGTTGCTGCACACGAAATAGATGTCGGGCAGGTTGTCGTTGTTCACATCGGCAATGGCTACGCCGCCGCCGTTGAAGATGTTGATGTTGGTGGTGATGTTGTTTTCGTAGGTTTGGATGATGCGGTTTTGGAAATCAATGCCGCTTTCATCGGCAGATACCAACCTCAACTTCGGGTTTTCGGCCTGGAGCGTAGTTTCTACGCCTTGCATTTCCATGCCTGTTGTGGCAGTTTCTTTTTTACACGCGATTACACCTATATAGATGTACAACAGGAAAAAAAAGTGGGGAAGGCGAAGGGCGAAGTGCGGGTATGGTGTGAACATGTCGGGCAGTTGTTTGTGCAAAGATAACACAGGAAGGAAGTTTTTGGGTTTTTCAAAGAAAAGCACATGTTGTATTGCTTCGGTATATCAGGTAGACCAAGATACTGGTCGCGACGGCATGATGCTTTAGTTAAAAAAATATATTGGGTTCTAAGGATTTCCTAATAAGTTGATATTCAAATTATTGATGCAGGTTTAGGTTAAAGTGTTACGGATTGGTTAAAAAAAAATAGAGGCAAGGGATGTTTTATTGATAATGTTGAAGTATATTTGTCCGGTGATTCTAAAGAAAGAACACAAATTTTTAATCCGAGTAAAAATCTCATGAGCGAAACGGTGTTCTGAACAGTTCTATGTTCACACCTGAGGTTCCCCGCCGAAATTCCCGGCAAGTTTCCTATAGCTCTTCATTGCATCCCTTTTGCCGATTTGTGCAGCAATATGTTGCGACAGATATGCAAATAATTAAACTTCGCACAAAGCACCTTGGTGTATTGTGTTTATACTAATCCGAATGGTTATGCCATTCCGAATCCTGCTTGATATTATGAATTCAAACTGTACACAGTTTCTGCCAAACGGTTATCATATACAAGGGTATTAAAAATGGGTCATCACCCGTTTTTAGTGCCTTTTTTTATTGTCTTTTCTGAGCTACATGATTTTTGGACTGGTTTTTGTTTGTTCTACACGCGGTCTACATACAACGAAATTTCACCTAAAGTTTTCACCAATAACATTTCTCACAACATGAACAGAACGTCAACAAAGCGTGGATTTAAAGCGCTTTTAGCAATGTTTCTGCTGGTTGGTGGTATGTTGTTCGTTTCGAACAGCGTAAACGCCCAGTCAGTACCCTCGAAGCTCGATGTGTCGGGCATCATGTGGGTGACCGAAAGCAACGCTTTGGACATCCTGAATCAAACCATTGCGACGACCCACCAACAAATGTCGGGTTTCACGCCTGGTTCAAACCCTTTCAACGCCGGCATGCGTCGCGCTGTGTTTCTTAAAACCATCCACAGCCAGGTTGCTACCGGCACGGGTGTTCAAGATGCAGTTTTGAACGCTTTCGGCCAGTACCAAAATGGCAGTGTTGCCGCCAGTGTAGAAGCTGCACCGGTATTTTTCTCCACAGCTAACGCACAGGAAGAAGCAGATTTTGCCATCGCCCTGCTTCGCGTAAACTGATTTTTAGGTTACTTTTTTTTCCATCATCAAGTCACAATTAATTTATCTCATGAAAAAAAGAAGCTTTACCCTATTCGGCATGGCTTTGTTGGGTGTACTCATTGGATTCCCGATGTTCGCACAACAGCAGGTTAACATGCCGTTGAATACGGGCGCTCAAACGGTCACAGTACCTGCCGGCGGCTACGTTTGTTTTTTTGACAACGGTGGCCCCGCTGGCGCTTACAGCAACAGTTCCAACCCCAACACATCTCTTGTAACTTTTGCTCCTACCACCCCAGGTGCTAAACTCCGCACCACTTTCACCGCTTTCTCAACTGAAGCCAGCTGGGACGCTCTTTATGCTTACGACGGTAACTCGCTCAATGTTGCTACTATTATTCCAAGCGGCAACGGTGTACCCATCGGCGCTGCCGGCCCAGCCAATGGCTGGTGGGGTGGAATCGCTCCCAACAACGCAGGTGCCAACAACGTTGTGGCTACGGCTGGCAACGCTTCGGGCGCTCTGACCTATGCTTTCGCTTCCGACGGTTCGGTAACGCTTGCTGGTTGGTCTGCAATTGTCATTCAAGACGGTGGTGCTCTTCCTTCCCTCGCTGGTTGCACGTTTACGAGCCTTCCTTTGGCTCCGCTTGCACAAGCTACCCAGCCAGGAGCTCTTACTTGCGCAGGTACCTTTACCATCGCTCTTCCTGCTGTTAGCTCGCCGAGCTGCCTTGCGGGTCTGCGCTACCGTATAAACGGTGGTCAGCCTATTGCTGTTCCTGCAGGTGCTACCAACATCGTGGTTACGCTGCCTTTGGGCGCAAACATCATCACGTGGGAAATTGGTTTCTGCTCGGTTGTAGCTACTGCTAACCAGACAGTTACGGTAACTGACGGCACGCCTCCGGTCATCGTTTGCCCGGCTTCGTCCACCATCAACCTGGCTCCAGGTCTTTGCGACGCTGTTGTAAGTTACAACGTAACTGCTACGGACAACTGCCCGACGGACGTTGTGTTCTCGGCGTGGCCCAATCCAGATGCTGTTGCCATTGATGTCAACTCACTTTCGTGCGGCCCTGGTGCTGTTGTGAACAACTACTTCCAGGTTGTTGGTACCACTTTCGGTGCAACTACCCCGAACTTTGTTCGTGTGGGTATCGCAACAACCTGGCCCGGCGGTTCATCCGCAAATACGACGCTTACTGCTCGTATCTACCGTTTGAACAACCCAGCCCAGCCTTTCAACGTATCGCTGGCCAACCGTACCTTACTTGCTACTTCGCTTCCTTTCACTGTACCTGCCGGTTCGGCTGGTCAGCGTCGCAACATTCCGTTCCCTGCCGGTATTTCCATTCCTGCTGGCACGACAATGCTGCTTGAAGTACAGTCGAGCGCGGCTTTCTGTGTTGCTACGCCTATAAACCCTGCTCTGACCTCATGGCTCGGCGCTACTGCTTGCGGTATCGACCCGAACAACCCGCCTACGTTTACGGCCATCGGTTTCCCAGGCTTAAACATGCTTGCTTCGCTGAACGCTTCTGTGCCGCTCACTACGGTACAAACTGCAGGTCTTCCTTCCGGTTCGGCATTCCCGATCGGTACGACTGTCAACATTTGGAGGGCTACCGACGGTGCCGGCAACTCGGCTACCTGCTCGTTCTCGGTTACGGTTTTGGAATTCCCCAACCCGATCAGCTCGCTTGCTTGCAACGACTTCATCCAGATTTCGGTTGACGAAAACTGCACCGCTGTAATCGGCGCCGACCAGATTCTGGAAGGTGGCCCTTACCGCTGTTACGACAACTACATCGTACAACTCGACAAAACTGCTCCTTTTGGCAACGGTCCTTGGGTACCTGCAATTGTAGGTCCTTCCGACATTGGCAAAACCTATACAGTACGTGTGACTGATCCTGTAAACGGCAACATGTGCTGGGGTAACGTTAAAATCGAAGACAAAATCAAGCCAGTTCTTGATTGTCCCGGTGCTGATGTTCCTTGCAACGCAGACTACAGCCCAGGTGCAAACACAGCCCTCAACACCGTGACGATCGCTTCGCCTTCGCTCACGATTGTTAATCCTGGCGTTGCCAACCTGAGTTTCCCTGTTAACCTGCCTGCAGGTACACAAATCGTAGGATTTACCGTGCGTTTCCAAACCAACCATACGTGGGTAGGTGACATCGACGCACGACTTACCGGCGCCAACGGCCAGATTTCGCAATTGTTCGACCGTCCGGGTGTTCCGGCTACGGGACTCGGCTGCCCCAACAACGGCATGGATGTTTTATTCAGCGACGGTGCTGCCGGTACGCCAGCTCAGCTTGACGCACAGTGCAACGCCGCTCCTCCTGCAGTAGTTGGTTCATACCAGGCCATCAATCCCATCAATCCGCTCGCAACAGGCACCATCAATGGTAACTGGAACCTGCGCATTCAGGATTTTGATTTTGGCGACGGTGGTACGGCAACTGTTGAACTCATCTTCGACATTCTTGAGCCAGTACCGTTCCCCAACGGCCTTGTACAAGGCGTAAACGTATTCCCAACCAGCACTGCCGGTTGCTACACGGTTACTGCCGGCGCAGGTGATCCAGTTATGGAGTTCTGCTCCGCAACCAGCCTTTGCTTCCTCGACGTTATCAACAACCAAGCTTGCGCTACCGGTTTGACCCAGATTGTAAGCCGTAAATGGACTGCAGTTGACGCCAGCGGCAATTCGCGGACTTGCGTTCAGACGATCAACCTCGTTCGTCCTACCCTCGGAGACATCACACTTCCTCCGAACTACGACAACATCGATGCTCCTGCTCTTGAGTGCAACAGCTCTTACCCAACACCTGACTTCCTCGAAAGCATCGGCCTCCAGGGCTACCCGTACTTCTTCGGAAACCCCGATGGATGCTCGATCGGCTGCACATGGGAAGACAATGTACTCGACATCTGCGACGGTACGTACAAAATCGCACGTCACTGGGAATGCATCGACTGGTGCACAAGCCAGATCGCTGAACACACCCAGATCATCAAAGTACTTGACGACGAAGGCCCTGTATTCCAGTGCCCAGCCAACATCACGGTAAGCACAGATCCTTTCCAGTGCTGCGCTACGACGAACCTGCCCGACGTTATTGTTGAAGACGCTTGCTCGCGCATCAACAACCTGAGCGGCATGATCATCGGCATCGATCCGTTCACCGGCGACACCATCGGCATGTTCCCAATTGGTGGCACGCTGACCAGCTTCCCCGGCAACAACGCCTGGGATCTTGATACACTTGCCAACTTCGGCAACACGCCTTGTCTGCCCATCGGCACGCACACGGTTATTTATGTTGCAGAAGACGATTGTGGAAACTCCTCGACTTGCTCGTTCCGCCTCACCATTCGCGACTTCACGCCGCCGAATGTTGCTTGCGACGAATTCACGGTAGTATCGATCGGTATCGACGATCCTGCTGACTGCTACGAGCCAAGCGCCGACGGCTGCCAGTTCGCTGGTGTAACCTGGGTTAAGGCTACCACTTTTGACGACGGTTCGTACGACAACTGCGGAAACATCGACTTCAAAGTTCAGCGCATGCAGCCATTCAGCTCGTGCATCCTGGGCCTGAACCAGATCAATGGCCAACCCGCTTGCGACGACATCTTCCCGGACTTCCCGAGCGAATTTGAGCGCGCCATCAGCGAAGGTGATTCGATCAAGTTCTACTGCTGCGAAGTAGGTACCACCCAGACGGTTATTCTGCGTGTATACCAACTCGACGTAAATGGCAACTTCGCCATCGGTCAAGACGGCACGCCTATCTTCAACGAATGCATGGTTGAAGTATCTGTACAAGACAAGCTCAAACCAGTATGTCAGGCTCCTGCCAACGTAACGGTATCTTGCGAAAACTTCGACCCAAGCCTCTGGGCTTACGGCAACGCTACGGTATTCGACAACTGCTGCCTTGATTCCACGGTTTCGTACCTGGGTCAGAAAGGTTTGTCGAACACCACGGTTCTCACGAACTTCGACACCACTTGCAACAAAGGAACGATCACACGCCGCTGGACTGCCCGCGACTGTAACGGTCTGACCAGCACTTGCACACAGCGTGTAGTTGTACAGTACGAGCAGGACTACTTCGTTCGTTTCCCGAACGACAAAATCCTGTTTGCTTGCGACAGCTCGTTCTTTGATCAACCCACGTTCTTCGGTGAAGACTGCGAACTGTTGGCTGTATCCTACAGCGACAACCTGTTCACGGTAGTACCCGATGCTTGCTACAAAATCGAGCGTACCTGGACGATCATCAACTGGTGCACGTACAACCCGAACCTTGGCTGCATCTTCGTACCGAACCCGAACCCGAACGTAAACGTGAACTCGCCACAGAACCTTCCTGGTCCTGTAGTATCGCGTTGCGGCACGACGGGTGTATGGGCGCCAACGGTTGTGCGCATCAACCCAACCGACCCAACGACGACAAACTTCTGCACGTTCTGGGATGCCAATGCAAACTGCTACCAGTACAAACAGATCATCAAAGTCATCGACAACGAAGATCCGATTGTTACGAACTGCCCAGCTTCGCCGGTTGAAATCTGCGACCTTACCCCGAACGATCCGTTGTTCTGGAATGATATGGCATGGTGGGATAACACGATCGGCTCGCATGACCTTTGCGAAGCTCCGACGGACCTGACCATCACGGCTACCGACGCTTGCGCTGGAGAAAACGTTAACTTCCGCTACCTCTTGTTCCTCGACTTGGATCAGAGCGGCGACATGGAGACGGTGATCTCGAGCACCAACCTGCCCAATTTCAACACTGTTCTTTTCAACAACGCCAACACAGCGAACTACACAGGTGGCGTTGCACGCCCATTTGACCAGCGTCCAGTTGGTGGCAACCAGAAGTTTGGATTTGCTCTTCAGCAGACGGCCAACGCCGCTGCCGGAACGAAAACAGCTGCTGTACGCTGGAATACCTTCCAGTCGCCAAACAACTTTGTTGTACCACAACTTCCTTACGGTACCCACAAAATCAAGTGGTTTATTGAAGACGGTTGCGGCAACGAAACGATCTGCGAATATGTATTCATCGTGAAGGACTGCAAAGCCCCAACGGTTGTATGCATCAACGGCCTGAGCGTAAACATCATGCCTACGCAAATGATCTCCCTGTGGGCTTCTGACTTCCTTCAGTACACGGAAGACAACTGCACACCTACCGACCAGATCAAAATCGGTATCCGTCGCAAAGGCACCGGCACGGGCTTCCCAACGAACCCCGACGGCTCGCCACAGACAGTTGTTAACTTTACTTGCGCCGACCTCGGCACGCAGTTCGTTGAACTGTGGGGCGAAGACGCAGCAGGCAATGCTGACTACTGCGAAACGTACGTAATTGTACAGGACAACGGTGGCTTCTGCAGCAACAGTGCTGTAACGGTTGCTGGTGCACTGCAAACTGCTACGCAGCAGGGTCTGGAAGAAGCTGAAGTAGAACTGAATGGTTCGCACCCAGCTCTGCCTACGATCAACATGTTTGACATGTCGAACAACGACGGTACCTACCTCTTCGGTGGTGCAGTACCAGTTGCTGGAACTTACACGGTTACTCCAATGAAAGACGACGATCACCTCAATGGCGTATCGACGTTTGACCTTGTACTGATCAACAAGCACATCCTCGGAATCGAAACCCTCGATTCGCCGTACAAAATGATCGCTGCTGACGCTAACAACAGCAAATCGATCACGACGTTCGACATCGCCGAGCTGCGCAAACTGATCCTTGGTATCTACACCGAGCTACCGAACAACACTTCGTGGCGCTTTGTAGACGCTGCTTACAACTTCCCGAACACGCAGAACCCATTCACTCCTGCGTTCCCAGAAAGCAAGTCGGTAGCTGACGTACAAGCCAGCCAATTGGAAGACAACTTCGTTTCGATGAAAGTTGGTGACGTTAACGGTTCGGCCATCGCCAACTCGTTCATGAGCACCGACGACCGCACAGCAGGCACCCTGTTGTTCGACGTTGAAGATCGCCAGGTTAAAGCCGGCGAAGAAGTTGTGGTAAACTTCAAAGCTTCTGAGAAAGTAAACGGCTACCAGTTCACGATGAACTTCGCTGGAATGGAAGTAGTAGATGTAGTACCTGGTGCTGACATGACCCTTGCCAACTTCGGTGTATTCGCTGACGCCATCACCACGTCGTTCGACGCTGATGTAACAGGTGAATTCACTGTGAAATTCCGCGCTACACAAGCAGGTAACCTGAGCAACATGCTCGGCATATCGAGCCGTGTAACGAAAGCAGAAGCATACAGCAAAGGCGGCGACCGTCTGAATGTAGCTTTCCGCTTCAACGGAACGAACGGTGCCACCATCGCTGGTGTAGGTTTCGAACTGTACCAGAACATGCCTAACCCATTCGTAAGCAAAACCGTTATCGGCTTCCACCTGCCTGAGGCAGCTAAGGCTACGCTGACGATTTTCGACGAAGCCGGCCGCATGATCTACACGATGAAAGGCGACTTCGCTAAAGGCAACAACGCCGTTAGCCTCGACCGCGCTCAAATCAACACCACTGGTGTTCTGTACTACAAGCTGGAAACAGCCAACGACAGCGCTACCAAGAAGATGATTCAAGCGAGGTAATCCCACGAATGGCGGATGAGCGCCACACCTTGTGTGTGGCGCTCATACACCGCCCATCGTTGCGGATGACTTCCAATGAAAAGTCATAAAGCACAAAGCGGCAACGAGCCTGCCGTATCGCTAAATACCGATTTTAAATCATACTTTAAAATCGGTTTTTGGGATGGCCTCTCTCCAAATGATGGAGGGGGGCTTTTTTTTTGTACCTTCGCCGCTTTACAAGACCACCACCGAAATGCGAGATATCATTGACCTGTGCGGCCGCATTTTCCTGTCCGCCATCTTCCTGTTCGAAGCCGTCGATACCATCCTTTATTTTGATAAAACACGAACAACCATGGACTCCTACGGACTCACATGGAACCAGGACCTGATGCTCTACAGCGCCGTATTTTTATTGGTTATGGGAGGACTTATGGTGCTCACAGGTTACCGCACCTCCCTTGGCGTTACACTCCTCCTGCTCTATTGGGTGCCCGTAACGTTTATCGTTCACGACTTCTGGACGCTGCCCAAAGATCAAATGCGCCTGCAAAGTATCCTCTTTATGAAAAACATCGCCATCACCGGCGGTCTGCTCATGCTCGCCGGCAAAGGCAGCGGGCGTTACAGCATCAAGAAACTACTCGCCACGACGAGGGTAGGTTAGTTGCTGGTCGGTTGGTCGGTTTACCTCCGGTCAGCGTGACAGGGCGCTTTAAGAAAATGTTTATTCGGTTGTCTCGCTGTCGCTTCTAAAGAACCGCGAGAGAACTGGGTTCATTTATCGATTTAAAATGGGCCGAAGAGCTTTCCGATATGACAGGGCCTGTGGGTGGAAGGGGTGAGGGTGGTTCGCGCTTTTTTCCTATTGTTGCCGTTGAATGGATGGGGTTGTTTCGCTTCGCTCAACATGACACCTAAATTTTTTAGAGGGGGGGTGCGGGCCGTAGGCCCGCACCCCCCTCCTCCCCCCGAACCCGTGTCATGTTGAGCGAAGCGAAACAACCCCATCCATTCAACGGAATGATTGAGAAAAACGTAACGCGGTTCCTAGAGAGCGAGACACCCCGATTTTTTGACCAACCGACCGACCATCAGGTTACCTTCGCTTTCCGAATAATTTTGGAGAAAGAAGCCGGAA
>Ga0209181_10004258_pt1 | contig 21445 bp, 13 predicted proteins | sample MAT05_FD_187208 | JGI IMG/M metagenome (GOLD analysis project Ga0209181, IMG submission 187208) | Freshwater microbial communities from Lake Fryxell liftoff mats and glacier meltwater in Antarctica - MAT-05 (SPAdes) (version 2) | ecosystem: Environmental > Aquatic > Freshwater > Ice > Liftoff... | reverse complement strand
CTTAATAAGCGAATAATTTTATCTAATGGTGTGTGTAGCCGATAAAACATTGTACCTTTCCGTACCGAAAATATCGTTTTACATGGCTTGCAGTACACCTGACCTTTCTTCAGACTATGAATCTTTATATTGTTCGCCTGGTTGTCCGTAGCAACCACATTCCTTATTGTCGCAATATTGATGTAATCTAAACGTTTCAAATTCTGTTCTTTCCATAGGGACGCAAAGATAACACACTTTTATCGTTCAGCACCGGGAAATGATATGATGTAGGTAAGTATTTTCCAATATTTCCCCTACCTTTGCACCATGGAAAAATTGCCCATTGGTATCCAGACCTTTAAAAAAATTCGCACTGACGGTTATCTCTACGTGGATAAAACGGAGCGAATTTATGAGCTCGTTTCCAGTGGGAGTTATTTTTTTCTGTCTCGTCCGCGCCGATTCGGAAAGTCGCTAACACTCTCTACCATCAAAGAATTGTATTCCGGCAGCCGTGCGCTGTTTGAAGGGCTGTGGGTACACGATCATTGGGACTGGAATAAAATACATCCGGTAGTGCATATTCAGTTTAATGAGATCGGGTATGCTGAAAACGGTTTGAAAAATGCGCTCCATAAAATGCTGGATGAAGAAGCCGAACGGCATGGCATTACTTTGGAACCGGACAGTCCTGATCAAAAATTCAGAAAATTATTGAAAGGTTTAGCGGAAAAATCGGGCAAAGTGGTGGTACTCATTGACGAATACGACAAGCCTTTGATTGATTATTTGGAGAAAGAAGAACTGCCCACGGCCTTTGCCCACCAGAAAATACTCAAGAATTTTTACAGTATCCTCAAAAGTGCCGACCCTTATATTGAGTTTTTGATCATCACCGGAGTCTCCAAATTTAGCAAGGTCAGTATTTTTAGCGACCTCAATAATTTGGAAGATATTACGTTGCATCCTGGTTTTGGTGATTTGACCGGATATACGCAAGTAGAACTTGAAGCCTATTTTCAGGAATGGATCGCACTGACTTTAAAACGTTTGGATGACCTGACAAGAGAAGACTTGTTATCACAAGTCAAGTCATGGTACAATGGTTATACCTGGAACGAAAAAACCTTTGTGTATAACCCCTTTTCTATTTTAAATTTTTTCTCCCAGAGACTTTTCCAGGATTACTGGTTCAAAAGCGGAACCCCCACCTTTCTGATTAAAAAACTCAAAGAGCAGCAATTTTTTGAACTCAGCGAACTGACCGTCAGCAAACAAATTTTTGAAAGTTATACCTTGGATAACCTCGAAATACGTTCGCTGCTCTTCCAGACTGGCTACCTCACCATTAAAAAAATGGGAGATCGCGGCATGGTCACACTCGGATACCCCAACCGCGAAGTAGAAGAGGCAATGAGCAGCCACCTCATTGCGGCCCTGCTCCATCGCTCTCCACTTGACTCCACGCGCCCCGTGGTGCAACTCGAAGAAGCCTTCCTCCACAACCAGCCAAGAAAAGCCGTTGACATCATCAATGCCATGCTCAAAGACGTACCCAGCCTGCTGCTCGGCGAGCAGGATGAGCATTTTTACCACGCTCTGGTGCACCTCCACTTCCGATACCTCGGTCTTTTCATCCAAAGCGAAGTTCACACTTCCGACGGGCGCATGGATGCTGTGGTCTATACCCCGCAGCACATTTTTGTCATCGAATTTAAGATCAACCAAAGCGCGGAAGCGGCCCTAAAACAAATCCGCGACAAAGGTTATAAAGAAAAATTTCACACAGAAGGCAAAACCGTGGTGGCAATGGGGATTAATTTTGACACGAAGAAAAGAAAAGTGGATGACTGGAAAGTCGAGATTTGAAAATTCCACACTCCCCAGTTTCCAATATTTTCCCTACCTTTGCACCATGGAAAAATTGCCCATTGGTATCCAGACCTTTAAAAAAATTCGCACTGACGGTTATCTCTACGTGGATAAAACGGAGCGAATTTATGAGCTCGTTTCCAGTGGGAGTTATTTTTTTCTGTCTCGTCCGCGCCGATTCGGAAAGTCGCTAACACTCTCTACCATCAAAGAATTGTATTCCGGCAGCCGTGCGCTGTTTGAAGGGCTGTGGGTACACGATCATTGGGACTGGAATAAAATACATCCGGTAGTGCATATTCAGTTTAATGAGATCGGGTATGCTGAAAACGGTTTGAAAAATGCGCTCCATAAAATGCTGGATGAAGAAGCCGAACGGCATGGCATTACTTTGGAACCGGACAGTCCTGATCAAAAATTCAGAAAATTATTGAAAGGTTTAGCGGAAAAATCGGGCAAAGTGGTGGTACTCATTGACGAATACGACAAGCCTTTGATTGATTATTTGGAGAAAGAAGAACTGCCCACGGCCTTTGCCCACCAGAAAATACTCAAGAATTTTTACAGTATCCTCAAAAGTGCCGACCCTTATATTGAGTTTTTGATCATCACCGGAGTCTCCAAATTTAGCAAGGTCAGTATTTTTAGCGACCTCAATAATTTGGAAGATATTACGTTGCATCCTGGTTTTGGTGATTTGACCGGATATACGCAAGTAGAACTTGAAGCCTATTTTCAGGAATGGATCGCACTGACTTTAAAACGTTTGGATGACCTGACAAGAGAAGACTTGTTATCACAAGTCAAGTCATGGTACAATGGTTATACCTGGAACGAAAAAACCTTTGTGTATAACCCCTTTTCTATTTTAAATTTTTTCTCCCAGAGACTTTTCCAGGATTACTGGTTCAAAAGCGGAACCCCCACCTTTCTGATTAAAAAACTCAAAGAGCAGCAATTTTTTGAACTCAGCGAACTGACCGTCAGCAAACAAATTTTTGAAAGTTATACCTTGGATAACCTCGAAATACGTTCGCTGCTCTTCCAGACTGGCTACCTCACCATTAAAAAAATGGGAGATCGCGGCATGGTCACACTCGGATACCCCAACCGCGAAGTAGAAGAGGCAATGAGCAGCCACCTCATTGCGGCCCTGCTCCATCGCTCTCCACTTGACTCCACGCGCCCCGTGGTGCAACTCGAAGAAGCCTTCCTCCACAACCAGCCAAGAAAAGCCGTTGACATCATCAATGCCATGCTCAAAGACGTACCCAGCCTGCTGCTCGGCGAGCAGGATGAGCATTTTTACCACGCTCTGGTGCACCTCCACTTCCGATACCTCGGTCTTTTCATCCAAAGCGAAGTTCACACTTCCGACGGGCGCATGGATGCTGTGGTCTATACCCCGCAGCACATTTTTGTCATCGAATTTAAGATCAACCAAAGCGCGGAAGCGGCCCTAAAACAAATCCGCGACAAAGGTTATAAAGAAAAATTTCACACAGAAGGCAAAACCGTGGTGGCAATGGGGATTAATTTTGACACGAAGAAAAGAAAAGTGGATGACTGGAAAGTGGAATAAAGAAATTCCGGGTTTGGTATTAATCCATTTGGCCCTCCAGTGGTACCCTCGGCCATTCAATCGCCCCGTTTTTATCGCTAATAATTTAAGGAAATGATAGGGTGTAAGCAAATTTAAGCACTACCTTTACGGCCATTTCTTTCATATTTAAACATTTTCAACAATGAAAATAAACTGTATATGTATTGCCCTGCTATTAAGCCTGATTGGTATGGCCTGCCAAAATGATAAACCAGTGCCCGCCAATGCCGCTGAAATAGCGGCGATGCCCGAAACGACTACTGGCGAAGCAACAGCACAACCAATGATCGGAACTTCCGATCAGGCTGTGCCCACCGCAACTGTACCGCCGTCGGGCGAAGCGCTTCCACTTCCTACGTTACAGCCCGCTCCGACGGCTACAACGGCCAAAGGCGGCGCAAGCGACAAACTCAATCCGGCACACGGGCAACCAGGCCACCGCTGTGAGATACCCGTGGGCGCTCCTTTGGATAGCAAACCGGTACCCAAACAGAATACCGCAGGCAACCAAATTCAAGTCCAGCCGCAGCCGCAAAGCCAGTCGCAGCCCCAGTACGTGGTGACGCCCGCTAATTCGGGTGCCTCCGCACCCGTCACGGTGCCAGCCCCCACCGCCGCTCCCGCACCCGCCAAGGTTGCTCCCGGCATGAACCCGGCGCACGGGCAGCCAGGCCACCGGTGCGATATTTCAGTGGGCGCTCCTTTGAACAGCAAACCGGCGGCCAAACAATAAGGTTTTAGAGAAACCTGCATTTTCAGGCACTTTCGCCGCATTCGAATAGCATCCCGTCATACGGGGTGCTATTTGTTTTTAAAACAAAAATTATTCACATAAAGTATTGTTTATCAGTTATTTATAAGACAATTTAAAGCATTTAGCCCTTTTTTTTATTTTTTGTCTTTAGTGGATTTGGTAGAAACTTGCTAATATCGCACCCAATTCGCATAATCAGATTAGTAGTGCCGCATCCGGTAAGACTTTTTCTTTTTGCACAACTAAAATTAACTTTTACACCATGTTTAATTTTCTACTGAAGACATTAGACCCCGAATGGGCGAAACCCTATATGCAAGCGGATGACATGAAAAAATGCCGGGAGGGTGTTTTTTATCTGTCTATTTATTACCTTTTGCAGTTAGCGCTGTTTCGGCTGTCGGTGGATTCGGCGGGCATATTTAAGCAGCTACTAAAGGCAAAATGCCCCAATCTGAATGTAGCCACCTGCGAGGCTTTTGACCGAAGCATAGAATTTGATTATATCAATTTCTATGGGCAGTATTACCAGATTTGGGGGACGATTATCGGAGCGGTCTTAGGTTGGCTGTGGCTAAGGTACCAAAGGCACCACCATTGGGAAAAGAAAACAAGTATCAGAAGCACCTTGAACTGGTCGTTTCTGATTTATACTATAGCGATCTTGGGGTCTGCTATTTGGTATTATGAGGTGCTTGAAAGAGAAATTGAAAAACCATTTTCTGGTGATTTAGCCTTTACATTTTATGTACTTCGAGTTTTTTTTGGCATCGGCTGGGCCTGTGGTATTGGTGGTGCAGTGCTTTGGACTTGCGAGTATTTGCCGCCGTATTTACGGACTTCTGGGGCTATTGCCATTGGTAGCGCGGGATTCTTGGGCGCAGCAATCGCTGGTTGCACGGTAGCACCGGTGTCTTCGGAAACTGCTTTTAAAGGGATGTTGATAGTAAGCGGATTGATTGGTATCTTTGGTACAATTATTTTCTTTCTTATACTGCCGAAGGATTCTGATTTGAATAATGCCTACGAGGATAAAGATAAGGCAGCAAAAAATAGCGGCAAAAAACCAAACCCTTGGAAAAGTATTTTTGAGCCTCAGAAATTAAGCAAGATACGGATCGTCGTGAGTTGTTTATTGATCGGGACGACCGTACAGTTTTTTAGCTTTTATATTAGGGTAGCCAATACAAAAATAAGCTATTCCGAGATCAAAGAGCCTCACATTTATATACCTCATTACCGATGGCAACCGCCAAAAGATGAGTTTCTTGATCGGAACTTTAAACCATTCAGAAATTTTACCCTTGATTGGGAAGATACCTTAATTCAATCTTCTCATTGGAATAAAGATTCGATCAAGGTAATACGTTTGCGCGCGGATATAAGAAAAGAACAATGGCAATATCAATTGAACGAGAAAGATAGCGCATTGATATCCCTGTATGAACAGATTTCTCAATTGCCATCTAATATCATTGATTTAGTTATTCAAAAAAAAGTAAAAAATTTAGATACTTTAATAATTGAAAATCAATCAGATAGTGTGCGATTAGCAATGCTTATTCAAGGAGACAGTTTGAATAATAGTCGCACCTATGATCATTACAAAAAAATTTCGCGGGTTTTATCCCAAATTCGTTATTTCAGGGATACGACTAAAATCAATGACGCGATTAGACAAGATTTGAAGACGATTTCAGATGATGTAGATAGATCAGTAGAGCTAATGCCTAAGGATAGAAAAGATCAACTTCCTGATCCGCTCATTGGCGGCATTCGCTATTTTGGTATGTTTTTAGCTGGGTTTCCATTGGTGCGCTTAGCCTATATGAAAATCGGCAAGGGATTTTATAGAAAACGGCTATCTTGGTTGTTAATTTTTTTGTTATCTCAATTTGTGTTTATGGTCATTGTTTTATGTATTTGGAAATACTATTATGAGTGGTACGCAGGTAATGTTGGCATACTTATAATCGTCTTTTTAAGTGGATTTCTCGGTTCCACCTGGATTCCAGCCCTATTGGCCACAGCAGAGCAATTTTCGTTGAGAGACCGACCGATATGGGTACTGCTTGCGCCCGATTTTTACCGATTGGCCGACGTGATTCTGTTATCGCGAACTGGTCGTGTAGAAACTTATAGTGGCGATCAGTCAATTGCTATTTTTCTATGGGGCTTGATTTTCACTGTTTTAGCCATCGTTGCGGCTTTGAGTATGGAAGAAAATTTCGAGGGAGATGCCCTGCATCACCCCTCCGATGAAAACTTGAGTACGCCCAAACTACGAAAAGAAATTAGGAACTGTCAGGGCCGCCCTCTCTCTGAATATATGCCTATGGTGAATGAAGTACTTTTTGAAAATTTCAAAAAAATACTGAAAGAACAAGTCTATTCAAACAACATATTTTATAAGGATGGGAAAGATGTTTGGAAATTTGCCGGCTTCAATGTACCAAATGACAAAGCCTACAAGGTATATCGCCGAATTGAGAGAGAAAAACCTCCGATTGACCCGCATCTTATTTCCAATAAACTTTGGGAAAATGGTGACTTTGAAGCTTTTACCAAATCAATTGCCGAAGAAACAAAGGTACCCATTGGTATCGTTTGGCATTCGGAACGGCAGTATGACTTATATCAAAACACTAATCAAGGGCGCTTATACAAGGTGATCAATTTGGCGAACATTGAAGTGCTCGAAATGAAAAAATACGTGAATGATTTGGAGCAATTTAAGGATAAGGATCAAGCGGATGACCTTGTGAAGCAGTTCAAAGGAATTAATGCTGATGAAAAAAGTTTTAAGTACTTGAAGGATTTAGGTTTATTCAAGGGGGATGAACCGCGCAACCGTAAACTATTAAAAATGTTGGCTTTTTTCCGGGTAGATGCAGAATTGCACTTTCCCGGACGCTATTTTATACATGTTGTTAAGCCGTACAGTGAAAATCCGGAGGTAATGCTGATTCTAAAGACCGTCGTTCCACTGAGTGAAAAGCGTTTGGAGGATTTGCGGTCGCTGGTGACATTTATAGAGTCAGGGAAGATCAAGAAAGAGCTGCGCGACAATGAATGGAAGCGGATTACCGAGGAGCAAAGTCATTCGTTTCGCCATACGCTACACTATCTAAAAGAAAAATCATCGGAACCGGACATACTCGCTCAGACCTTGCAGCCCGCTTTGAATTATTTATCAGATGTTAATAATTTTAATACGGCCTTGGTGCGTGCTGGCGATACTGCCCCCAGTACCTGGAGTTATGATATGAAAAATTTATTGGAGCGGAAACCAAGCGCACTACCAGAGACCATAAAAGAAATATTGGATGAACTGTACTATTCCTTGGACGTCATTTCTTTTGCAGTGACAGCACATAGAGATCTGGTAAGGAAATTGATCCAAGAGATGAAAGAGGGCAATACCGAATACTTCGAAGCAAAGCATTTATCCTATTGCATCAAGGTAGTGCCAGTAGGCTGGAGAATTGTATTGACCGACCTCCTTAAAAACGCATTTAAGCACACTTATTATAAAAAACCAGAAGTGTTTATCCGATTCGAAATAATCGAAGACCATTATCGCCTTTCTGTTATCAATAATCAAGTCATCTCCCAAGAAGATTTCAACAAATTTGAGGATCGGCTTTCAGGGCAGCGCTTGGGCATCAGGACGATAGACCGAATCTTAGGCTTCAAATACTTTACAGAAGAAGGCTGTAGCATAGAAACAGCAAAAATTGACCCAAGCAGCACCGATAAAGCATTGAAAAAAACAATTATCTACTTAACAATACCAAAACAAATCGTCAGCAAGTATGAGCAAGTTTAAAATTATGATCGTGGATGATATTGAGGATCAACTTGATGCCGTCCAAACTACTTTAGTAAGAGGTGGATCATCCAGCAAGGACAAACAACATCGCAAAGAAAAAGCCGAAACACTATTTGACATTGCAAGATTTCAAATAGGCGGAGAAGCTATTGATCACTTAAAAGGCTGGCAGCCGCACTTAGCGATGGTGGATATTCGTTTCACAGCATTGGAGCAGGTGCCCGAATTGGTAAAAGAACATGGCTATGATCTCGCACAAGAAGCCACTGCAACGCGAGGTGTTGATATATTGGTTGCACTTCGTGAAAAATATCCCAGTACTTTCCTGATTGCCTACACGGGCGGGGGAATTGACGAAGATGTCTATGGCCCGTTAAGTTACAAGGGTATCATGGGGGCAAAATTCTTTTTGCCCTTGTTCAAGAAAGATGAAGCATCAGGGCATTTGACGGATAAATCGCACGAAGTACTCACCCAAATGGCCGAGCAACGCTATAATGACCTTGATATCAAATTGCTCAAAGAAGCCTTTGAAAAATCGGACAAATCGGAGGCTGCGCTCTTGAATTTGGAAGTTAAGGTCGACGGCACGGATTGCCCCCTCTGGCATTTGATGGCACATTTGGCAGTATTAGACAGCGATGGCAAACTAACTTATCCCAATTTACAGGCATCCATAGAGCGGATACTTCAAGAGCCAGAAAAGGAGCAGGAGGTGAATCATATACCAGCTTCGCCCCCAGATTTTAGCCCCAATGGCCGTTGGAAAGAGGCATGGATGCATCAGGCTATAATAGATTTTAGGGCAAGCGACGGGTACGAAAAAGAAAATGCTCGAATTAATATTGACGCGGCCAATTGGATACTCAATATCATACAAGCCAATCATAACAATCAGATTTTGGGGAAGGTAAATATTACTATACAGAAGTTTCAGTACGGAACACCTGGGCCAACAGATATTTTTCACAACGCACTCCTGTTCAGAAGGGTACTGATGGGATGTAGCCAACTTTTAGAAACACCAGGTGTGACACAGATTTTTAAGGTATATAGCTATATAAGCGCTCAGCAGCATCCAAATAGTAAGGCTTTTACGACCATTTTTCGTTTTGCCAATATCGGCACGTCTGGGTATGATAATGAAAGAAGGGTTATGTCTGTTATATTAGGTCTGTCTTTGCAACGGGGGTATAGCCGTAAACTTCAGCGGCTTGACATCAATAAGGGCAACTGCCTGACGGAAGAAGTGGCTTTTTTAGAAGAATTTCTTCCAAAAATTGCCAAGCGGTTTATGCCTAATAACGGCGGCCCACTTAAAGCCAACCCTTTTGAGCCTTTTGTTTGACTCGAACACAAAGTGTTTTTTCAATTCTAAGAGATTAGCCTCGTGATGTGTTCACGGGGCTTTTTTTTTGTGTCCATATCAGAATCACTGAAAATTACTGGCCTCGTTTAGTTATCACCTATTTTTGTAACATCAAATTAAGCAGTAGTACCCAAATACAACCTATTATCGATATAACCTATTTTAACTATGTCGCAACTTATTCATGCCCTCCAAAACGCCAACCAAAAAAACAACCAACCAACGTTGGAGGGCTTGCAAGCCTTAAAAATCAAACTTACCGATTTTGAAAAATGCTATACCTATCGCGACCATTCGTTTGCCGTTGGCAACAGCGGTCTGGTGAGCGAGATTGCTGGCAGATGGACGGATCGGCTTAAGGGAACTGCTGCGGTAGAGGTGACCGAGATCTACCTCGACCCGAAAAAAATCATGCGCGTGGATACTGTCACGAAGCACATTTATCCTGTACCGGCCCACGAATTGCCGGAATTGGAAATAGGGGAGTTGGCGGTTTCGCGAGCCATTGCAAAGATAAGTGCCAAAGGCTTCGGGGAACCCGCCATGGCTCCGGCCATTGCGATTAACATTAACGAACGGGGATTTGAGCTGGCTTGGGGGCATCAGGTTTCTATTTGCCAAAATTTCAATATCTTGAATGTGGCGCATCGGTGGAATGACTATGAAAAGTTTCGTGGTGTTGGCTCCAACAAGGTACATTTTGAGTTGAGCCATCTGAAAGGTATCCTCAAACCCTATATGGAAGAAACGGCGGCCCATTTTGCGGCAGAGTTGGCAATGGTGGAACAATTGAGTGTCCGAACCATAGACCGGGGAGCGTTTCAGTCCTTCATGGGACAATTATTTGTCAAAATTGAGTACGCCAACCAAATGCGGGCACAGCGGAAAATAGAACAACTGACAGCCGATGAAAAATACCTGCCAGTGACAAGCAGGCAACTTGCGGCTATTGCTGTTGAATCGGTACATCCAAACCACCCAGAAGTATTTGGCTGGAGGGCAGATGTCACGGATGTCACAGACGTCTGGAACCTGATTAATTGGGGCAGTGAGGTTTTAAAAGCCCAAAAAGGCGCGGACATGGCCACTATGTTGCGAAATACAGCGCAGTGGACAGGAGCGGTGATCGCCAATTTTATGCCGAATTGATGGCTTCCTATCAGCTCAAATCACATTGTCAATCGAACAAAACATCCAATCATAAACCCTAAAAACTTATTGAAAATACTGGTCACTCGAATCACTGGCCGCTCTTGTAACTTTGTGCAAGGTAAAAAAAAACCGCGCCCGCCCCAAAAACCAAATGAACACCATCACTGCAATCACTGGCAATTGGCTGAATATTGCCTTCTATCTCTTCACTATACAAATTGTAAAGCATGAAAAATGATTATTTATGGATCGGCCTCGCTATTTTTTTCTTCGCAGCCTGGATGTTAACAGCCATGGCTCATGAAAGGGACCGCAGAAAGCGTTTTGAAGATGCTTTTAATGATTTTTGCGACCGCTATGGTCAAGATCGTGATTTAGCAGAGGATGAATACATGAGAAAAAAATTATACAAATCGTTCATAGCCCGAACGAAAAACCTGTTTTTCATAATTGTACTTGCCCTTTCTGCCAGCCATGCACAAGCCCAAGTGGCATCGGATTATCAGGCCGATGCTTCGAATATTTCCCGACAATTGCCTTTTTAAAAAGACCATAAGCACCCCGCTAAGTCGTTCACTCGAATCACTGAACAAGCAGGCACCTTTGTAGTTTAAGAAGAAAGGGTAGAGTACATCCCCTTTAGCAGCAAAAATATTTTCCGAAAAAGAGAAACGCAACAACAAGCGCATGGCCATGCCATGCCCATAATTGACTAACACCATTTTTTGATAATTTAAATTTTATTATATGACTTTACTCTTCATCATTATCGAGGTGATCGTAGATGGCTACCACATTGGATAGCCCATCAACACCGCTCAACGACGAAAAAGTCCTGGCCAGGCCGTCGTTTTTTTGATGGAGACAAAAACTATGAATTAAAATTAAAAGCATCTACTACTCTATGGGAAGGAGAGCATCCAATTGCAGACCGATCCATTTGGCAAATAGCAGGGGCTTCTCCGCCAAAGTTGTTCTCAAGGAATTTACTTGGGTCGGCAGTGTATTTTGTTGAAAACTCGTCAGCGTCTTCGGTGTGAGACATTTAGTTTTTTGTGCGATCAGTCGCAACATTTTGTCTAAAAAATAATGCAATTGCAGATAGGGTTCTTTTGCGAGATCAGTCAAAATGGTATCCCGTTTAAAATATTTTGCGTAGGCATCCAGAGCATTTTCTAAATCCTCCATATAGAAAGAATCAGTGCGTACCAATACATATAAAGCCCGAATTTTGAGAGAGTGGTAGCGTTGCTTATAGCGCAACAAGCGCGTACCCTCAATTTTTTGGAGGTATTCAAGCGATAAGCCGATTTTATTGGTGTAAAAATAATAATAAGCCCAAACAGCAGACAGGGCCTGCTCTCTGTGATGCATTAAATTGGGCGCTCGTTCAACAAATGTCTTCATCGCTTCCACACTCCCCCCCAGACCTAATGCAATCGCCTGATTAACAAATTCCGTATCGGATTCTTTTTGGGGCGGAATTTTATTGAAAATCTCGGACAACAAGGCTGCAAAATTTTTTCTGCCTTGCTGAATTTGAATCATGCAGCAATTGACGAGCAGCTTACGCAGGGCAGTATGATCCGTCTCCTCTATCAGCGGGAACCGTTGATCATAGTTTGCCAAAAAATCACTGATCTGCTGTATTGCTGGTCTGGGAGCCTCGCAAATAACCAACAATTCCTGAAAAATTTTCGGGAAAAAGGAAGCCTCTGTTGTGAGTTGTTCCATTTCAGTGACATTCATAAAAGCGGTATGAGTCGCAACCGAACAAGCATAGAGCAGCCGTTGGGAGCTATCATAGTCCTGGTAAGCGCGGGTAGCTGCTGCTAAAAGTGTCGGTTTTTTTTGGTGCCGATTGGTGTCGGGGTGGTTCCATTGCAGTTCTTTGAGTTGGAATCTGGAATATAATTTTTTTCGGCCTTCCGGCAATTGCTCCACGGCCTTTGAATAATGATTCAAAGCAAGCTGATACAAATCCGGTTGGGGACTCTCTGCTAATAGACGGGAAAGATAAAGCCCTTGTTGCACCGTATCCTGATCCAATTGGCGGTATGATAGAAAGCGCTGGACGATTTTGGAAAGTGTTTCCAACAAGGTATTCAAGTCATTTATATCGTATTTTTTTCGACCCAGTACATCCATTGAAAGTCTTTCGAAGCCCAGTTCCTTTCCCTTTTTACCCAAAAGAAAATCTAGCAGATAATCCGTCAGGCGAGCATACACTTTTGGTTCCTTACAATACAGGGAGCAGCTCAAAAAGACCTTAAAGTCTTCCATGTTTTTTTGATCTCGCAGGTATCGGAGCAGGCTTAAAGTATGGTCTACATTTTTAATTTTCGACATATTCAAAACTGTTTTGCCGCAAATGTATAAAACTACTGATAATGATAAGCTGTTCATAATCAATTTTTTAAAAATAAGTATGCAGCGGTTCAGGGTAATTTCCCTTTTTTTGTCCATTGACAAGACCCAAAAATTGCCCCATAATTGACCCATCAAAATATTGTTACTCCTTTTCCTCACAAACCCGCCGCCATCCCGCATATAAGGGGTAAAATAGGGAAATACGCCGGCGTAATCATCACTATTTTTAACAAGTACTTCTTTGTGTTGTATATTTTGCATCTTTGCCCGTGCAAATGACTGCATCACAGAGAAACGAAACAATCCATCTTTTTTTATGGCTAAGTGTACACTTCCAGAAGAGCAAATTATTGAAGGGTTGCGCGACCCGCAGCAGCGCGACGCGACCATGCGTTGTATCTATATGGATGATACTATCCGTCAAGATTTCCGTAATTATGTAGGGGCGAGTCGTCTTATTTTTTTGAAAAATTTAATATTTGTTACGAAATTGAAGCAGGAAGAAATTCCTGAAGCCTACCACGATACCTTGATAAAGTTTGAGGATCGCATTCGCTCCAACAAGTATGTGCTTGGCAACTGGCGCGGCTTCTTCAAACAATGTGCCAAAGAAGTATGGCGCGATTACAACCGAAAAGGCCAGAAAGCAATTGATGCTGTTCGAGAACCCCAGGACTACGACACCAGCATAAACCCCATTTCGGAAGAGGATACCCAAAAAGAAAAACTTGTACAAATGGAACAAATGTTTTTTAGCCTTGGAGAAACCGGACGCATGGGCTGGGAAATTTACAGCCTCGCCCGCGAAGGTTATGGCTACGCCGAAATGGCCCAGCAACTTAATGTCGCCGAAGCGACGTTACGACAAAGAAAAACCGCCTGCGACCGAAGGTTTCGGAAGGTTTACAACATCGAACTCCCTTCAATTACACGATTGAGGGACTGAAATAACTTTAAATCATGACTCAGGAAGATACAATACGAGCATATTTGCTCCACCAGCTGTCGCCAACAGAAACGGCAGCCTTTAAACAGAAAATTCTGGCTGACCCCAAACTGACAGTAAAAGTAAAGGGCATGAAACTCATGCTGCTCATGGAGAAGGCAGCGGAACAGGATAGGCTCCGGGAAAAAATGAAGGAATGGGACAAGGAAGCCCCCTTTCCCGGCCCTGTCCCTTGGTGGCGAAGCTATCAAACGCTCCTCTTGGCTGGCATTGGCCTTTTATTGGCAGGGATCATCTGGGTATTATGGCCGGTAGACCCACCTCCGCCTCCGCCTCCTCCGCCACCTTCCGCGACAATTTTCGGCAAAGCGCCTGATACTTCCATTCCCATTTACCCGCCAGCCCCTCCTGCCACTTCGGCAACTGCCCGCCTCGCGCTTTGGGCCGCTTCCATCGTATCCATAGAGATAACTCAACAGGAACAAGACGTTGCGATGAGAAGCCAGCGTGTCGGAGGTGAAATTAGATCAAAACCCCAAAGGCTCACACGAGACAGTTTTTTTACTGGCGTTATTACCCAAATTGCGGGCAAAAAATACGTTTTGGCTGCTTCCGAAGCCGTTTCGTTAGCTGCCAGCAGCCCAAGCGTCATAGTGGCCCATGATTTTAACCGAAATAAATTTGACCTTCGCTTGATCGGAAAAGACGATCTTTTTGGCGTGGCGGTGCTGGAATTGGTAGAGGCAACCACCCCAACCCCGCCGGGACTGGTATTGGCCCCAACGAACACTGTTGAAAAAAATAGCCCCGTCTTTATGTTTGGCAATCCTTTGAACAAAAAGCAGATTGGACAAAAAGCGGTCAATGGAAAATTGAATCAGCAACAGAACGGGTGCATCTTGGTGCAAACACCAGCTGCATGGCCAAGTGCGGATGGCCCGGTAGTAAATGACAAAGGACAGATAACAGGGCTGGTCTCGCCTTTTGCCAGAGCAGCATTTCCCCGGCAAAAAAATGACAGAACCGAGCGATGTGCCTTGACCGCAGATTTTATAAGCGAAATCGTGCAACGTATCATTGAGGAGCACACGATTATGAAACCCTATTTGGGCATTGATTTTGAGCAGATTGCGGGCGTAAATGAAGTGAAGGTTTACAAGGTATTGCCCGGTTCGCCCGCCAGCCCTTATGCAGGCGAGTTGCTCAATCAACGGATAGACTCCATCAACAGCAAAAGTGTAAAAAATTTGATAGAAGTGTCCACTGTATTGAGTCGAATACCTCCCAAATCGGTGGTGTTATTGACCCACAGCACTGCCAACGGCCCGAAAAAAATTCAAAAAATATACTCTAAAGTGCTGGACAACAAAGCCATGGAAGCCATTGCGGATGCCATGGTGGAAGATATGCCTGGCTTCTCCATGGTTTCCTCACCTGGCTCCCCGCAGGTTGAGTACAAGGGAGGGGCTTTTGAAAATGGAATCTATTACGTGCAGGCAGCGTGCGGGGGAAGTGGGCCTTGTCCTGACAATATACGCACAAAAGCCGATCTTGGGGCGCATCTCCAAGGCATGGCTCTCCTAAATGACGGGCGATTGCGATTGTACAACGAGATAAAAAATATAGAACGAGAACATAATATTTCCTTTAACACCAACAGGTTATGCCATTAAAATTTTGTTTGTTTTTTCTTTGCGGTTTCCCAATTTTAGCCTTTACTCAATCTCAAAAAAGGGCACTCCTCATTGGCATCAGCGATTATTCTGACAAATTGGAGAGTGGCATGTCTTGGCCAAAGTTACATGGTCGCGAAGATGCCCAATTGCTCGCTGGAACTTTGGTAAAACAGGGATTTGACACGATAACGCTGCTCGATAAAGAGGCTACTAAACAAGGTATAATGGCGGCCCTTAAACGGCTGGCCGACCAAGCCCAAGCAGGCGATCAACTCTTTATTTTATTTTCTGGACACGGGCAACAAATATCGGACGACAATGGACTGCCTGACGAACCCGACGGCTATGATGAGTGCCTAATCCCCTATGACTGCCCCTATTATGACAGTACCAAAACGTACACAGGCGACCTGCACCTGCGCGACGACGAACTCTATCAGGCACTCCTGCCCATTCGTCAAAAAGTAGGCTCTCAAGGGCAGGTGTTTGTCGCCTTGGATGCCTGCCATTCCGGCTCCGCCAACCGCGCCGTTTCCACGCTGCGGCCCAACGAAGCCTGCCGGGGTTTCTCCAAGTCGGGCCGACAATCACGGCTCGATCTGCCCAAGGCCGTCCGGCCTGCTGGCACCAGTTCGGATGCAAACCGCCTTGACGAAGGCAAAACGAGCACTAATCAAGAAGAATTGGCACCCTTAATGGCGTTTTTTGCCACGGCACCGGGGCAGGAGAATCAGGAAATCAAACCGACCGCTTCAACGCAATTTGGCTCACTGTCTTATTACTTGTCCCAGGGCCTGAGCAAGGCTACTGCCCAAACCTCTTACCTTCGACTTTTTGAGACCCTGAAATTGGCAATTGAAACTAAAAACGTTGGACAAACCCCCACCTCGGAGGGCGAGCTGAACCGAGCGGTATTGGGCGGTAAAATGTTGGGCCAGATCACCCGTTATTTGGTGGTGAATACCGTACAGGCCAATTTCGCTTACCTGCGAGAAGGCGAATTACACGGACTTTATGCCAGCACAGAAGTGGCTTTTTATCCGCCAGACACTTGGGACACTACTCGCGTGAAGCCCCTTTTTCTGGGGCACATCAAAAAATCAGACGGCAGCGGCTCTATGCTGGAGGTTCAGACAGCAGCGCTGAAAGAAAATGAACTCACGGGTACTTGGTGCATTGTTCGAGCCTTCAAAAAAGAAGGTCAGGCCCTTTCCTATCAAGACCGTGTCCGAGCCTTGCGCTCGGCAAATTTTGAAAGCGAGGCACTCGATCTGGAAATTCGCCTCGTGTCTTTTGTGTGCGACAAAGAGGATAATGGTCGTGTCATTAGAGACTTTGGCCCTGGAGAACGGGAAAAAGACACTTACCACTATGGCGATTGTTTCACCGTGGAAATAAAAAACAATACCCGGCGCGAGCAATACTTCAACCTGCTCGATTTTCCGGGCGACCAAGCCCTCCTGCTCATACCGGATAAGGAACACGCACAGCAGGATTACTCGATCAAGCCGAGCCAAACCTGGAACTCTCGCGATCAGGGGCAATTGAAGCCCTGGTGGTTTGATGAGGTTGGTCCTGAGTTGTTCAAATTGGTTTATTCCGACCAACCTATTTATATCGGCGATGCCATCCCGACCCGGGGTAGCGGCGGCGGCCCTGCCCCGGTGCTTGGCGGTCGTTTGGTGGAGACGCGAGATATTCTGGTGCGGGTATTGCCAAAACAATAAGTACTTGGTAAGCGGGTAATGTCACTGAGCTAAGTACTGAAATCGAGCGAAACGTTTACTAAACCTGCGAGGTTTGGTAAACGTAGAAACCGAAAAAGCAAGGAGGGTTAAAATGGTATTTTTTCAAACACTTATAAATTTTTTTGTTTTATATGAGGCTGATTTTGTTTATATTCCTGTTTTTTGGGGGATTCTCTGTAAATGCCCAAATCAATCCCAAACTCCTTGCGGCCATACAGGCGAATGACTTGGCCGCCGTCAAAACCATCAACCCTGCGCCTGCCATGTTGAATGCACAGGATAAAAATGGTGCTTCCGCGCTGATGTGGGCGGCATATAAGGGCGATTTGGCGATGGTGCAGTATTTGGTGGAGCAAGGGGCTGACCATCAATTGCAGGGGGCTATCTGTTTGGATGATACTTGCGGAGGATATTACGGAAACCTGACTGGCATTGCAGCGGGAGAGGGGAAGTTGAATATGTTGCGGTATTTTATCGAGGACTTGAAGATTCCAGTGGATGATGTGGAGTGGAATCCGGTGACGAGGGAGAAGGATGGGTGGACTGGGTTGACTTGGGCGTGTAGTAAAAATAGATATGAAATTACTACATATTTATTGAAAAAACGCGCAAATCCAGATGCGAACGAAAGTAAGCCTCTCAAACTTTCATTGAAAAATGGGCGCTCAGATATGGCAAATCTTCTACTTGATGTCAAAGCAGACATTCAACTGCTCGAATTAAACGACTTAGCAATGGCTACTTATCACGCTATGGACAGCATTATCCAGCGTTTGGGCGCGCTTGGGGCATTCCCTTTCATATTTAAGGCATACTATGATGACAATCAGATTAAATCAGAAGCAGATTCTTTCTTTTTCCCAGCCTTATTTCTTGATGTCCAAAAACGTTATGCCTTATCAACTCATTATTACAATAAATATTTAAATGCATTGATAAAACAAGTACCATTGGATACATTTAAAATAGAGAATGCATTAAAAAGGCAGGCTGATTGTTTTTTGAAACTTGGAGAGTATGAAAAATCAGATTCTATATTCCTTATTGTTTTGAAATGGAAAGAAAATAGATTAGGAAAGGGAAGTAAAGAATATTCCCAGAGTCTAACAGAATATGTTGATTCTCTATCTTCTCACCAATTACTTCAAAAAATCCTCAATGATATATCGGGTATAAATTTCGCATTAAAAAATGTTCCGGCTCACCTATTAACTACGATATATTGTAAAATTGGAGATAAAATGTATGAAAACGAAAAAATTGATTCAGCATTGATTAATTATAAATTTTCTCTATTTTGTTGTAAAAAAGAATTTGATTCTACGTCAATACTTTTTTGGGACTTGCATGTGAAAGTTGGAAAATGTTGCGAAAAAAATAAAAAGTATATAGAAGCAAAATTTTGGTATAATGAATATGCTAAATCTAAAGATTTATTATCTTTGTTGCCATTGGCAGACCTTTGTAGAAAAACTGGTGAATATATTGAAGCAGGTATCTATTTTAAAAAATGTTTTCAAGATTACATTCAAAGAAAAATAAAATTATTGGAATTTGAGAGTGGAGACTGGGGTGTTCAAACTAGGTTAAGTGTTGAGAAAGCTAGTAAATATTTCTACGAGATAATGTTTTCAATGGCTCACCGATACCCACATGGCTTGGCGTTGGAGAATGCATATGATGTTTCTCTACATACCAAAAACATTACACTAAATGAATTTTCAGCAATGAACTATTTTATTCGTTCAAGTAATAGAGTTGATTATTCAGATAGTTTAAAAATCTTAAAATATTTAGAGAAAAATCTTATCAATGTGGAGTTTTCTCAAAAAGACCATAATATTAAAGCAATTGAATCAAGGATCAACTCATTACATAGGTTTATCACTCGTGTTTATTTTAGTAGCAAATCTGCTTCTAAACTTTTTAATCCCCACTGGCAAGATATCCAATCAGCCCTACGACCCAATGAAGCCGCCATAGAATTTGTAGATTTCCGCCTTCACCTCATAGATAAAACGGATACCACCCTCTATGCGGCACTCGTTCTACGCCCAGAATGGGAAGCCCCGCGTTTTATCACACTTTTTGAAGCCAAAACCATAGCAGCCCTTTTGGACGACAAACAAGAGCGCGGCGCGGCATACGCTGAAAAATTATATCCAAACGACGGTCGTGCCACCCCTGTTGGCAATAAAAGCATCAGCCTCCATCAACTAATCTGGGCAAAATTGGACAGCCTGCTACAAGGTGTCCAAACCCTGTATTATTCTCCCTCCGGCTACCTCAACCGCTTAAACCTTGGTGCCATCGCCAACCCAAACAAACAAACTGCCGCCGAACGCTACCATTTAGTGCAAATGGCCTCTACGCGGCAACTGCTACAAAAACGACTCGAAACAAAACCAAACAGGACTGCTGCTCTGTTTGGAGGCTTGCAATACAGTGCCGATAGCATCAGTATGGCCCGTTCCATAGAAAAATTTCGCGACAAAAAAACGGGCAACACCACCCGCTCTTTCTTAGATTTGACGGGTGAAAGCCCGGCACCATTTGATACCTTGTCCTTTACCCGTGCAGAAGTACACGGGATAAAACCGATACTCAAAAAAAGCAAGTACAAATACACTACCCTAACGGATTTTAATGGAACAGAAGAGGCCTTGTATGCCTTATGCGCGGCAGGCAAATCTCCCGGCATTTTGCATTTTTCTACGCATGGGTTCTTTTTTAGCCCGCCATCCGACGATTCCCTTTCTGCTCGCACCAATCTACCATTTGCTTTGGCAGGCAATAGTATGTTGCGCTCTGGGATCGTACTTTCTGGCTGCAACCGCTTCTGGACAACTGGAAAAACATTCCCCGGCTTGCACGATGGCATCCTCACTGCCTATGAAGCCGCCCAATTAGACCTCACCAACACAGAATTGGTCGTGCTTTCCGCCTGCGAAACCGCCCTTGGCGACCTCAATGTAGAAGGCGGTGTATTCGGCTTGCAACGCGCCTTCATACAAGCGGGTGCGCATTATGTGATGATGTCCCTCTGGAAAGTGGATGACAGCACGACCCAAGAGTTCATGACCACTTTTTATGAAAAATGGTTGCAGGATAAAAAAAGCATCCCAGATGCCTTCCAAGAAACCCAGATAGCCATCCGAAAGGCGCACCCGAACCCTTATTTCTGGGCACCTTTCATCATCGTCGAATAAACTAAACCACAAACTAATTCTTTTATGCGCCTCTTATTGACATTATTATTGTTTGTCTGCACTAACCACCTAAGTGCCCAAACCCCCGACCCGCTGCCCTACCGCATCAACCGCCACCTCTACTTCGCCCGCTACGCCGAGGCCAAAACCGAAGCCGAAACCGCCGTACAGCAGCGGGCAGCGCAGCCGGAAGGCCTGCCCTACGCCATTGCCTTGGCCGAACTGGGGCAGGTGCGCAGCACTTTTGCCCGATACAAAGCCGCCGACACCCTGCTCACCGCCGCCCTCGCCCTGTTCGAGCAAAATAAAGCCACTGCCGACTCTGCTTACCTCAAAACCTGCACTTGGGCCGCCGAAAACTGCCGCTCGCTCGCGCAGTACCCACGGGCGGAAGAATGCCTGAAACGGGGACTTAGCGCCGCCGATGCCTGCAAAGGCAGCCCGCATGAAGCCTTCCGTGCCGGCTTGCTGTTGGAATACGCCAATTGGGATGCAGAGATGAGCCGCTTCCAGCAAGCCGATTGGCATTATGAGCAGGCAGTAACATTTTTGGAAAAAACATTTGGCAAAAAAAGCACAAAAGTAGCGGTGGCATTGACCGCCTGGGGTGGGTTCAAAAATGGCACCACCGCCAGCTACCATGACGCAGCACCGCTATTAGAAAGAGCGATAAAGATACTGGAACCAATCGCCCGACAGTACCCGGTAGAGTACCTCGCAACATTGATCCAACAAGCACGATTATACAGTTGGGGGCTTCCGCGCTACCGGGAAAGCCAGCAAATGCTGGAAAAAGCCGAGGCTTTTGGCAGAAAGCACCTTGGGCAACAGCACCCTTCGCTGGCAGGGACGCTACGCGAATTGGCTGGTTATTACGAGAGCAATACGCGTTTTTTCCATCGCTCCGACACCTTATATCGCGAAGCAAAGGA
>Ga0209181_10004257_pt1 | contig 21453 bp, 19 predicted proteins | sample MAT05_FD_187208 | JGI IMG/M metagenome (GOLD analysis project Ga0209181, IMG submission 187208) | Freshwater microbial communities from Lake Fryxell liftoff mats and glacier meltwater in Antarctica - MAT-05 (SPAdes) (version 2) | ecosystem: Environmental > Aquatic > Freshwater > Ice > Liftoff... | reverse complement strand
GCCAAAGCAACGGCGTTCTTCAAGCGCTTGAAGGTCAATTTTGTGGGCTCGGTCACCCATCTGGGTGAGAAGCCACGCGTTGATCAACTGATCGGTGCAATCAAAGTGATGCTGGACAGCTACATGTCCGGCCGGGTTGATCGTTTGTTTCTGGCTTACAACGATTTCGTCAATACGATGACGCAGAAACAGGCGCTCGACCAACTGTTGCCGCTAGTGCCATCGGACGATATCGAAACCAAGTACGGCTGGGATTATTTGTACGAGCCCAGCGCGCCAGACATCATGGACCACGTGCTGACACGCTATGTTGAATCGCTGGTGTATCAAGCGGTACTGGAGAACTTGGCGAGCGAACACGCCGCGCGGATGGTCGCGATGAAGTCAGCCAGCGACAACGCCACGCAGTTGATCGGCGATTTGACCTTGGTCTACAACAAAGCGCGTCAAGCTGCCATTACCCAGGAAATCAGCGAAATCGTCGGTGGTGCGGCGGCGGTGTCGTAATTCGATTAGATCAGTAAGTGCTTTGCCAAGGTCAGTGGACGATGAACGATCCACTTGCCGCTGAGCACTTACGAAAAAACAAGTGAATTTCGGAGCAAGAAAATGAGCCAAGGCAAAGTCGTACAGATCATCGGCGCCGTCGTAGACGTCGAATTCCCGCGCGAGTCCGTGCCGAAGATTTACGACGCGCTGACCATCGCCGGCACTGAGATCACGCTGGAAGTGCAGCAGCAGTTGGGCGACGGCGTCGTGCGCACGATTGCGCTCGGTTCGACCGATGGATTGAAGCGCAACCTGATCGCCGTAAACACCGGCAAGGCGATTTCCGTGCCAGTCGGTTTGAAAACTCTCGGTCGCATCATGGACGTGCTGGGTCGCCCGATCGACGAGGCCGGTCCCATCGGTGAGTCGGAGCGCTGGGTGATTCATCGTTCGGCGCCAACCTACGCCGAGCAGGCCGCTGGCAATGATTTGCTGGAAACCGGCATCAAGGTCATCGATCTGATGTGCCCGTTTGCTAAGGGCGGCAAAATCGGCTTGTTCGGCGGCGCCGGCGTCGGCAAGACCGTCAACATGATGGAACTGATCAACAACATCGCCAAAGCCCACTCAGGTTTGTCGGTGTTCGCCGGCGTGGGTGAGCGTACCCGCGAGGGCAACGACTTCTACCATGAGATGAAAGATTCCAACGTGCTCGATAAGGTCGCGATGGTCTACGGCCAGATGAACGAGCCACCGGGCAACCGCCTGCGCGTCGCGCTGACCGGTCTTACGATGGCCGAATACTTCCGCGACGAGAAAGACCCGGCCACCGGCAAGGGTCGCGACGTACTGATGTTCATCGACAACATCTACCGCTACACGCTGGCCGGTACCGAAGTCTCTGCGCTGCTCGGCCGCATGCCGTCGGCGGTGGGTTATCAGCCGACCTTGGCCGAAGAAATGGGCGTGCTGCAAGAGCGCATCACCTCGACCAAAACTGGCTCAATCACGTCGATCCAGGCCGTCTACGTGCCCGCCGATGACTTGACCGATCCGTCGCCGGCGACCACCTTCGCGCATTTAGACGCCACCGTGGTGCTGAGCCGCAACATCGCATCGCTAGGTATTTATCCGGCGGTGGATCCACTCGATTCGACCAGCCGTCAGCTCGATCCGAACGTCATCGGCAACGAACATTACGACACCGCGCGTCGGGTGCAATCGACGCTGCAGCGCTACAAAGAACTGAAAGACATCATCGCGATCCTGGGCATGGACGAATTGTCAGAAGAAGACAAAGCCACCGTCTCGCGCGCTCGTAAGGTCGAGAAGTTCTTCAGCCAGCCCTTCTTTGTTGCCCAGGTGTTCACCGGCAGCGAAGGCAAATACGTGTCTCTGAAGGAAACCATCCGCGGCTTCAAGATGATCGTTGACGGCGGCGCTGATCATCTGCCTGAGCAGGCCTTCTACATGGTCGGCGGCATCGATGAGGCCTTCGCCAAAGCTAAGGATATGGGAATTGCGGTTTAAGCTTGCCCAAAGCAATCCCTACTGCACCAGAGGTAACCCGTATCCATGAGTACCATTCGCGTCGAAGTTGTCAGTGCCGAAGCCGAAATTTTCAAAGGCGAGGCCAAGCTCGTGGTAGTCACCGGCGAGATGGGCGAACTCGGTATCGCCCCACGCCATGCACCGCTAATCACCCGGTTAAAACCGGGTCAGGTGCGGGTCATTCAAGCCAATGACGAAGAGCTGTTCTTGTACGTGTCGGGCGGCATCATGGAAGTGCAGCCGACAGTGGTCACCATCCTGACCGACACCGCCGTGCGGGCTGCCGACCTTGACGAAGTGGCCGCCAAGCAAGCCAAGGAAGCTGCCGAAAAGGCGATCCTCAACCGCACCGATGTGGTGGAAGTCGCCAAAGCACAAGCCGAGCTGGCCCAAGCGATCGCCCAATTGCAAGCGCTAGAACGTCTGCGCAAGACGCTCAAGCACTGAGCTTCGGCTTTAGTTGCTGCACAAAAAAGCCGGCTAATGCCGGCTTTTTTTGCCTCTGGCAACGTGCGGTTCTTGCTGCTGACGCACACCGGCAGCGCTGCTATCGGGTCCACGGGTCTAAGCGCGGCGCCTCAATGCTGTAGCTACTCGACGCCACATCATTGTCGACGCGCATGATTCGCACGGTTCCCGTCAGCCAGTATGCGTCCCACATGGACGGCACCTCCAGCGGCTCAGCGAGCTGCGCATAGATAAGTTGGTTTGGCGGCGGAGGCGGAACGTGCAGACAGGCGCCGTAGTAGGGCACCAGGAAAAAGCTGCGCATGCGCTGCTGGTCATCGAATTCGAGCGGCACCACGTAACCAGGGATGCGCACCTTGCGGCCATCCATCGTCGCCACCGTCGCCTTGCTACCGAATTGGCCACTGCTATTCAGATTGTCGTGTGCAATTTCAAACTTCGGCCATTCGCCGGCTTCCAGTGCCTTGCGCTCGGCGTCTGGCATCAGGTCCAACCAATCAATGTCCAGATCATTCTTGGGCTTAGATCTGCCAGAAGCCGGCAGTAGGAATGGATCGCCGGCACTGTTGCTGGCGTCGGCAGCCGAGTCGCTTCGTGCCTTGCAGCCAACGAGCGCCAGGTTTGCAAGCACAATAGCCAGCGCGATCGCGCGCCAGCGTGGGAGCTTAGCCATGGAAATCGAAAACCGACAATAAGCGTGGTTGCGCTCGGCTGGCTTCAGGAGAATGGTGCACCAAGCAAACACCCATCCTCGCCTGCTTGTGACTACTTCGCTCATGTGTGCTCTAGTTCTTTACGGCTGCGCAAGAACCATCTGAGCACCTGCGCGTGATGCGCCGCTCCATAAAGACGAACAAACTGCTGCGTGCGCTCGTGAGCGAGATTGCCCAACTCGGCGATGCGCTGCGCAATGAACTCCGCAGTTAACGCCAAACCACACTCCACTTCGATGCAACAACGCCATTCAGAATAATCCTGCGGAATCACGGGCAGCCTTGTTGGTTTCTGGTATTGTAATGTTATAACATTCTATTCGAGTGCTGTCATGCGCGCTTCTTCGAACGATCGACGTTTACCGGTGACTGTGCTGTCTGGCTTCCTCGGCGCCGGTAAGACCACCCTGTTGAACCATGTTTTGCGTAATCGCGAAGGCTTGCGCGTCGCGGTCATCGTCAACGACATGAGCGAGGTCAACATTGATGCGCAGTTGCTACGCGACGGCGGCGCGCAATTGTCGCGCACTGACGAAAAGCTGGTGGAGTTCAGCAACGGTTGCATCTGTTGCACGCTGCGCGAGGACCTCCGCGAGGAAGTGCGGCGCTTGGCGGCCGAGCAACGCTTCGACTATCTGCTGATCGAATCTACCGGGGTCAGCGAGCCGATGCCGGTGGCGGCGACGTTCTCGGCGCGTGATGAGACGGGCTTTGCGCTCTCTGACGTAGCCCGTTTGGACACCATGGTCACGGTGGTCGACGCCGAGAGCTTTCAGCGTGATTTCTGCTCAAGCGATTACCTGACCGATCGCGGTCAAGCTGCGGGCCCCGACGACCGACGTCCGTTGGTCGGCCTGCTCGCCGAACAAATAGAATTCGCCGATGTACTGATCATCAACAAGACCGATCGGGTTAAGGCTGACGGCCTGCGCCGGGTCAAACAGATGTTGCGTGGACTGAACCGCGATGCTCAAATGATTGAGGCCAAACGTGCGCGGGTGCCCTTGCGCAAGGTACTCGGCACTGGCCGCTTCGACTTTGTCAAAGCCCAGCTTGCACCCGGTTGGATGCAGGAACTGCGCGGTGTGCACACGCCGGAAACCGACGCTTACGGCATCACTAGCTTCGTTTACCGTGCGCGGCGACCATTTCACCCGGCGCGCTTTCATGCGTTAGTTGAACAAGGTTTAGGCGGGGTTATCCGCAGCAAGGGCTTCTTCTGGCTGGCAACCCGTATGGACTGGGTCGGTGAATTATCCACCGTAGGCGGGGCGACGCAGCATCAAGCAGCCGGTTTTTGGTTCGCCGCACGCGAACGCGTGGATGCCGGATTAGTCGACACGCCAATCGCTGCCAATACGCCACTCTCTGCGCCCCCACCCGCACCGTGGCAAGTCAAAGATCCCGACGAGTACGCCGCGCTGCAACGCTGTTGGGACCCGCGCTGGGGTGATCGCCGACAAGAGCTAGCGGTGATTGGCGTCGGCCTCAAAGAAGCCGCCGTGCGGGCGGAACTGGACCAAGCCTTGCTCAGCGACGCCGAATACACCCCCGGTCCGCTGTTCTGGCAACGCCTGCCAGACCCGTTTCCACGATGGCGTCTGGGCGAGCAATCCGAATAGACCCGGCAGCGCGAGTTGTATCTGGTTTACGCGCGCGGCGGTTTTGCGATCGACAATCATCGCCGCAACACCCTGGAACTCATCGCCGACGCCAGTGAGTTGCGCGACTCTGACCAATTTCGAGTCAAACTACGCTGGGCCTTGTGAAGCACCGGAGCTTTGGATGAAAAACCAGTATATGCATGCAGTTGCACTAATCCTGACGCTGGCCGGTAAGCAGGCTATTGCCGCACCAGCGCACCAACACGGCGTTGCCGAACTCGATGTTGCGTGGGATGGCGCCAAAATTGAGCTCACCCTCTTTGGTGCTGGCGATAACTTTGTCGGTTTTGAGCACCGCGCGAAAACCGCGGCCGACCAGGCCGCCACACAGGCGGCGGTCGACACCTTGCGCGCTGGCAGCAAAATGTTCACGTTCGACGCGGCGGCGTCGTGCACTCCGGTGCAACAGTCAGTTACCCCGCCATTGAGTGACGGACAGGATGACAATGGACACGCAAACTGGTCGGCCAACTGGACCTTCCAGTGCCAAGCACCTGCGGAACTGCAACAAATGCGTGTTCGACTGTTTGAACATTTTCCTGCGCTGCGCAAACTGCAGGTGCAGTTCATCACCGCGGACCGCCAAGGGCTGCAAGATCTAACGCCGCAGGCTTTCGAGCTTTCGCTTTTGCCGGAGTGATTAATTGGCTGCCTGCCGTGAGCAATAACCTTCCGAACGGCCGATTCCCAGACGACCTATTGGTGTTTGCCGCTGTTTCGCTGTCGTTGAGGCCTTAGCCGGTGTGAGAAACGCGCGTCGGCGAGGCGGTCGGGCCAGCCGAAGTCATCCCACTAGCAGCCTGTCGGGCTTTGCGCGTGAGAAGCGTTGTGAGGCTGGACGGCTGCTAGGCGCGGCGCGCAGGCATTGGCTCCTCATGCCTAAGCGTAGCAGCGCAGACGCCGTCCAGACGCGCAGCCCGTCGGACGGCCTTTTGGCGTAGCGCAGACTCGAAAGTAGATCGAAATCCATCAAGATCAATCCGAGAATGAGCAGAAAACGATCGCCAAAAGGGCTTCCTGCGCACTCGCGAGGAAAGCCCGACGGGCTGCTAGGCCACATGAAAGGCGGCAGCCGCTTTCCGCCGTGCAGGTGATGCGCGCAGGCGTATCGACCTGCGCAGCCACATGCGGAATACTTCGTCGCCTTTTGTCATGATCGCTTTAGGATGCCAATGCTCTTCAACGCTAGGCAGTCGGCGCGACGACGCCGGCTGCTGTTAGCAGCGCTGGGTTTAATCGCGCTCGCCGCTGTGGTTTTAACCTGGCAAACGCAAAACGCGGGGCCCGCAGTTCCAGCGCAAATCGGCAAACAGACGGCTATTGAGCATGCGGAATCGAAAGTAGAAGGAACTGCTGCGCAAGTGCGACAGGATTCGCCCCCGCCAGAGCGTGCTCCTGCGCCAGCCACTACAGCGCCCTCGCCGGCCAGCCACCGCGCCAGCGCCGCACAACTGCAGGCCGATCAAACCCGCTTGCAACTGGAGCCTGACCTGAGCCTACTGGCGGCTGAGTTGCAACAGCGCGCGCGTTTGGGTGACGCGGACGCAGCGTGGACGATGGGCAAACTCTACGAAGCCTGTGCGGAGGCACTGCTGGCGAAATCGCAGGCCGCGGAGCTTGAGCGCTTTATGGACGGGCTGCGGGTGATGGATATCAGTGAGGCTGAGGTGACTACACTCCGCAATCAGTTTGACGATCTGAGTCGTCGCTGTGACAAATTTGCGGCTGGGCCAGTATTAGCCGCCATGAGCCAAACTTGGATGGCTCGCGCGCGGCAGCTCGGTCATCCGGGCGCGCGTTTGCAAGAAGGCCTACCGAGTGCGCCACCTGATTCGCCGGCGCGTGCCGAGTATAGGCAGCGCACTCGACTTGCGGGGCTCGCCCTATTGCGGGCGCGCAATGCTTGGGATCTGGCACGCTACGCTGATGCTTTGGCTCAACGTAGCCCATACAGTACCGATGCGTATCTGCATGCGGCTTGCCAATTGGCGGAAGACTGTGTTGTCGATCCCAGCCGCTGGTCGTTGACTAGCGCGTCGCTGTGGATCGCGAGCGGTGGCCCATCGATGATCAGTCTGCGCCATCTGCCACCACGCCAACGGCAGATTGTGAATGGGCAAGCCGCAGAGTTGATGCGTTTATGGCGCGCCGGTGAGTTCGAACAGATATTGCGTGGCGATCCGCTGTTCCCAAACGGCGGGGGCGGCTGATGCGCTATCAACGCTGGCTGTTGTTATTGCTCGTGTTGATGCTGGCGCTGCTGGCTCAGACCCGGCAATTGGCTGAAGAACCGCAGCGGAGCGCAGCTTCGCAGACCAGCCAAAAGTCCGCTGCTGATCCCAGTGCCGCTGAAGCGGCCAAATCACTACACCCGAATGACGCGATTAGCGTTGATCGCGCATCAACCCAGAGTCAAACGGCAAACGCCGACAGATCAACGTCAGCCGTCGCCAGCGCGGCGCCTCTGAGTCCCAGCCAAGCGCGCGCCTTGATGCTGGCGCGCTCGCGCGAGTTGGATTGCATTTACGCGCACAGAGGTCTCTCCGGCGCACGTGCCAAAACGCAGTGGCCGTGGCTACCGCCCGAGCGCGTGGCGCTGGAGCGTGCGGCGCTCGAACAGGCCGCGGCTCGTTTGAGCGAGGGCTGTGCAGATCCGGGTGTTGATGATGCGCGAAAGCGCTCGATCGAGCGGGCAGCAGAACTGCAGGCCGCGCGACTTGCCGGCGATCTGTATGCGCGACTGGAATTCTATCCGCGCGGTCGAATCACGCCCGAGATACGCGCGGCGGCGCGCCAAACCCTGTACGACGCCGTGCTCTCGGGCGATCCGGAAGCCATCGCCCGTATTCCGCGGCTGGCCGGCGTTGCGCAGCCGCCGAGTTCATTCTTTGATGCGGAGCAAATGCATGGCACTTATTTTCTGTGGCCGTTGGTGGCCTGCGATCTGGGCATGGACTGCGGCCCCGGGAGCCGCGCGCTAGATCGCGTCTGTTTAACGGATAGCCGTGGCTGTGGTTATGCGCACCTAGCCGATTTCCATCGCGATAACCTGCCCGCGTGGCAATACCGATTGCTGGAAATCCGTCGCCGCGAAATCGTCGAGCGCATCCGCACCGGCAATGTCGCCGGCCTGTTCGAACCATATCCCGTGGATGGTGGCGGAAAGTGAACGGTTTTGCTGAGATTTTCCGGAGCACGCGTAGACTGCGGTGAAGCACGAACCGCATCGATTGGAATTACCGATCAAGCACGGCAATGGGTTTCGTGATCGAAGCGGTTCGCAGGCTTACCGCATCTTACTCGGACTTGCAGTCGGCGCTGTGGCTTTGTGCTCTAGCGGTGCGACAGCATGAGCACAACTCGGCGTTCCAGAGGGCTATCTGGATCGCCGACTTGTAGTTGAGCGCTTTTCGCTTTGCGCTCTAGCGGTGCTAGCCCGAGTACGCTACGACAGCACTACTTTCCAGCGCACGCGCGCGCGCAGCCCTGGGTTTGCGTGCTCGAAAACCAAGCTGGCGCCGTGCTGCTCGGCGATGGCGCGCGCCAGCGCTAAGCCGATGCCTACGCCGGGCGTGCTGCGCGCTGGATCGGCGCGAAAAAATCGTTCGCCCAAGTGCGCCAGATCGTCAGCGTGGACGCCTTGGCCGAAGTCGCGGATGAACAGTTCGCCATTGGCATCTAGTTGCACTTCCACATCACTTTGGCCGTGATGGAAGGCGTTTTCGAGCAGGTTTTGCAGCAATTGAAACCACAGATGGCGATCACCCTTTATTCGACACGATTTCAGGTCTGCGCGCAGTGCGAAACCGGCGGCATGAAACACCGGTGTGTACAATTCCACGGCGTCTTTAGCCACTTGCTGCAAATCCAGCCATGCGCTGCTGCGCTCAAATCCTCCGGCCTGTAGGCGCGCCAGCCGCAGCAACGCGGCAAAGGTGCCGAGCAGATCGTCGATTTCGTGCAGGCTTGCTTCCATTGCGCCGCGCGCATCGCTATCTAAGCTATCGCGATGCGCCAGTTCATCCAGGCGCTGGCGCGCCGCCTGCAGGGGCCGGCGCAAATCATGGGCGAGGTGGCTGCTGACCTGGCGGGTGGCTTCAAATTGTTGTTCCAGATCGGCAAAAGTGTGGTTGAACTGATCGGCCAGCGCGTCGATCTCGTCGCGGCGCGCGCTGATCAGCAGCCGCGAGCTCAAATCGCCGGCGCGAATGGCCTGCGCGCTGTGTGCCAAACCGTGCAAGCGGCGCCGCAAACGCCAAGTGAACCAGCTGGCCGCCAGTGCCGATAGCGCGCCCATCGCCAGCACCGACCAAGCCAATTGCCAGGCCAGATGGCGATCAAAACTGGCCAGCGGCGAGCGTCGACCGACCAACAAGCTGCGGCCGCCAAACAGCTGGAAGACTTGACCCTCGGCATGCTCGGCAGCCTCGGTTTGAAAATTAATCCAACTGCGATCTGCGCGTGGCGCGCCGATCGGCCAATGGGTCAACGTGCCGGCCAATACCACATCGCGCTGATCGACCAACAAATACAGGGTGCGTGGATCAAGATCGCGGCGCGTGCGCTCGTTGATTTCGGCGATCAAACCATCGATGCCACGCTCATGGAACTCCACCTCTAAATCCCAGCTTTCACGTTCGATCGCCGCGCGTACCTCGCTGCGGATGTGCTCGACCGCCTCCCGGTAGATCGGCCACATCAGCAGGCCGGCAACGCTGCTAATCAGCAGCGGCAAAGCAATCGCAAAGCGGAAGAAGGCGCTGCGGCGGAAGGTCTGCGGCGTGCTAGACACGGCGGTTCAGTCGGCCAGGCCCAGCCGGTAGCCCACGCCGCGCACCGTGTGGATCAAGCTGCGTTCACCGGCGTGGTCGATTTTGTGGCGCAGATTGGAGACATGCACATCGATCACATTGGTTTTGGGATCAAAGTGATAGTCCCACACGCCTTCCAGCAACATGGTGCGCGTCACCACTTGATCGGTGTGCCGCATCAGGTATTCCAATAGCTGGTATTCCTTCGGTTGCAGTTCGATACGCCGCGCGCCACGCCGCACGCTGCGCTTCAAACGATCCAGTTCCAGATCAGCCACGCGTAAGAATGTGGATTCGCCGCCGCCGGCGCCACTGTCCTGGCGACGCAGCAAAGCCTCGACCCGCGCCAGTAACTCAGACCATGCAAAGGGTTTGACCAGATAGTCATCGCCACCCGCGCGCAGCCCGGCCACCCGATCATCGACATCGCCCAGGGCGCTTAAGATCAGCACCGGCGTCATGATTTTGCTGGCCCGCAAGGTGCGCACAATGGTCAGCCCCTCGACCTGCGGCAACATGCGATCAAGCAGTAGCAAGTCGAAAGTCTCGGTGGTCGCCAGGAATAATCCATCGCGACCGTTGGCCGCCGTATCGACCGTGTAACCGGCCTCTTTCAACGCGCGCTCAATGAACTCGCGCGTATTGCGATCATCCTCTACGATCAAAATGCGCATAAGTTGAGCCTAATGCAGGGAGAAATCGATCGGAACATGGACCCACACCAATAGCTCGGCATCGCTAGCGTAGGGTTCAAATTGCCATTGTTTGACCACCCGCAGCGCCTCTTGATCCAGCTCCGCGTGGCCGCTGCTAATTAGCAATTCCGTCGTGAGCACCGCGCCGCTGCTGTCCACTTGCGCGGCTACTTGGCTGACACCCCGGTGAGCCCGCGCCGCGGTCGGGTAGTCCGGTTGCACCATTTTGATCGACACCAGATTGGCCCAAATGCGGCCATCGTCCGCGGCGCCCGCGGGTGGTTTTTCGCGCTTGGTTGGCGGATCTGATTGACTGATTTTGCGCGCGTTGATTTGCGCCACGCGGGCAAAATCCAATGCCCGAATCTGGCCGATGCGACAGGATCGATTGGCATCCATGATCACCTGCGACCAACGCGCACGCAGCACATTGCGACCTGGACGTTGAAAATCCCCCAGACGCAGAAACAACTGCGACTTTAGGCCAGAGCAATTTTCTCGCAGATCAATCAAATAGGGCTCTTCGCGACCCAACCAAAGAATCAGCGTGCGATCGTCGATCGGCTGCCAATGGTAAACACGAAAAAACCGCACCGAATCCAGCGCTTCCCCAGCGATTGCAGCAAAGCGCTGGGACTCACTTTGCGCGACCAACTGGGCGGCGCGGCCGGTGCCTGCAGCGCACAATAATCCTAGCCCCGCGCCCCAAAGCACGAAGAAACGCAAGCAGCGCACGAGGTATCCAGTCCACATCCGGCAACGATAGCAAGCGCCCCGTGGTAAAGACCGGGTGCGCGGATTAAAGGCGGTTTAGGTTGCTGTGATCAATCGCCAAGGCCAACTGAATCACGTACGTCGCTTGTACGAACATTGCGCTGGTTGATCCAACCCGGTGTCGCCATGGTTATTGCTTCTTCATCGACTGCCCGGTCCGCGCGCTACTCACGAACAGGAAGTTGTATTGCGCCGTGCGGCCGAGGTGGCACATAAATCACTGACTGATTTCATTCTCGACAGCGCTTGCCTTGCCGCTGAGCAGACCCTGCTGGATCAGCGGCTGTTCAAGGTCTCGGGCGCTCAGTACCAAGCGCTGATGGATTTGTTGGAACAGCCAGAACCGTGCAATCTGCCCGCTAGCGGACTCACCCAATCGGTGAACTGATCAAAGTGCTGAAAAGTGAGAAGAATCATCGCGTTATGGGTGATGGGAAGCGGTCAACTGAGGTTTCTAGGTTGAACGACTGGTTGCTGCGCCACGCGCGACAGGCCCACAGCAGCGGATCCGCCAAGACTTTTGTGGTGGCCGACGACGACCGTGTGACTGGTTACTTCAGCTTGACCGTTGGCCAGGTGGACCCTGCGCTCGCGCCTGAAGGTGTTCGTAAGGGGATGGGGCAAAACCCTTTGCCGGTGGTGGTTCTAGCACGGCTCGTCGCCGGAGTACCAAGGGCGTGGCATCGGTTTCGGTATGCTGCAGGATGCAATCCGCCGCACGCTGCTGATGGCCGAACAGGCGGGCATCCGCGCCCTGCTGACCCATCCCATTGACGAAGAAGCGACGAGGTTTTACACCCGCTTTGGCTGCATTGCATCGCCACTACGCGAACAACAATTACTGTTGCTCCTGAAGGCTGCCCGGCGCTCGGCGTAGTTGGCTCTGCTCAAAAGACCAAAGTAGCGCAGCGAGCTCCGCTGCAAAAGCGGTCTCACTTGGCAGCTGGATGCCAGCGCGCGAGTGCGCGAAGAATATTGAGCGCTTCGCCCAGCACAAAATCGCGGGTGGGATCGTTGGCCGGTACTGCCGCATCTTCTTCCTCAGCTTGCGCGGGCGGCGTCTGGTTGCCATTGCCCAAGTGTCCGGGCAAATCGGCTTCGCTGACGTTGCGGTTGCGTTCGCTCAAAGGGCGTAGTTCGGCGGCCTGCAACAACACGTCGGGCTCGATGCCTTCGGCTTGAATGGAGCGACCGTTGGGCGTGTAGTACAGCGCGGTGGTCAGCTTGATGGCTTCGCCGCTGGTCAGCGGTAATACTGATTGCACCGAGCCTTTGCCGAAAGTGCGCTGGCCCAAGATGAGCGCACGTTTGCGATCTTGCAGCGCGCCGGCGACGATCTCGCTGGCGGAAGCTGAGCCGCCGTCGACCAAGACGACCAGCGGCGCGCCTTTCAGGATATCGCCAGGTGCCGCCTTGTATTCGGCACTGGATTGGGCGACGCGTCCACGCGTGCTGACGATGAGGCCGGTTTCCAGAAACAAATCGCTGACATCCACCGCGGCATCCAACAGCCCACCCGGATTGCTGCGCAAATCGATCACCAGGCCTTCCAGCGGTTTGCCCGGCTCAATCAGTGCACCCACGCGTTTGGCCAGTTCCTGCGCGGTATTGATTTGAAACGCGGCGACGCGCACGTAGCCAAATCCCGGTGCAAGCAAGCGTCCGCGTACCGCTGTGACATCAATAACCTCGCGCACCAGGGTCAAGTCAAAAGCCGGCTGGCCAGCGCGAATCACCGTGAGTTCCACCTTGGAACCCGCCGCGCCACGCATCCGCTCAATGGCCACATCGGCGTTTTCACTTTCGACCGGAATACCATCAATCTTGCTAATCACATCGCCCGGCAAGATGCCGCCGCGCGCCGCGGGTGTGTCGTCGATAGGTGCGATCACCGTCAACACTCCGCCACGGATTTGCACTTCCAGACCCAGGCCCGCGTACACGCCGCTGGTGTCATCGGTTAGCGATTGCAGATCGGATTTCTTCAAGTACGCGCTGTGCGGATCAAGATCCAGCAACAGTCCGCGGATCGCGGCTTTCATCAATTGCTCAGAACTGACCGGTTTGACATAGGAACGCTGCACCTCCCGAAACACCGCGGTAAACACGCGGATGTCTTCCACGCTGACTTCATCGACAGCGTCGACAGCGGGCTCTGTGGCCTTGTTTTGCGGTGCCGCCGGCGGATCAGCGGCCCACACCGAGCAAGCCAGCGACAGGCCAAAGACGGCGATCGAAACGCGGGTAAGTTTGCAGATAGTCATGAGTCAGCCGAGTAGCGAACCGCGAGAGCCCGCATATTTGGTGAGCGCGCCTGGAAATACCAGGGATTTATTGACGAGGCTCATTTCCCCCACCAAGCGGCGGGATCCAGCGCCTGACCCCGGTGGCGTAGCTCAAAGTACAAAGCGGTTTCATTAGCGCCACCCGAGTTGCCTACCAATCCGACTGGGCTGCCGGCTTCGATCCAGGCGCCCTCGCTGGGCAACAAGGATTCGCAGCGCGCGTACAGGCTCATATAACCGTCGCCGTGGTCGACAATCAGTAACAAGCCATAACCGCGCAGTTGATCGGCAAATGCCACGCGTCCGCGCGCGACCGCTTTTATCTGCGTGCCACGCGGCGCCTCGATGCGCACGCCAGCGCTGGCCCGGCCCATGTGCTGCTCGCCAAAGCGGATGCTCGGCGTGCCTGCCAAGGGGCGCAACAAGCGCCCGCGCAGCTCTGAAAAGGGCCGATCTTCGGGCAATAGCGACGGAACATCGCCGATCACCGCGCGCAATTGTTCCAGCAAACCTTCGATATCACTGCGATCCTGATCCAAATCCTCCACCCGCGCTTCCACTTTGGCCAGTGCGCTGCGCAGTTCCTTGAGGATGGCGCTGCGTTTGCCGCGTTCGCCTTGCAGTGCGGACAGATTTTCTAGTTCTTGTTGACGTACGGCGGCCAGCGCGGTTTGCGCGCGCGTGGTTTCGATGCGCAGCGCTTCTAAGGCCTGCAGCAAATCCCGAACCCGATCAATGCGCGTTACGCGCACGCGCTGCAACTGCGTTTGGAAGGCCAGCAAGCGCCCGGTATCGGCCAATTGATCCTGCGCCAACACCAGTTTCAGGGTGTCGAGGCGACCGAGTGCATAGGTTGAACGCAAAAGGGCCGCCAGCGATTCTTTCTCACCCGACAACGCGGTTTCCAGGCGCGCGCGTTCGGCAATCAGCTCCACCCACTTTTGCTCGAGCCGCGCGGCTTCATCAGTTAAACCTTTAAGCACTTGCTTGCGTTGCGTAATTTGTCGATCCACTTGCGCCAATGCGGCAAGCGAACGATCCACCTCGGCCGAGCGTTTGATGCGCTCGCGCTGCGCCGCCGCCAGTTGCTCACGCACTTGCGCTAAACGATCGACCAAATTGGACTCGTCGGCGGCACTAGGCAATTCCGAGCTGGGTGATTCCGAGCCTGCTGATGGCGGACGAGTCACATCCTGCGCCAGCACATCGGCCATCCAAACGACTAGGCATAACAGCATCAACACGCGCACGGCTCAGCCTCCCGCCGGAGCCAGATCGATCAAACTTTGCCCGGTCATTTCCGCCGGTTGCGGCAGGCCCAGCAGCGCCAGCACGCTAGGCGCGATATCACGCAGGGAACCGCCCTCTCGCAAGGTGGCCGGCCGCCCCACGTAGACCAAAGGCACCGGATTGGTGGTGTGTTGGGTGTTGGCTTGGCCGTTGGCCTCGTCCCACATGTCTTCCAGGTTGCCGTGGTCTGCACAAATCAGCATTTCGCCGCCGACACTCAAAATCGCCGTTTCCAACGCGCCCAGCGCCAGATCGACGGCTTCCACCGCTTTGATCGCGGCGTTCAAAATGCCGCTATGGCCGACCATATCGGGGTTGGCGATATTGCAGACGATGAAGTCAAAACGCTGCTGGACAATCGCATCGACCAGTTTGTCGGTAAGTTCCGGACAGCTCATTTCCGGCTGCAGATCGTAGGTGGCAACTTTCGGCGACGGCACCATGATGCGTTGTTCGCCGGGGAAGGCCTCTTCGCGACCGCCGTTGAAGAAAAAGCTGACATGCGCGTATTTCTCAGTCTCGGCGATGCGTAATTGCGTCAAACCCGCTTCCGACAGCATTTGCGGCAGCGTATGGGCCATGCTCTGTGGTCGGAATGCCGCGGTTGTGGGCAGATCCGCCGCGTACTCGGTCAAACTGACGAAGTCGACCAGTTTTGGCACGCGTGGTCTGGCAAAACCGGCGAAATCGCTGCGCACAAAAGCAGACGTGAGCTGGCGCGCCCGATCTGCGCGGAAGTTCATGAACACCACCGCGTCACCATCCACCATCGCACAACCCCCAGCAATGGTGGTCGGTTGTACAAATTCGTCATTTTCGCCACGCGCATACGCGGCGCTCAGCGCGCTTACCGCATCGGGCGCATCAAAGTCGGCTTTGGCGTCCACCATCGAAGTCCAGGCACGCGCCACACGATCCCAGCGTTTATCGCGATCCATCGCAAAATAACGGCCACCGACAGTGGCAATACGCGCCTGCGGTTGGGCTGCACAGGCCGCAATCAACGCTTCTAGCGAGGCTTTGGCACTGCGCGGCGGCGTATCCCGGCCATCCAAAAACGCATGCACCGCGACTTTGGCGCCCGCGCCTGCCGCCAGTTTAAGCATGGCCAAAATCTGCAACTCGTGGCTATGTACACCACCGGGTGATAGCAGTCCCAATAGATGCAGCGTCCGTCCGCTGGCGGACACTGCGCGTGCGGCAGCGGACAAGGCGGCATTCTCATAGAAGCTGCCATCGGCAATGGCCGCGTCCACGCGCGTCAAATCTTGATAGACGATACGCCCGGCACCCAGGTTCATATGACCGACTTCTGAGTTGCCCATTTGCCCCGCTGGCAACCCCACCGCCAAGCCATCGGTGCGGATCAAGGTGTGCGGCCAACGTGCGCTGATACGCCGCCAATTGGGGCATAGCGCCTGCGAAATCGCGTTATCTGGCGCGGGTTCCGCGTGTCCCCAGCCATCGAGAATCAGCAAAAGTACGGGTTTCGGTCGCATCCATTTGTCCCATTGCAGCAGCAGTGCGGATGGTAGCGCGTTGCGCATTCATCTATGCCATAAGCTGGCCCGATCTCCCCTGACCAACTACCCTGGCACCCAGTTTGTCGGTTGGCATAGGCTTTGCAACACCGTCGGCACCCATGTCGGCATAACGGAGAAGCTTAGGAGCACCCCATGAACAACTCAATGGAACAGCGTTTCGTCGATCGCCTGCTGCATGCACTCGCCGCCCCAGGCGAATACGGCGCACAACCGCCAGTCAAAGCGCCGGTTCCGGCAGCGCTGAACCCAATTCCGGCACCAAGCATCTCCCCCATCTCTCGTTGAGGTTTATGTCATGAAACAGAGTTTATTTGCCGCCGCGTTGCTGGCCGCCGTGTCTGCCTACGGCAGCGCAGCGATCGCCGCCACCATCGTCGCGCCGGGCACCAGTCAAGATTCAGTCAATAAGTCGCTGACCGTGGGCACCGGCACACAAGTAAAGAATGTCGAGACCGTCAACGGCAGCATCCGGTTGGAGAGTCAATCCAACGCGGAAGAGGTCGAAACCGTCAACGGTAGTATCCAAGTGGGCGATAACGTCGGGGTGGCCACACTGGAAACCGTGAATGGCTCGATTGTCGCCGGCAGCGGACTACAAGTCAGTGGTGATGTAGAAACGGTCAACGGCCGCATCACGATCGGAATTGGATCCACCGTGCAAGGGTCGGTGTCGACCGTCAATGGCGGTGTCACGCTGGATCAGGTCACCGTCACCGGCGATGCCGAGACCGTCAACGGCGTGCTGCAATTTCGGGGCAGTAGGATCGGTGGCAATGCTGAAATGGTCAACGGTCGCATCGAAGTGGTCGATGGCAGCATCGTCGCCGGCGATTTGATCGTGCGCAAGTCCAAAGGCAACAACTGGAATTGGGGCAGAGAGCCCAAACCGCCGGTGGTGGTGGTTGGCCCCGGCAGTGAAGTGCGTGGCCGATTATTAATCGAAAACGACCGCACCAAGCTATTCGTGCACGAAAGCGCCCGCATCGGCGCAGTGGAAGGCGTGCAAGCGACGCGTTATTCGGGCAACGACGTGCCGGAGTAGGGGCGGCGAGGCTCTGGTGGAAGCACGCTTGCGCGCGGCGCTGATGAGAACTCCGAAACCCGGATCGCAAGCAAGCTCGCTCCCACAGGCCGCCACCCCAACCGCGTTTGCACAACCTTGAAAATCTGGCCTCCGGTTGTTCGCTTGAAATAAATGCGACGCAGGCATTAGCCCGGTTACCGATTTTTCCGCGCGTAGAACCGGAACTTCGCGAAGGACCGCTAGTCAGAGATAACGTAACAGGGCGCAGCAATGAACATCCCTATCCCTGGGATGGTTTTGGGACGCGAAAGGGACTTTAACGCCGGGCAGCACGCTCGGCGTTTTTTTTTGCCCCTTTCAAAAATCGCCCATGCCCTCGGGTGTGCCGCTGATTCCCACGCGCAGTAATTTCAAGGTATTGGTGCCGCCCAACAAGCCGGTGTGATCGCCGGTGGTAATTAATACGCGATCGCCAGTCACCAAACGGCCCTGGGCATGCAGCAGCTCGACCGCCAAACGGGTGGAATGGGTGACGCCGCCGCCGAGCGGGTCGAAGGCTACCGGGTACACATCGCGATACAAACACATGCGCTGCCGTGAGCCCTGATGGCGACTCATCGCGTAAATCGGGATACGCGAACGCACGCGCGACAACCATTGCGCGGTCGCGCCGGATTCGGTCAGCGCGATGATGGCGCGCACGCCGATGCGATTGGCCAAGTCCATGGCTGCCATCGCAATCGCCTGATCGGTGCGGTGAATCTCCAGCGGTGCCGATGGTGGCGCTTCCATCTCACCAAATTGGCGTTCGGCAGCGGCGCAAATGCTGCGCATCGCGGCGACCGCTTTGTCTGGATGTTTGCCAGATGCGGTCTCCGCCGACAGCATCACCGCATCGCTACCGTCGAGCACCGCGTTGGCGACGTCCAGCACTTCGGCGCGTGTCGGGATGGGCGATTCGACCATCGATTGCAGCATTTGCGTGGCGGTAATGACCACCCGATGGCGGGCCAGCGATTCCCGAATGATGCGTTTCTGCAAGCCCGGTAGTTCGGCATAACCGATCTCGACGCCCAGATCGCCGCGCGCGACTAACACGGCGTCCGACGCGTCAATGATTTCAGCGAGATTGTCCATCGCCTCGGCGCGTTCAATCTTGGCAACCAAGGCGGCCGACGATCCAGCACCGCGCAGCAGCGCGCGTGCCTGATTCATATCGGCGGCGGTGCGCGGAAACGACACCGCCAGGTAATCGGCGCCCATGCGCGCGGCCAGTTCGATATCGCGGCGGTCTTTATCGCTCAGCGCATCGACCGACAAACCACCGCCCAGACGATTGATTCCCTTACGATCAGACAACTGGCCGCCAAGCAACACATGGGTGTGCACTTCCAGCCCTTCGATACGATCAACGCGCAGGCTGAGCAAGCCGTCATCCAGCATCAGCGTATCGCCCGGGTGCACATCCTTGAACAGCTTCTTGTAACTGACACCAACGCGGTGCGCGGTGCCCGGCGGCGCCTGATCCGCGCAATCCAAAACAAAGGGCTGATCTGGCTCCAGGTTAATTGCGCCATCGGCAAAGCGTTCGACGCGAATTTTCGGGCCTTGCAAGTCGGCCAGGATGGCCACTTCGACACCCAGTGATGTAGCCACCCGACGCAAATCTTCCGCGCGCGCCAGTTGGTCTTCCGCAGTGCCATGCGACAGGTTCAAACGAACGACATCCGCCCCGGCTTCAATGACTTTGGCAAGCATGCCGGGGCGATCGGTGGACGGTCCGAGCGTGGCGATGATCTTGGTGCGACGGCTATGTGCCATGGGTGGTGAGTCTCTTCTCTTAGAGCCAAGACTCTAGCAGCCTGTCGAACACGAATGAAATCGGCTGCAAACCAATTCAAAGCGACAATCCGTCACGGTCTCGTCGACATCAGGTACAGCTGGCGACGCTTAGAATTGGCTGCAATGGATAGCGGAGTGGTAAGTGCATGAGCGCCTCGCCGGAACTGATCAACGCCTTTGTCGACAAAGCCAAGGGCGTGCTGGTCGAAACCCACCGTTTGTCGGCCGGCGAGTGGGACTCAGCGCAGGCGGCTCGTCATCAGGATGATTTGAGCAGCCTGGCCGATTACGCCGGCAATTTGGGGCTCGACGACGCCAACTCCGCAGTGCTCGATTTGTATGCCTACGTCAGCGTGTTTACCGAAGGCACCGCCAAACCCAATTCGGCGCAACGCACTGAATTATTGAGACTGGCCCACGATGCCCAGGCGGTGGTGGTGGCAATGGCGCCGCACGTCGGTGCAACCGACGGCGCAGTGGTCTACTTGTTGGCACCCAGTCTGTCGCCCCCTAGTGGTTTAGCCGCGGCCTTGCGCCAAGAAGGCATGCATCTGGCCATCTTCCATGATGGCGACAACTTTGCTGAGGCGATTAAACGACGCCTGCCGCAGGCCATTTTGGTGGAATCAACCTTTGTCAGTTCGGCGACTGAATTATTGGACGGTCTGGCGCCCAACTTTCCCGAAGCCACCCGTTTGCCGTTGATAGGCATCGACAATGGTGAGCCCGGGGCGCGGCTGCAAGCACTGGTGGGTGGCGCTGATTTGTTTATTGGTCGTTTGGACGATTCCAGCGTAGGTGCACAGATCAAGGAATTGCTTGCCACGCAAAGCAGCGAGCCATTTCGGGTCCTGGTGGTGGATGACGACCGCCAGATGTGTACCTACTGCGAGTCCATTTTGACCCGTGCCGGCATGCGCGTGGAAACCACCATGGACGCCGTCACGGTGATCGAGCGGGTGCGCGTGTTTAAGCCGGATCTGGTGCTGATGGACTTATATTTGCCCGGCGTGGATGGCCTGACCTTGACCGCACAACTGCGCCAGCAGGCCGATGCGGTGGTCTTGCCGATTGTATTTCTGTCCGGTGAACAAAGTGAAGAAGCGCGTTTTCAGGCCATTCAAGTCGGTGGCGATGATTTCCTGACCAAACCCATCCGGCCACGCCATTTGGTGGCCGCGGTGCGCAGCCGCATCAAACGCGTTCGTACCCTCGGCAAACAACTGGCGCGCCGGCCCGGCGATGCCAAGGGCCACATGCGGCGTGGCGCTTTTTTGGATCATTTACAAGAGGTCAAACGGCGCCCAGCCACCGGCAGTGTCGCGCTGTTGGTCATTACTGTCGATCAGGGCGACGACTTGCAGGAACGATTGACGCTGTCTAGCGCGCATGAATTGGAGCAAGCCGTGGCGCTGCGTTTGGCGCAGAGTTTCAGCGAGGCGGACCGCTATGGTCTGATTCAGGAATTCGGTTTTGGCGTGGTCGTGGAGCGCGCGCATCGCGACGATCTGCTGCCACTCGCCGAGGAGTTACGACGCCGCATATTTGAACCGCCTTTCAAGGTGGATGGCCAGGACAAGCAGCTGACGGTGAGCGTCGGCTTGGCGCTGATGCCACGCGCCGAACGCAATGTGGATGACTGGATCGGCGCCGCCTACGCCGCCGCGCGCACCGCCGGCCGCTTGGGGGGCAACCGGGTAGAGGGCATTTTGTCCGAATCGACCGCCGGCCTGTCACCGGAACGCTTGATGCGCATTCGCGAACTGCTGCGCGATGGCACCAACAAGAGTGGCATGGCGATTGATTTTCAGCCTTTAATTCCCTTGCGTGGCACCGAAACTGGTCGTTATGCCATGCTGATGCGGCTACGCGATCCCAAAGATCCCTTGCTCGGTATCAGCCGCAACGAGTTTGTGCCCGTCGCGCGTGAACTCAAGCTGCAAGCGGGCATTGACCGCATGCTGCTAACCCACGCGCTGCGCGCGCTAGACGATCAACGCACGCGCAATCGGGTCACCGATTTGTTGGTGCCGATGGATTTTCTCTCGATTGATCGTGAGCAGCTGGCTTGGATACAGGGCGAGTTGGGTCGCAACAAACATGTCGATCAGCGCCTGACACTGGAATTTGAGTCCGCCTCGTTGACTGAATCGGGTCACGCCAGCCGCTTGCTCGAGCGCCTGCGCGCGGATGACGTGCGCATTGGCGCGGTGGAACGCTCCGGTCGCCTAGCCCAAGTCGCAGAATTGGCGAAACTGCCTTTGAATGTCATGCGGCTGCCAGCAGCCAGCTTGCAAGCCGCC
>Ga0209181_10004252_pt1 | contig 21482 bp, 16 predicted proteins | sample MAT05_FD_187208 | JGI IMG/M metagenome (GOLD analysis project Ga0209181, IMG submission 187208) | Freshwater microbial communities from Lake Fryxell liftoff mats and glacier meltwater in Antarctica - MAT-05 (SPAdes) (version 2) | ecosystem: Environmental > Aquatic > Freshwater > Ice > Liftoff... | reverse complement strand
GCCGTGGCAACTAAGGGACGCTCGTCCATCCACGACAACGTCCCTCGATTGCCACGGTCCTCGCCGCTGTCGCGTCGAAGACCTCGCAATGACGAATCAATGCGTTATGCGAGAGGTTCATGGAAAGATCCCAGTTCCCATCGGAATCTGCACACGGCCCCAAGAACTTCCAAAGCGTCGTTGCGAGGCGCACGACGCGACAGCGTCGTGCGCCGTGGCAACTAAGGGACGTTCATCCATCCGCGACCACGTCCCTCGATTGCCACGGTCCTCGCCGCTTTTCGCGTCGAAGACCTCGCAATGACGAATCAATGCGTTATGCGAGTGGTTCCTCGAAAAATCCCAGTTCCCATCGGAATCTGCACACGGCCCCAAGAACCTCTAAGCCGTCATTGCGAGGCGCACGACGCGACAGCGTCGTGCGCCGTGGCAACTAAGGGACGCTCGTCCATCCACGACAACGTCCCTCGATTGCCGCGGTCCTCGCCGCTGTCGCGTCGAAGACCTCGCAATGACGAATCAATAAGTTATGCGAGTGGTTCACCGAAAGATCCCAGTTCCCATCGGAATCTGCACACGGCCCCAAGAACTTCCAAAGCGTCATTGCGAGGCGCACGACGCGACAGCGTCGTGCGCCGTGGCAAGCCAGGGACGTTCGTCCATCCGCGACAACGTCCCTCGATTGCCGCGGTCCTCGCCGCTGTCGCGTCGAAGACCTCGCAATGACGAATCAATGCGTTATGCGAGTGGTTCATGGAAAGATCCCAGTTCCCATCGGAATCTGCACACGAACAGGTTGGTTACCGCTTACGGCTGCGCTACTGGGTGTCCAGAAATCTGCTGGCAGAAATCTGCTGCGAGCGCGATTCTTGAAAAGGATTTATGACGTCGTCGGCGCGGTATCGGCCGCGCGCCGCGTCGCAACACCCGAATGCTCTGCCGGAAGTCGTAGCGGGTCGAGACGAACACGGCTCCTCAATTGCCGAGATCAAGGCGCTATCCTTCGGGCGGATAGTCGGTCCGTCAGTAGTCGCCCTTAAACCAAGAGCACTAGACTCGCCATGCTTCGAGTAAATCCCTGGGTCTTCCTGCCGCTTCTGCTGGCTATGAATGGCGCTGTGGCGGCGTCGCCAGTCTGTGCGGCAACCATCAGTGAATTAGGGAACCTGCTGGGTGAGCAGCGCCTGCCGCAGAGATGGGAAGAGACCACGATGGATGACGGGAAACCCCTGGTGATGTCCATCGTTGAAAGCAATGGGAAACTTTTTCTTGGATTCACCAAGACGGGACAAGGTCTTTGGGCTGAGAGTTCCGGAGTCATTTGCCGGAGGGGTTCGGATTTCGAGGCCCGCTTCTCAAAGAAGCAGATTCGCCTGGGGCCAGCCGCCGGCTGGCTTTTACGCAGCGCTTTGAAAAACGGTGGAAAATTCACCTTGACCAAGCTTGGTTCGGACCAGTTGCGTATCGCCACACGCGGCTGGAGTGGCGAATTTTCCCCCGCCCGGCAGTAGAAAGTGCTCGATAGCATCGCGCGTGCTATTCATTTTCACAGCGGCGATGTGATCCGCCCAGAGCAGCAACGGCGCCCAGGGCGGTTTCGCCCACGGCACCAGCACCGCCGTGCCACTCGGCAACGTCCAGGGTTTGATATTTCCGCCGCTATTTTGAGCGCTGCACGCGATGTCAGGCGGCCGGCGCTAAGCAGCCGGCCGTGACCAAAGGGCCAACTAGGCAGCCACGATTGAGCGCTCCGAAACCGCAATCCACCTCGCGTTTGCCGACTATAAGTACAACGTCGCCTCAGCCTCGCCATTGCCCGAGTGAACCGCGACGTATGGCGGCGCTCAGGCGGTCCTGGACCGCAATCTCGGCGCCGCGCGCTGGGCCACAGTCAGCGCCGACGCCCTTTTCGCCGATCCGCCGAAGAGCATAAGCACCTGATAGTTCTGGACAGTCTGTTTTTGATGTGGCAGAGATCAGCCATAGCCGAGAACCGGACACTGAGGGTGGGCACAGCATCAGCAACTTGAGCGATTTCGGCTGCGCGGCTTCCTGCCGACCGCATTATCGGCGAGACTAACCGCATCATGCTGCTACCAATACTACTTGCGCTGCCCTTCGCAGCAGCGCTCATCCTGCTGATTGCGCCCCGCGTTGGCCGCAACTTCGCCGCCGGCGTCGTGGCGCTGGCCGCATTGGCGGGCATGGGCATACTCGTATGGATGGCGCCGGCGATGATCGACGGCCAAGTGCTGCGCTTCCACATCGAGTGGCTGCCGCTGCTGGGTCTTTCGTTCTCGCTGCGCATGGATGGCTTTGCGTGGATGTTCGCCGCCATCGTGTTGGGCATCGGCGCGCTGGTGGTGCTGTATGCGCGCTGGTATCTGTCCGATGACGATCCGCCGCGACGCTTCTTCGGACTGCTGGCGCTGTTCATGGGCGCGATGCTCGGCATCACGATTGCCGGCAATCTGCTCCTGCTGGTGATGTTCTGGGAAATGACCAGCGTGTCGTCATTCCTGCTCATTGGCTTCTGGAACCGGCGTGTCGATGCGCGTATGGGTGCGCGGATGGCGCTGACCATCACCGGTGCCGGCGGCCTGTGCCTGTTGGCCGGCGTGCTGTTGATCGGCAATATCGTAGGCAGCTACGAACTCGACGTGGTATTGGCCGCGGGCGATGCGATCCGTGCCGATCCGCTGTACCTACCTGCGTTGGTCCTGGTGCTGCTTGGCGCGTTCACTAAGTCGGCGCAGTTTCCGTTTCATTTCTGGTTGCCGCATGCAATGGCGGCACCCACCCCCATATCCGCATACCTGCACTCGGCCACCATGGTCAAGGCGGGCGTGTTTCTGCTCGGGCGCATGTATCCGGCATTGGCCGGCAGCGACGAGTGGTTCTGGATCGTGACTAGCGTTGGCCTGACCACGATGGTTGTCGGTGCAGCGTTCGCCATCGTGCAGCAGGATCTCAAGGGTTTGCTGGCGTACTCGACAATTTCGCATCTCGGACTGATCACCCTGCTATTTGGCCTGAATACGCAACTGGCGGTGGTCGCCGCGGTGTTCCATATCCTCAACCACGCCACCTTCAAGGCTTCGCTATTCATGGCCGCAGGCATCATCGATCACGAGACCGGTACTCGCGATTTCCGGGAACTCAATGGTTTGTGGCGCTACATGCCGATCACCGGCGCACTGGCCGTGGTGGCCTCGCTGTCGATGGCCGGAGTGCCGCTGCTGAACGGCTTCCTGTCGAAGGAGATGTTCCTCACCGAGACCTTGTCGATCGCGCATCCGCCGATGGACTGGGTGGTGCCCGCTGTCGCCTTGCTCGGCGCGGTGTTCTCGGTGGCCTACAGCTTGCGCTTCGTGCACGACGTGTTTTTCAATGGCGAACCGCTATGCCCGACCGGTATCCCGCATGAGCCGCCACGCTTCATGCGTGTGCCAGTCGAAATGTTGGTGGTGGTCTGCCTTGCGGTCGGTATTGCACCGCAATACACCATCGGACCGCTGCTGGAGATCGGCGCGGCCGGGGTGCTGCAGGGCCCGTTGCCAGCGTACAAACTGTCGATCTGGCACGGCTTCAATCTGCCGCTGGTGTTTAGCATGATTGCACTCATCGGCGGCGCCGCGCTTTACTTCCTGCTGCATCGTGGCAACGCGCTGCACCGGCGCGACTATCGGCCGTTGGCCAAGCTCGGCTTCGAGTTGATGCTCGAACGCCTGATCGCCCTGTCCCGGCGGATCACTGTGGCGCTGGAGAACGAATCCCTGCAGCGCTACCTGCTGCTGTTCATCCTCTGCGTACTCGCTTTGGGCAGCGCGCCATTCTTTGCAGCGCCGTCGCTACCCGCTGCCATGCCCATGCTGGCAGCACATCCGCTGGCGATCCTGCTGTGGGTGTTGGCGATCGCTGGCGTGATCGCAGTGCTGCGCTGGCATCGCCAGCGCTTCATCGCGGTGATCCTGCTCGGTGCGGTCGGACTGGCGGTGAGCCTGGCCTTCGTTTTGCTGTCGGCGCCGGATCTGGCCTTGACTCAGTTGCTGGTGGAAATGATCAGCGTGATCTTGCTGCTGATGGCCTTGCGCTGGCTGCCGCAGGTCGGCGCGCCGGAGAAAGCCGGCGGCATCCGCTGGTTACACGCGGCCGTCGCGGCAGCTTGCGGAGTGGGCACTAGCGCGCTGGTGTATGCGGTGTTGACGCGCCCGACGCAGAGCATTTCTGAGTTCTTCCTGCGTAACGCCGTGCCGGAGGCCGGGGGCGCCAATGCGGTCAACGTGATCATCGTCGACTTCCGCGCCTTCGACACGCTCGGCGAGATCGCCGTTTACGGGATCGCCGCGCTGATCATCCACGCGATGCTCAAGGACGCTTCTGGTACGACACTGCCCGCACAGGGGACGCCGGGTCCGCATCGGCCCTCGCTACTGCTACAGATTGCAAGCCAAGTGCTGCTGCCGCTGGCGATCACCGTGTCGCTTTACCTATTCCTGCGCGGCCACAATGCACCCGGCGGAGGCTTTATCGCCGCACTGCTGATGGCGGTCGCATTGATCTTGCAATACATGGCGACCAGCGTTTGCTGGACCGAAGAACGCGTCGCCAGCAACTGGCACGCGTGGATCGGTTACGGTCTGCTGGCAGCAGTGGCATCTGGGCTCGGCAGCTTTGTCTTCGGTTATCCGTTCCTGACCAGCAGCACGCCGTATGTGGCAATACCGGCGATCGGTGCCGTACCGTTTGCCAGCGCGATGGGCTTCGATACCGGTGTTTACATGGTGGTGTTTGGCGCCAGTATGTTGATGGTATCGATGCTTGCGCGTTTGAAAAGCGAGCGGGGACTCGGCTGATGGAGCTGCTACTGGCGAGTGTCATTGGCGCACTGATGGCCGCGGGCGTCTACCTTGCGCTGCGCGCCCGCAGTTTTGACCTGATCCTCGGGCTCACCCTGATCTCCTATGCGGTCAACCTATGCATCTTCGCTATGGGTAGGCTCGCGCCGGGCAAACCACCGGTGATCCGCGACGGCGTAGCGCTGACCTTTGCGAACCATGCTGACCCCTTGCCGCAAGCGCTGGTGCTGACTGCGATCGTGATCAGTTTTGCCATGACCGCGCTGTTGCTGGTCATTGCACTGCGCGCGCGCAGCACTAGCGGTAGCGATCATGTCGACGGCCGCGAGCCCGGAGACCCAGCATGAATCATCTGCCGGTACTGCCGGTGGTGCTGCCGCTGGTCGCGGGCGCGGTGCTGGTATTGCTGAACGCCGCTCCGGTCAATGTGCGTCGCCTAGTGGCCCTGCTGGCAGCGCTAGCACAGCTCGCGCTTGCGATCGCGCTGCTGCACGGCGCTGCTGACGGAACGCAGACCGTGTACTTGCTCGGCAATTGGCCGGCGTATGCGGGCATCGTGCTAGTGGTCGACCGGCTCGCCGCCCTGATGGTGCTGCTCACCGCCACACTGGCATTGATTGGTCTGCTGTATGCGCTCGCAGGACAGGATCGCCGCACCGCGCATTTCCACGCACTCTTTGCATTCCAGGTTGCGGGCCTGAGTGGGGCATTCCTGACCGGCGACCTATTCAACCTGTTCGTGTTCTTCGAGGTCCTGCTGATCTCCAGCTACGGCCTACTGCTGCATGGTGGCGGTGCCAATCGCCTGCGTCGCAGTCTGCACTATGTCACCTTTAATCTGCTCGGCTCGGCACTGTTCCTGGTGGCGGTCGCGGTGCTCTACGGCGTGCTGGGCACGCTGAATATGGCGGATTTGGCGCACAAGATCGCGCAGGCACCGCCAGCCGATGCGGTCTTGATCCAGTCCGCCGGACTGCTGCTGCTGGGCGTATTTGCGCTCAAGGCCGCCTTACTGCCGCTGTACCTTTGGCTGCCCAACACCTACGCGGCGGCCAGCGGGCCGGTGGCGATGTTATTCACGGTGATGACCAAGGTCGGCGTGTACGCGGTGCTACGGGTGTACACCCTTTTGTTCGGGCCGGATGCCGGCGTTGGCGCGAATCTCGCTTGGCCGTGGTTGTTGCCGCTGGGGCTGGCCACGATTGCGCTGGCGGCTCTCGGTGCACTGGCCGCGCTGTCACTGCGGCGGCTGGTCGGGTATCTGATCGTGGGCTCTGCAGGCACCCTGTTCGTGGCAATCGCGAGCGCCAGCGAGGCCTCGATCGGCGCTGCGTTGTATTACCTGTTGCACTCGACGCTGGCCACTGCCGCACTATTCCTGCTCGCCGATATGGTCCGACGTGGCAGACCCAATGCCGGCGACAGCCTGCGCCGTGTCGATGCGCTGGTGCATCGCACGCAGCTCGGTCTGGCCTTTGTGCTCGCCGCGGTATCAGTTGCCGCGTTGCCTCCGATGGCTGGCTTCCTGGCGAAGGCGATGGTGCTCAATGCGATCGGCGTGCAGGGACACGGGGCCTGGATCTGGACCCTTATCCTGTGCAGCAGCCTATGCGTGGTGGTCGCGGTGGCGCGCGCCGGCAGCCACCTATTCTGGCGCGGCGAGGATTCGCCCGATGCCCAAAGTAGGCCCGGCCTGCGGCCCCGCGGGCCCGAGCAGGCAGCTCTCAGCCTGCTGCTGCTCCTCAGCATCGCCTTGACCGTGTTCGCGCAACCCGTCAGCGAGTTCACTCGCGCCACTGCCGCGCAACTGCTGGCACCGCAGGAACTGATCACGCGAGTTCTCGGCGCCCAAACGCGCACCGATACTGAGCTTGCACCATGAAGCGCTGGGCCGGATCGCCGATTCTCAGCGTTTTGGTGTTTGTACTGTGGTTGCTGCTCAATGGCGTGAGCGTCGGGCACCTGCTGCTCGGTGCGCTGCTGGCGATCGCGCTGCCGGCGATCACCCGTGCCCTGCGCCCGCAGCAACCCTCGATCGCCAACCTCCCGGCGATAGTCGGGCTGGCCGCGGTATTCCTGTACGACATCGTGGCCGCCAACATCGAGGTCGCGCGCCGCATCCTCGGTCGCGAGTCGGCGATCCGGCCCGGCTTCATCTGGGTTCCGCTGGAATTGACCGATCGCCATGCGATCACCGTACTGTCGAGCATCATCACGCTGACCCCGGGCACGCTGTCATCCGATCTATCGCCCAACGGACGTCACCTGCTGGTGCACTGTCTGCATTTGGATGACGCCGACGACATGGTGGCCACGATCAAGCAGCGCTACGAGCGCCCCCTGCTGGAGATTTTCCGATGACCGCACTGGTGCTGCCGTGGGCGATTGGAGCGGTCGGGCTGGCCCTGCTCCTCACCCTGTACCGACTGCTGCGCGGGCCGAGCGCCGTCGACCGCGCGCTGGCACTCGACACGCTGTACGTAAATACCATCGCGCTGCTGATCATGTTTGGCATCGCGATCGACGACAACATCTACCTTGAGGCAGCGCTGGTCATCGCAATGCTGGGTTTTGTCGGCACCGTGGCGCTGGCTCGCTATCTGGCGCGTGGAGAGGTGGTCGAATGATCGCGGCCTGGCTCGACGCCTTGATCGCATTCCTGCTGGTTGCCGGCGCGTTCTTTACGCTGGTCGGCGCCTGGGGTCTGGCCAAGCTCGGCGATTTCATGAAGCGTATCCACGGCCCGACCAAGGCCACCACCCTTGGCATCGGATGCGTGCTCATCGCGTCGATGGCGTGGTTCATCGCGCGTGGTACGCCACCGGCAGGCCACGAGTTGCTGGTCACCGTATTCCTATTCCTGACGCCGCCGGTCAGCGCGCAATTGCTGGTGAAAGTCGCGATGAGTACCGATCCCTCGGCGCGGCCGCCGCCACCGCCGCAGGACTGAGGTAATTTCTACTGCGGTTTCTTTAAGCTTACCCTTCAGTTCAGCCGCCGCTGAAAACTTGCAACTGGACGGCGATGTAGGCCACGTAGGCCAATAGTAAGAACACACCATTGGCGCGCGTCACCTTTAGACCCATCAGCATCATCGGCACCAGCACCAAGGCGAATCCGATCATCACCGGAATATCGAGCCACATCAGGGTCGGCGCGCTGGCCGGCAGCGGCGTGACCACTGCGGTGACGCCGAGGACAAATAGCACGTTGTAGACGTTGGAACCGATCACGTTGCCGATGGCGATGTCCGCGTGTCCGCGATACGCCGCGGCGACCGATGAGGCGAGCTCCGGCAACGAGGTGCCTACCGCCACCACGGTAAGACCAATCAGCAGCTCTGACATGCCCCACAGGCGCGCCAACGAGGTCGCCGATTCCACGGCCAATTGCGCACCGCCGATCAAGGCCGCCAGCCCCACCACGATGAATAAACCGGAGCGCCAACCGGCCTTGCCCTTGGGGTTCTCGGCCACGTATTCGTCCTGCACCTGCTTCGACTCGTTTTTCGAGCTGCGCAGCAGGAACCACATAAAGGCGCCGAATAAGAGCAACAACAAGATACCCTCCCACCGCAGGATCACGCCGAAGCCCGCCAGCGCCCACAGCAGGAAACTGATACCGATCATAATTGGCAACTCGACCCGCACCATGCGCATTTTTACGGCCAGTGGTGCCACGACCGCGGCCAAGCCGAGGATGATGCCGACGTTGGCGATGTTGGAGCCGACCACATTGCCGACCGCGATATCGGTGTTGCCGCTGAGCGCCGCGCCGACGCTCACCGCAAGTTCGGGCGTGGAAGTGCCGAAGCCCACCACCACCAAGCCGATGACAAAGGGGCTCATGCCCAGACGTTCGGCGATACCGGATGCACCGCGCACGAAGACATCTGCACCGACGGCGAGGATCGCCACGCCGGCAGCCAGGATCAGAATCTGAATCAACATATGGGTCGAAACTTCTCGGAGGGTTGGCTAATGCTCGCACGCCGGCGCTCAACGCAGTAGCGAGCACCTCTATTAGATTTGGACACTCGGTTGTTTGCTATTAGATTTGGACACCCGGTTGTTTGCGCCGCCCGGCGACAGAATGGGAGTTCGAAACACTTGACTGCGCGAACCGCCTGACGCGTCAGGCGTGGCTTTTTTTTGTAAGTGAGCAAGGGACCGCAGGCACTACTCCACTGCACGCGTGCAGCAACGGGGCGATTCTCCGGAAGCCCCGCTACACGATCAACGATAACCCACAGAAGCCTACCGGCTCACGGTGCCGGTCCTCTCCGCCTGTCAGCCTTGGGCTTAAGCCCTGACCGACGATTTAGGCGCCTCGGCATCTCCGCGCTGCTGGGTGTACATTGCCGCTTGCCCTTAACGTGGCAGTCGTCCGCCTATGTCGTTTCGAATCTGGCCTAGCATCTGCCGCGTGCTGTCCCTCCAGGGCCTCAGCCGATGGCGGATTGCCGGTCTTGGCGTGGTCTTCGTCTGGTTTTTTGTCGGTGGCATCGCACATTTCGCGTTCACCGAGGTCGAGATGCGCATCGTGCCGCCGTGGATTCCATGGCCGCGTGCCGCGGTGCTGGTCAGCGGCGCGTTAGAACTACTCGGTGCTCTCGGGTTGTTATGGCACCCGACCCGCCGTGCTGCCGGCATCGGCCTGTTCCTGCTGACCCTGGCGGTGACGCCGGCTCACATTTACATGCTGCAGCACCCGGCGCTTTTTGGCCTACCGTACTGGGCACTGGTGTTGCGCCTGCCGTTGCAGGCAGCCTTACTGGCCCTCATCGCCTGGAGCACCATCCGGCGAGTTGACCGGGATTCCAACATGCCTCCCAACTTCGCCGCCTGCGACCCTTCATCCTTAAAAAACCTCTCTTAAACTGGGAAGCATGGCTGCCTTTTTATTGAAAATCAGCGACTTGCGCCGCATGTGGAGTGCCCGTTCGAATGACCGCAAGCGGGGCTTGCCGATTTGGTGTACGCCCGCCCATGGGACTCGAACTGGCGCGATAGAGCGTCTCACTTTCGACTCTGACGACGTTGAACAAAACATGGGACAAAAGCCGCGGAAATAGTTGCGGTTTCTTTAGGCGTACTGCACTAGAGTAGATTCGACCCCGCGTCTGCCCGAACTTCAGATTGCCCTGCATGCGCACTTTTGCCACGGAGCCGTCGGTGACACTGGTCATCCCTGTTTTCAACGAGGAGGCCGTGCTAGAGGAGCTTTTTCGGCGCTCGACTGCTTTGTTCGACCAGCAGTCGGCGATCAACTGGTGCGCACTGCTGGTGAATGACGGCAGCCGTGACCGGTCGACCGGCCTTCTACGTGCGCAGGCTAGCTGCGATCTTCGCCTTCAAGCACTTGAACTGAAACGCAATTTTTGTTTCCAGGCAGCGCTCGTCGTTGGCTTGGCCCATGCTGCCGGCGATGCGGTTATCACGCTCGATGCTGACCTGCAGGACCCGCCCGAGATCATCCCTGTGTTGGTGGCGCGCTGGCGCGAAGGTGCCGACTTGGTGCGGGCGGTGCGCCGTTCGCGTCAGGAAACCGGGGTCCGCCGGGCCGGAATGGATCTGTTTCACGGAATGTTCGGACGATTGACCGATTTCCCCTTCGAAGCCAACACCGGCACTATCGGACTGATGGACCGTGAGGCGGTGGATGCACTGAACAGCTTGCCGGAACGCAGGCGGTTTTCCCCGAGACTGCGATCTTGGGTCAGTTTTACCATCGGCGAGGTCCATTATGATCGCCACGAGCGGGCTGCCGGCGTTCCGCAGCAGACCCTGGTGATACTGATCCGCTATGCGCTGGACGGCGTTTTCAGCTTTTCCTACCTGCCGTTGCGCATGTTGACCTATTGCGGGATCTTGACCGCGTTGGTGGGCTTTGCCGCGGCCGTCTTCTATACCTTTCGTCGCATCATGGGCATCGAGACCGCGCCGACCGGCTACACCACGCTGGTCACGACCGTGCTGTTCCTCGGCGGCGTAAAATTGATCGGCATTGGCGTATTAGGCGAGTACCTCGGCCGCATCTATGACGAGGTCAAACGGCGCCCACTGTATGTGGTCCGTCGCGAGTCGCCACCGCAGTGACCCGACGACTGCGGCCTGCGGTCCTGTGGCTTCTGCTCGGCGCGCTGCTGCTGGCGTGCGCTTGGCTGGTGATCAACACGACTTTCATGTACTACGATGACGAGGGCTTTCTGCTGCTCTCGTACCGAAATTTCATCGGCGGCGCGCCACTGTACGACGAGGTGTTTTCGCAGTACGGGCCGTGGCCCTATCTTTACCACCAGTTGCTGACGACGGTGCTGCAGCAACCGATAAGCCACGCGTTCGGGCGCAACTTGACCGCACTGCATTGGGTGATCTGCGCCCTTTGTTGCGGAGCCATCGCCGCACGCTTCAGCGGGCGCACCCTGGTAGCGATCTGCACCACGCTGATCACCTTTACGCTGCTGTGGCAGATGAATGCGGAGCCCTCCCATCCGGGCAGCCTGGTGGCGGCAATGCTCGCAGTGCTCGCACTTGCCGCCGCAGTTCTGCACGATGACCGTCGCTGGACCGGGCTGGGCATTGTGATCGGCGGTGTCGCCGCGCTGCTGCTGATGACCAAGATCAATGCGGGACTGTTGTTTGTGGCCGGCGCCGGTGTCGCGGCGCTGCGCCTGACCGCTTGGCCCGAGCGCTGGCGTCGACCTGCATCAATCCTGTCTGTCATCGGTCTGCTCGCGGTGCCGTGGGCTTTGATGTGGGCGCGCTTGTCCGAGCCGTGGGTGCTGACATTCGCAGTGCAATTTACGGCTGCGGCCGCGGGCATGCTCTGGGTCAGCCCCCCTGCCCTTCTAGGTCGGCCAATTCCTGTGCGCACCTGGGGCGTGGCCGCGGCCGTCTTCCTTTGCGTATTGGCGCTGGTCATCTGCGCCATCTGCGCGCAGGGGACCTCGTTGCAAGCACTGCTTGATGCGGTGCTGTTCAATCCGCTGCGATTGCCTGCGAACTTCATGTTCGGGTTGACCTTTGTGCCGACAACCTGGCCGCTTGCGATGGTGTGCGTACTGGTCACTGCATACGCCGGGTGGCAACTACGCATGCTGGGAGAGCTTAACCGCACCACGGTGCGCATCGTCGTTGCTTTGCGGCTGCTGGCAGCGGTCGCCTTCATGATCAACGCGAACGCATGGTTGAGCCTGACTGGCGTAGGACAGTTCGCAGTGTTTTGTTTGCCCTTGCTGCCGGTGTTCCTGATGTCCATCGCATCCTCCCGCGAGCTGTCATCGGGCAGGCCCGATTCACTGCTATGGATCGCCGCAATTGCCTTGCCCCAGGTACTCATAGCCTATCCCGTAGCCGGTAGCCAGATGGCTTTTGGCACCTTTCTATACGTTCCGGTGTTGGTCATCGGATTCGCGGCGGCGCTGCGCTACACGGCTCAACTCCTCGCGTACTCAGGTCGTTGGCTGGCGCAAGTCGGGTGGGGATTGTTGCTGCTGGTCGCCAGCGTGCAGTTCGCGACACTGACCGCCAGCGCTTGGGACCGTTACCGCATGTCGCAACCGCTGGACTTGCCGGGCGCTGCGGCGCTGAGACTCAACGGACCGACGCGACTGACCTTGCGGGCAATCACGCTTAATGCCAGCTTGCACGCCGATCTGCTCTATTCGCGGCCGGGGATGTTCAGCTTCAATCTCTGGAGCGGCGTGCCGACGCCGACATTGCAGAACGCCACACAGTGGTTCTGGCTGCTCAGCGAGCCTGCCCAGCTAGACATCGTTGAGCGACTGCGCAGTTCGGCGCGCAGCGCGATTGTGACCAATCAGGCGCTGGACGAATTCATCGAGCGTATCGGCGTACCGACTCAAAGCACGCTGGACCTGTACATACGTGGGCATTATCGGCCGCTATTCGAGTTGCACGGCTTTCATTTCCTGGTCCCGCTGACACAGCGCGCAGTGCCCTTCGGCCTGATCGAACTGGCGAGCCCGGATACGGGGCCGACCCAAGTGCTGCAGACGAATATCGTGCTCGCCGGCATGCCGGCGCGAGTGCAGTTCCACAGTGCGCATCAACCAGGGATGGTGCTTGCGGCGTTCGCGGCGCGGCTGACGCCTATGGTTCTTGAACCGATCACCGCAGAAGGCGACATTCGCGGTGCGGCGCTCTCGCTGCCCGTCGACCGGCCGCTGCACGGCTTGTTTCGCTTACGCATCATTGCCGGCTCGGTGCCGACCTTGGATCAGCGCCAGGATGTCGTACTCACGGTGCTGGCGCCTGATGGCGAGGTGCTGAGTGAATCGGTCTTCTGAGCCTGCGGCTCAACGTTTGCGTACCACCAGCAACAGGCTGGCACCAAACGGGAAAGGCAAACGCGAGCGCGCCATCGTCACCAACAACCACTTCAATAGGACATTCAACCAGCGCGCAGGCAGTTGATCTGTGTGGTGCCAATACGCCGTGGCAGCGGGTGGCAGATGGCGGCGATCATTCTCGTGCCGCTATTGCGCTGATCTGCGCGGAGACAAGCTGAACTGCCATCGAGTAAATTCCGAGAATTGCGCAAACAACGCTTAGTCCAGTCTAAATCCAGCGTTCCTTTACTTCGCTTCACTTTGCGTCGTTGCGTTTTTGCGTTTTTGCGTTTTTGCGTTTTTGCGTTGAAATTTTGATCATAAATCCCCCCAGTCCTGTTTGATCTTGAACCTAATCGATTTTGCCGCGTGATTTGGTGTTGTTTTCGGTTGAGTCAGTCTGCACACGCCCGCTACAATTTGTGATGAATCCATCACACTGAAACGCTGCGAGGCACTGTGCTAGAAGAAATTGAAATCGACGACGCTGACGCGGGCGACGACGAGGATGAGAGTTGGTATTCGCGCGCCAAATCTGGCATCCGCACCTTCGCATCGGTGGCGATATTTTTGGCCTCGCTCGGCTTGCTGTACTGGAACGAGGGCTACAGCAAACGCCATTCGGACGCGATTGCCGAGGTTGGCAAACAGGTGGTCGAAGCACCGCTCGATGCCATCAATCCTGCCCTTGAAGGCAAGCCAGTCCATTTAAGCGCACGCGTCATTAGCCAATCCGGTACGCAGGATGATTTTTTTGGGCTGCGTACCCAGGGCGTGGGCTTGTACCGAGAAGTGGAGATCTTCCAATGGATCGAATATGAGGAAACGAGCGGAAAACGGGGGCGAAAACGTACCGAATACGTCTACGCAATGGATTGGGACACCACGTATCACGACTCCAGTAAGTTCCACGAGCCGCGGGGACACGAGAATCCCAAGCCAACGCTCGAGAGCGACGGCTTCTTCGCGGGTGATGCGCGCTTTGGTCCTTATCGTTTCGACAACGACGAAGTTGCCGCGCGGTCGCTGCGTCAAATGGATCGCCCAAATGTAGTAGGCAGTCTCGGCCGCTGGCCGACGGAACTGACCAGCCTCCCGGAGCTCAGTTCCACACTGCAGCAAAAGCGCTGGTACAAAATCGACGAAGGGACTTACTACCGCGGCAATAAGGCAAGCGATGTATACGAGCTGGGCGACCTCAACGTCACCTTCTATGAGCTCTCCAACGACTTCCCACTAACGATGATCGGGGCTCAGAAGGGTGACCACTTGGAATCCTGGAAGGCCAGCAACGGCGACTCAGTGCTGCTGGCAGCGGGTGGTGCGCGCTCAGCCGAGCTAATCATCAACGACGCGGTGCAGCAGGGCGCTAACCAGACGCGCTTGGTGCGTATCGCCGGGCTGATTGGCGCGGTGATCGGCGCGGCCGGCATCGGCAAGCTGCTCGGCGGCTTTCTCAGCATGATTCCGGTCGTCGGCAGCATTGTCCAATTGTCGCTGATGGTGTCCGGTGCGATTTTTGGATTGCTGGTCGGCTTGATCACCATTGTGCTCGGCTGGATGTCGGCGCGGCCATGGATTTCGGGCGTGATCATGGCACTGATCATCGGCGCGATCTTGTGGGCGGTGGGCAAAGGCCGCAGCGCCGAGGGTCGCAAGAAGCGCTTCGGCAAAGTGGCCAAGATTGCCGCCGCCGCTAAACAGCGCGCGCTTGAACGCCTGTCGATGTCGGCCGCGCCGATGGCTCTGGCGACCGCTGGAGTCGGCGGGATGCCGCCACCGCCACCCGCGGGCCGCACTCCGCCGAGCCGCTTCGTCGGCAAGCCGAGCACCGCTCCGATGCCTCCAATCGACAGCGATCCCTCGAAAGACTTGGCGCCACTGGAATGGACGCCGGGACTGGCGCCGACGGCGCCGCCCGCGGTCAAGCAGCAGTCGAATCCGCTGAATCCGCCGCGAGTGGTAGACGCGCCGCCGCCAAAGGTGCCAGCAAAACGCACGCCAAATCCCTTCGACAGCGAGGATGACGCCGACATCGGAATTGCACAGTTCGAAAGCCGGCCGCCCCTTGCGCCGCCACCGGTCAATGCGCCGGCTCGCCCCGCTGCGCCATCAGGGCCGCATGCGTCGACAGCGTCGTCGAGGGCGCCCTTGTTCGATACGGTTGAGCCGCGAGCCCCGGTAGCGCCGTTATTCGACACGGTCGAAGTACGCGCCCCGGCGGCACCGCTGTTTGATACGGTTGAGCGGCGAGCCCCGGCAGCGCCGCTGTTTGATACGGTTGAGCCGCGAGCCCCGGCAGCACCGCTATTCGACACGGTCGAAGTACGCGCGCCAACGACGCCGCTGTTCGATGCAATCGAGCCGTTTTCCAAGCCAAAGCCCTTGTTTGACGACGAGCCTCCGGCCACCAGATCCGCGCCGCGGGTCGATGCGTCTGCGGCACAGGATGCGCGTTCGTCAGCGCCACCTGCGCCGACCGTCGCGCCAGCCGCGCTGACGCGCGTGAGCCTCGGCGCCAAGGGCGATTACGCGCTCAACAAGATCGTGCGCCGGGCTCTCGATGGTTCCGAGGAGTTACTCTGCTACGAGCTCATGCATCAAGGCAAGCCGATCAAGCGCGGCACCCAGGAACAGATCAAGCTTGCCTTCAAGGAAGCGCTGGCGCGGAGCTGAGGATCGCCGCTCTGAGCCGGAGCTTTGGAGGGTTGGCACTGCGCACCGACGCTCCTTGGCTTTTGGGTGGTGCCACTCGCGGCGATGGCGGCGCTACCTTTGCTGTTGGGTTGCTATCCGTCGGAACTCAACCCACCCCGACCGCACTCGGCAGAAATGCCGCCCCGCGCAGGAGCCCTGACGCGGCCCACAACAGCAGCGCCGCGTACAGTATGCGCGGCACCCATAGCGCGATCTGTTCCTGTGTTTGCGCCACGGCCTCGCCTTCGGACTTGCTGTAGCGAAGCAAGGTCGCTGGCAAGCTGCCGCTGTGCTCGCCGGTATGCAGGAACTGGTGAGCATTGGGATCGACGACGACTTCGACTGCGGCCACCGCCTGCGCCAGGCTGGCACCGGCTTGCACGCGTGGCAGCAGTCCGCCAAACGCTGCACGCAAAACGCCGTTGCGCAGTGTTTCGGTGGCCAGTGGCAGCGCCTCGAACATCGGAATTCCCGCGTCCAGCAAGGATCCAAGCGTTTCGAAAAAGCGTGCAGCGGCGTCGCGCCGCAACAGCGGGCCGACCACCGGCAGGCCGAGCAGCGCGCGCTCCATCGCGCTGCGCAGCGGCGTATCGGAGCCACGGTAAAACCAGTTGGGCAGTTGCCAGCACAGCATGACCAGCGCGATCAATGCGATCAACGGCAATACCGCGTGGCGCAGGTATCCGACGCCGCTGATCGCGCCGGTCACCAGCGCTGGAAACGGCTGGATCAGCAGCATCAAGCAGATCACGAATATTGGCATGGCGAGGCGCGAGCGCAGCGTCGCCAGCGCTTTCGCGCGCCGCGTCAAGCTTTGCGCCAAGCGTTGGTAGCAACTGCCGAGCTTGCCCGCGGTCCAGCCTGCGTGCAGCAGACGTGCTTCGATCGGCTCGATCAATGCGCTGCCTTCCGCGGCGCTGGCCGGATCGATCCCACGCTCCAGTGCTTTGATGGCGGCGCGAAGTCGCGCCTGCGGCTGCGAGCCGGGCAATTGCACCAGCGCGAAGGCCTGTAGAGTCGGCAAGCCGGCGTGCTCGAGTGCGGCCAACTGCGTGTACAACTGTGCGCGCAGGCCGATGGCCAGCGGCAAAACGGGCGGCAGATGTCTCGGGCGTAAGGTCATGGTCTGGCAGCGTCGTCGCGCCTCGCTCAAATGATTGTGGCGACAACGCCGCGCGCAGTGTCGAATCTAGTGTGCTGTCCCGCACATTTTCAACTATTTCGGTGTCTTTCGACGCCATGCTGCGTAACCCTTCGGCACCATAGAAGGGCTATATCCCTCGGCCGCGGCTCGCAACATGTTGCAAGGGGCGAAACGCGATCTGCTTTTAAACGCTCGATGCACAGGTCCATGATCTCCGCCGCAGCCAAAGCACGTACTACTAAGTACCTCTGTTTCAAAGGCGCGATACCTGTCATGACCAAACAATCCATTCAGTCGGTGGCCGCAATCTTGTCCCTCGCGCTTTCGATGCCCGCAACGGCGCAAACGATCGGCGAAACTATCCTGGCCAATGGCTTTGAATTCGACCCGACAATCGAGGTTGATCGCAACGAGCTGGCGACCGCGCACCAGGATGCATTGATCTCCTTGTTCGGCGGAGCCGGGCCGACTATTCAAGTTGTCATCACCTTTATCGGCAAGGGGCAACGCGTCGCCGACGATCGCTTCGAGGCGCCGGTGAACCCCGTGCCACCGACCGGCATCAGTCCGGAAATCGATGGCTTCTCAGCCTTCAATCCCAATACCGGCAACGAGTTTAGGTTGCAGATTGCGCGCGTAGATGTCGGCGCTATCGGCACGCAGAACACGCGTATCGGACGTGATCAGCCGGCGGGTCCAATGGGCGGCCCAGTGCCACCCGGGAATCCAGACGATCCGATCCCGCAAGGCACGGACAAGGCGTGGAGCAACAACAGCGACAACCGCGTTCGCTACTCATCGCTGACCCAGGGCACCACGATCTGGCCATGGCGCACCATCGCTGAGCACAACAACCGCTGTACCGGAACGCTGGTCGGCCCACGCCACGTTGTGACGGCCGCGCATTGTATCTACAGTCGCCTCAACAACACCTGGTCCAGCGGCTTTAACGTGACCCCGGGCCGCGCCGGCGGCAACTGGAATTACGGCACTGTCCAGGTGCCAGCACCCGGCTTCAACTGGTATTTCACACCGTGGCAATGGCGCCAAGCGAACGTGAACGATCCCGGACAATATGATGTGGGCATCCTGGTGCTTGCCGAGCGTGTGGGCGACCTGACGGGTTGGATGGGATTTGCCACATTCACCGATGCCGCGACCCAGCAGAGCCTTGTGTATAACCGCGGCTTCCCGTGGTGCAACGCGGTAGACCAGAACAATAATCCACGCATCGATGACGTCGGCGACGATCCAAACTCGGGCCTGACGTGCGTTGATCGGCATCTTTGGGGTGATCCAAGTACTTGCTCGATAGCCAATTTCCACGCACGCGATCCACAAAACTGGGCGCGCAGATTCGACCACTCGTGCGACGCCAGCGCAGCCATGAGCGGCTCGCCGCTGTACCGCTATTTCAACGGCGTACCGGTGGTGATTGCCGTGCACACCACTTCGCTTTGCGGCAAGACCGCCACCGACATCGCCTGCACCGCCGCCGATGCCCGCCCCTTGCGCGCTACTCGATTGACGCCCGAATACCGCGACTGGATCTCATACTTCCGCAACTGGCGGCCATAAAGCGTGTGATGCGCGACAAGGATGTCGCGCAGCTCCCCTCAATGGCGCTACTTCTCCCGACCGATCGCACAGGTTTGCCATTGGGAGACGTGGCGCACATGGATGTCAGCGGCAATCACAAGTGGATTTACCGCGTTCCCTGCCGAGCCAAGCTAAAGTTGCGTGGCAGCGCCCGCAAATAGCCGCTAAAGCCGGCCACCCATGAGTAAATTGCGCGCGGCAACAATAATAGGCGCAACTTGGCAATAGCGGTTGCAAGGGGTCGCGTTCGAGCAGAGCCTGATTGCGGATGCGGCCATCGCCGTTTCGTTTTTGGGCCGGCTGTTTAGTGCGCATCCGAGCGGTGGGGTCGACGCGTGTTGCATACTTTCTCGGGCGACGCCGTCAACGGAGTAACAGGATGATCAGCAGTCCGGATCAGGCGATCGCCCCGGCCTTCGCGAGTTCCCGGAATCACATGCAAGCCTTTGCTTTGGTCGAAATGGTGCATGCCGATCTACCAACGCATACCAAGGGCGGCTTCGGCTTGGTCTGCGGCATTGGCGTGTTACATCACCCCACGTATCGGGTGCCGGGATTCACCTCGGCGCTTCGCATCACCCGTCCCGGTGGGCATTTTCCATTGTTGGATGTGGGCGCGTCGCCCAAGACATCGCGGCCCAAAGCGCGCGTGCGAGCAGTGGATGCGCCCCTTTCCGTCGACGCTCCGCGATGGCTTGTCGCGCTTCAAGACGAATTGCCTGCCGAGCGGCGTTACTAATTGATGCGAACGATCACTCGTCGCTGGATGTCATCGCTGGCGCTGCTGCCGTTTGCCTGGTTGTTGTTTGCGCTCACGCACTCAGCATTCTCAAACTCTGTCACCGTTGACGAGTTCCAGCACTTGCCGGCCGGCATCGTCTATTGGCAAACCGGAGACTTTAGTTTCAACGCATATAACCCGCCGCTGCTGCGATTATTGGCCGCTGCCCCCCTGATCGCCGACGGTAGCGTCCAAGCCCCGGACGTATCGATCAACGACAGTCGCTGGAATGCCGGACAGGTTTTCCAGCAATCGCTCGGCCCGGCTTATCACGACGCATTCGTGCGGGCGCGCCTCGTGATCATGCTGATCACGATGCTCACCGCCTTTCTGATCTACCGAGTGGCGCAGCGCAGCATCGGCCAGGGTGCGGCATTGATGGCACTCACGCTCTTTTGCTTCAACCCGCTGGTGCTGGCCCATGGCGCACTGGTCACCACCGACGCTGGATTTTCTCTGGCCTTCTTTGCCACGTGCATTGCCGCGGTGCGTTTGCTGCAGACACCCAGTGCCCGGTGCACGATCGCGCTTGGACTGGTGCTTGGCCTGGCGCTGCTGACCAAGTTCACGGCCGTGCTGTTGGTTCCGATGTTGCTGGTCGGCGCTGCCCTGATTTCATGGCTGGGAACTCGGCCGGACATTTCCGCGGCCTATGGGTGGTTGCGCCAATCCGCCTCGCGACGTTGGCTGCAACTCCTGCTGGTGCTGGGCATCGCAATCTTGGTGGTGAATGCAGGATATCTGTTCAACGCAAGCGGACAGCCGCTGGCCGGGCACACCTTCAGTCACCCACTATTGCAAACGCTATCGTCCACGTGGATCGGACAACTTCCGCTGCCCTTGCCCGCTGACTTCATCCGCGGCTTTGACCTGCAATATGCGCAAGCTGCCGAATTATTCTCAGGCTATTTCATGGGCGAGGTCACGCCCGCCGGCTGGTGGTACTACTACCCCGCAGCCCTGTTGTTGAAGACGCCAACCCTGTTCTGGCTAATGCTGATCGCGCTTTTAATCATGATCGCGAAGCGCCGGCTGCCACTGACGCCGTTACTGGTTGCCACGCTGACAATGCCGGTGATCGGTCTGGTCGCATTCTCGGCGCTGACCAGCATCAATATCGGCGTGCGCTATCTGCTTTTCATGATGCCCTTTCTGTGCCTCGCGCTTTCGCATTTGATGGTGGCAGAGGGCGCGCGCGTGCATCTTCGAGGGCTGGCGCTCGTGTGCGTCGCCTATGCAGCCTCTGTGGCGGTCTTCCACCCCAATTACATCGGCTATTTCAGTGAATTGGCCGGTGGGCCGACGCGTGGGCATAAATATCTGGCCGATTCTAATCTCGACTGGGGACAGGATCTGATACGACTGCGTGCCTATATGCATACCAACGGCATTAACAGCGTCGCGCTATCAAATTTCGGATTGGTGGACCCGGTTGCCTACGGCATCAACTACAAGCCGGTCGCCGCTGCTGGCGTCGGCGATACCGTCGTCATCAGCATCAATCACTTACTTGGCCTTGATCCCTGGGACCAGGCCAACGGTGTTGAAGCCTATCGCCAACAGTTGCCGAAAGCGCGTATTGGCACCTCGCTGTGGGTGTTCGACGCGATCCGCCAATAATCCATGCATCGGCAGCCATCGGCGAATAAATGGGCGCGCCTCGATCGACGCTGTCGCGTCGAAAGCCTCGCAATGACAATCTGAAGGTACTGCATGCCCGCCTCCAAATCGTCATTGCGAGGTGCGCGACGCGACAGCGTTGCGCGCCGCGGCAACCCAGGGACGTGCGTCCATCCGCGACAACGTCCTTGGGTTGCCACGGCCTTCGACGCTGTCGCGTCGAAAGCCTCGCAATGACAATCTGAAGGTACTGCATGCCCGCCTCCAAATCGTCGTTGCGAGGCGCGCGACGCGTCAGCGACGCGCGCCGCGGCAACCCAGGGACGTGCGTTTTGCCGGAACAACGTCCTTGGGTTGCCACGGCCTTCGACGCTGTCGCGTCGAAAGCCTCGCAATGACAATCTGAAGGTACTGCATGCCCGCCTCCAA
>Ga0209181_10004251_pt1 | contig 21482 bp, 18 predicted proteins | sample MAT05_FD_187208 | JGI IMG/M metagenome (GOLD analysis project Ga0209181, IMG submission 187208) | Freshwater microbial communities from Lake Fryxell liftoff mats and glacier meltwater in Antarctica - MAT-05 (SPAdes) (version 2) | ecosystem: Environmental > Aquatic > Freshwater > Ice > Liftoff... | reverse complement strand
CGTATATCGTTAACCCGAAAAGCCCCGTTCGAATATTTAATTCAATCTACTGGGAAAATTCAATCCGCCATTGATATTAAAATTTATTCGCATAGTGCAGGCATTGTAAAAAAATTATTGATAACAAATGGCGGGTATGCAGTAAAAGGTAGCGCGCTGGCCGAACTTGAAAATGAAAAACAAGCTTTGGCTTTGGAAAAAGCCCGAATTAATTTGATAGAAAAAAAAGTGAATTTCGATGACCAGGTTATGCGATATGACGATGACTCAGTGAAGTTTGCAAAGGCGCGCGAAAATATCAGAATTACAAGTGGCTTGGCTGCTGCCGAAGTTGCTTATCGCGAAGCTAAGTTAGAGTTTGATTACACATTTATCAGAGCTACTGCCACCGGCAGGGTTACCGATCTGGAAGTGAAAGCCGGGGCGAGCCTTACTGCCGGGCAGGTTTTCTGCCAGCTATACGACCCAAGCAATATGATTGTTGTTTGTAATGTGCTGGAAGCCGATGCGCTGGTATTGAAACTGGGTGTTACGTCAGAGGTGCAAACATTAGGAATTGAGCCCTCCATTTTGACAGGCACGGTGAAAGAAATAAATCCGCGGGTGGATTCAAAAACAAATTTGGTAAACGTAATAGTGCAGTTAAATGCAACTAAGGCCATGATGCCTGGCATGAGTGTTCAAATTACTTTGAAAGTGCGGGGAAAGGAAACCATACTAGTACCTAAGGAAGCGGTGGTGATACGAAGTGGCAAACAAGTTGTGTTTACACTCGAAGATAATCTGGCCAAATGGAATTATGTAAAGATAGGCAGTGCTAATGGAAAGGATGTAGCCGTGCTAGAAGGATTGAAACAAAACCAACAAGTTATTATTACCAACAACCTGCAATTGGCGCACGATGCTCCGGTAAAAAAAGTTGAGTAAGAAACTTGCGTACATGTAAGATTTTCGAAAAAAAAAACAAAAAAAATCAAGACCCCCGCGCGTTTGAAGAATGGGAGGTTCTGCCGCCAAAAGTAGTAGCCGTTAACATGTGCGTTAAGTTGACAAATTGCAAGAATTTTTTGTAGCCATGTATGTAAGTTTGGTTATCAATTTTTAACCAAATGCAAATTGAAAAATACACTTCGCGGGTAAACTACCTGATAGAGTTGATTTCTAAAGAATGCACGGGAAGTCCTGCGATGCTTGCTCGAAAACTTGGTATCTCCAGGCGCTTGCTCTTTAACTATTTAGAAGTCCTTAAAGACAAGGAAAAAAAATTTACCTATTGCCGCAAATCCAAGACGTATAAGTTTCTGGATTAATTTTTTTTGCGTGTGCTAAACCAATACACCAACGGTATAAAATACAAAGCCGTAAATGTACCCACAATCAAGCCGCCAATTGTAGTGATGGCCACAGGCCGTTGCAGGTCGGCACCTAAGCCTGTTGAAAAAATGATGGGCGTAATGGCAAGCACATTGGTGCAGGTGTTCATTACAATGGGTTTTAACCTATCAAGCCCGGCTTGGTGGATGGCTTCTTCCAAAGGCAGTAGTGCTTTTAACCGATTGATGCGGTCTATTTTTAAAATAGCATCGTTATCCAACACCCCCAACACAACAATCAACCCGATACCCGACATAATGTTAATTGTGCCACCGGTTATCCAAAGCAACAATAAACTTCCTGCAAGACCGAGTGGTAGAGTAACCATAACCAATAATGGCTGCTTGAGCGATTCAAATTCGGCCGTTAAAATAAAGTACATGAGTAAAACGGAAACCAAAAGTATAATCCCCAGTTCGCGAAAGTTTTTTTGATCGTTAAACCATTTCCCTGAAAAGTCGACTACTGCGCGATAGTTTGTTGCCAGATCACTTATTGCTTTGGTTGCAGCGTTAACATCATCAACTTGGTGGATGGCGATGGCCTGATACACCCCACCGGCATCGGATGTAATGTAGCGGTAACTTTCACGAAACTGTACCTGAACAAGTTCTTTGATCGGATATCCGATACCTTGCGCTGAGTTTATAGTAAGGTTTTGAAAAGCCTCGTTAAAGTCGCCCGCGTATGGGGCAAACATAACCGGCAGGGCTTCGCCAAAATTGGTGAAGTCAGTAATCAGGTAATCGCCAAAAGCAAGTTTTAATTTTTCAATCAGCGCGGCATAGTCGATTTGGTATTGTTGAAGCTTAGTAAAGTCTATTGTTATAAAAGCCATGGTTTCTTTTTCAAAGCCTTTGCCGATGGCGCTAGTTGAAATTTCACCAACCGCTTTCACCAGACTATCAGCCCGCAAAATAGCAAGTGGTCTTTTAGCTTTTAAATCGCGAAAGCGAGCTTCAAGCATGGGTTGTTCATTGGCAAACAGTTGTTCAAAAGCGTTAGGTGCATTTGTAAAGTTAGCTGCTGCCAATGGGAATTTATTATTCAGCCATGCTTTCAATTGCCTGTCACCTGTTGTTTTTGTGCGTTCATCTTTATAGGCTATATAAATTTCGGCATGCTGCACCGAATAGCTCTCGCGGCCTAACAAAAACTGTTGATACCCCACTTCGGCTTCTGAGTAGTTAATAAAGTTTTCATTGCCAGCCAGCAATGCGCCCACCCGGTTGCGACATTCAATTGCATCTATTGGTTCGTTCCAATCTATGGAGATCACCGTTTCGGTGCGCGCTATTTGCGGAAAGCCCTGTTTAGGCAGATAGATCAACAAAACGATGGCAGCAGGTAACAGTAAGGTCATCAGCGCGAGGCTTAGTTTTTTATTTCTCCACACCCAGCCAAACGTGCGGGTATAGCCTTTCCGCATAAGCGTAAAGAAGCGGCTATCTTCACGGGCATCGAAGATTTTGTTTTTGAAAAAGAGCAGGTAAAGTAAGGGTACCACCAAAAATGTGCAGAGCAACGATACTGAAAGGATAGCCGCCACCGACACAGCCTGATCGTAAAACAACGCGCCCGTAAGGCCACTTAAAAAAATGAGTGGTATAAACACCGCTAAGTTGGTGAGTGCCGAACTAATTAACGGCACAATTACTTCTTGCGTTCCGCTTACGCAACTGTCTAACAAATCTTTACCCGTTCTACGTTTTAGCATGATGGAGTCAATTACTACAATTGAGTTGTCCACCAGCATGCCCAGCCCTAATGCCAGCCCGCTTAACGAAATAATGTTGAATGAGATTTTAAAAATGGCAAAAACAGAAAACGCTAACAGTAACGAAAGCGGCAGCACGATGCCCATGATTAGCGGCTCGCGCCAGCCGCGCATAAACAAAAACAACACTCCAAAGGCAATAGCACCGCCCCATACCAACGCCTGCGACAGGTTTTGAATACTCAACGAAAGTAACAGCGATTGATCTTGGGTAAGGTGAAATGAATACGCAGGATAATCAAGTTTAAATTGCTCAACGGCTGCATACAGTTTGGGCATCAGCTCAGGCATGCGCGCCTGAGCCTGCTTGTGTATAGTTATTACTATCCCTTCCTGGTTTTGAAACAAATGAAAACCTGATTGTTTTTCGGGTTGCAGCGTGGCAGTGGCGATCTGTTTTAGCAATACGGCTGCGCCTTGATTAGGCAGCAGCACCGGAAGTTCTTCTACATCTTCAGCTCTGCCAATGCGTGCACCAAGTTTAAGATAGTACCGATAGTTGCCATCCTTTACCGATACCGAACCTAACTCAAGGTTGGCGTTGGCAATGGTGGTAATTAAATCTTTGTCGGTTAACCCTAAGCTTTGCATCACTGCGGTATTGGGGGTTATGCGAACAATGCTGCGCACGGTGCCATTCAAATCTACAATGCCCACGCCTGCTATCTGTTCTAATCTGCGCTTCAATACTTTGTTCGCGAGTTGCGAGGCAATTTGCAAATCGGGATCAGTTAATGGCACCATCTGTACCCTTAGAATAGGAATATCGGCTGTGGAAGATTTTATGACAAGGGGTCTCTCTAAGGTTGCTGGCAAAAGCGGAGTAAGGCGATCAATTTTTTCGTTTGCCTCAATGTAAGCTAAGTCCATGGCCGTGCCATAGTCAAACTGCAACGTTATTTTGCCGGCTTCATTTTGTGCTAAACTCTCCGAGGTTTTTATTCCATTTAAAGTAAGCATGCTTTCGCGGATGGGCTTGAGGATGTTTTGCTCTATCTCTTCGGGGCTGCCGTTGGGGTAGCGCACGGCAATGGTAATTTCAGGCACGTCAATAGCAGGTAAAAGCGAAACAGGCAATTGAAAAAAGACAAGCAAACTAATGGCCAGTGCGGCAATTAAAATTACTGAAACGGCAATAGGGCGCAGAAGCAGGTAGCGGAGCATTGGCGTTAAGTTAGCGACAAAAAGTTATTTTAATGTAGCTTTAACTCCTGTTGAAAGAGGTTCAAAGATTTTTTTGTGCAATTTTCCTTCAGTGCAATGAAATTGCACCGAAGGAAGTTTACTTTGATGTAATGCTATAAGGCAGAAAACTAAAATAAAAATTTTATGAAAAGCAGAAAACTTGTTCAGGGGGTACTTTTTATTATTTCTTTTGTTGGTAGCTTTTTAGTTACCACAAAAGATGCAAAATCTGCGTGTTGCAGCATTGCGAGTCCAAATACTGGATACTGCACTATGCTAAACGGAGAAAGAACCTGTGTTGGTGGTGGTTACTCTTGTAATCATAACTGTTGGTGAGGTATCTTTTAACAAGTTATATCAACTCGTTGATGTAACTTGTTTTTAAATATTAACTTTAGATATATGAGATACCTATTGATGGGTTTAACTATTGGAGTTATTATCTGTTGTCAAAATAGCGGAAAACAGGACAATAAAAGAGAGAAACATTGGAGCCTAATCAAAAGTGGTGAATTGAAACTGCCTCTGGATTCTACTTCGGGTTTTATGACGTTCTGTATGCAACCATATTCTTATAACGACAAAGAGTATTTGTATTTTAATAATTTCAAGACTGGTGTAATTAATGTCTATGATCTCAATTTGAGAGCGATTGTTGAAAAAATTAAGTTTGAAAAAGAGGGGCCTGACAATGTGGGAACTAGCCCATGGGCCTTTTATGTACATAACAAGGATTCAATATTTGTATTGTCTCATATGGATAATCAATTGTCACTTATTGATAAAGAAGGTAATCTATTGGATAAGCATTATATAAATACTGATTATTGGAATGGCGAGCCGATACCTTGGGCAAGCACAGACATGCCAATGCGTTTTGATAACAAAAACAAAATTTTATTTATACCTGGCGTTGTCAGAGTTCCTAAAGAGGGGTATTCTGCAGAGCATGCTTTAATAGTATATAACGTAATTACTAACGATTTTTCATATTCAATTCCGTATCCAAAATTGTATGATGCTGGGTTTTGGGTTGAGGATAATTACACACGAGGTTATACAACTCCTAATCTGGAAAACGAAGAACTAATATATGGTTTTGGTGTAGATCACATGATTCACTCACAACGTGGAGAGAGTTACTCGGCAAAGAGTAATTTCCTTGGAGATTTCAAACCTGTTTTTAAAAAATATCAGGCTACTTGGGATGATAATATTTCGCACAAACAGCTAGTGTTAAGTGGAGCTTACTCTTCGCTTATTTCAGACAACTTTAATAAAGTTTACTACAGAGTAGTTAATTTACCAGTTAGTGAGGAGAATTATGAAAAAGGAATTTGGAATGGTGGTTACTCCATTATAATTATTGACGAAAATTTTCAAGTTCGGGGCGAAATCGTTTTGGAAGACGGTCTGCGGGGCTATATGATTTTTCTTGATAAGAATGGATTAAATATTGCAAATGAACATGCCTATAAAATGAATGAAGACAGTATAAGTTTTGCTAAATTTAAGTTGGTTCGCTAAGTATGAAAAGCATAATTTTTATGATTTTTGTTATTTTTATCTTTATCTCATGTCAAAACACGAATAGTTATGATGAATTAGATAGTGTTATTCAAGATATAAATCCCTCAATTGACTTGCGGAACTTTCATTCAGTCATTGTGCTGCCGTCAGATGGCTGTCCTTCGTGCATTGCTGCTATCAAGCGATCAATAATTGAAAGCAGAAATAAACTGGACTCAACTATTTTGATCGCCATACGAATTCGAGATAGAAAGTTTTTCAAAGAGTTTAAAAATCTATTTAGCAATATAGAAGTTATCGTAGATGAAAATAATACGTTTGGATTGATTCAATATAACACCGATTACCCTTGGTTGTTATTGTTATCAAAAAACGAAATAACTAATTCAATTGAATTGAAAAACCCCGCTGATACTGCTTGGATAAAAAGTCTTAAACCCTAAATTGGTATAGTATGAAATTAATAATCTCTTGTATCGTAATATTTGCTCTCACACTTCAAGATAATTTTGATAAAAAATTTGAAAATGAACAGATTACTGTCAAATATGCAATTTCTAAAAAAGGAAAGAGAACTGTTTTAACTGGAAGAATTTTTGACAGAAAGACGAATCCGGCAGTTCCATTTGAAGGAATGAATATTGTACTGAAAGATCATCCGCTGGGTACAGTCTCCAATAAGAATGGTTATTTTACATTCGAGGTACCTGTAAATTCAGGTATTTTACAATGTTCATTTATCGGATTTAAGAGCTTTGAAATAAAGTTTCAATAGATTGGATACTATTTCTTTCCTTGTTTATCCAACGTTTAGTCATTTGATGGCTACGTTCGGTATCGCGGATTATTTTCGATCATCTGGTTACAAAGTTGTGTATTTGATTCCCAGAAATCTTTTGAATCTTGTTTCTGATGAAGGATTTGAGGCTTATGAGTTTAATGATCTACTTTTCGCACGCGATAATGAAGAACTCTCACTACCGAAGAAGAACTTTACTGGATATTTAAAAGCCCTTTTGAGTAGGATTGACATGATGATCTACCATAAGCGTAAAAAATCGCTCACTGATTTTTACAATAGATTTAAGCCCGAATATTTCATTTTTGACTCCTATTTAGCTGTTGACTTGTTATTGGTTTACAATTGTGTGAATGTTGCTCAAACGAGATTTTGTTTCGTTAATACCATGCTCTCGCCATCTATCTTTATTGATAAGCCTGCTCTAAATTCATCACTCAATGAGAGTCAATTGAGTATCATCAGATTTGATTATTTTTTTCGGTCGTTCAGAAGAATATTCAGGAGGGTTGGTGTATTTATAAGATACCTTGGGAATGATAATCTCAGTTTAATAAGACTGGCTTATAAACTCTCCGGCTTGCCGAAAGAACATAAGTTACTTAAAAAACGTCTCTTTAGCGTTGCTATTTCGGGTATTCCTGAATTTATTTTGATGCCCTCTGAATTTGATTATTTATCAAACGAACGAAGACCTGAAGAGATTTATGTTGGGTCGAAGATTTATTTAACGAGAAGATCTGAATGTTTAACATTTCGCGACATCCAACCAAGACTTTACGAAATTCGAAGGGCGGGAATGAAAGTCATCTTAGTTTCGTTTGGAACATTAGTTACTGATAAAGAAGGGCTTCGCATTATCAAGCCTTTTTTGCTAAAACTCATAAATTTTATCTCACTTCGTCCTGAGTTTGCTTTAATCTTACCCGCCAACCTTGGAAAAATAGTAAATGTATCTGGCGATAATAGAATAATTCAGATGGACTTTTTACCACAGGTTTTAGTTTTACCTTATGTTGATATTTTTATAAACCATGGAGGCCTTAATTCCATCAAGGAAAGTTTGTTTTTTAATGTACCCATGCTGGTATATCCTTTTCAGGATACCGATGCCAAAGGCAATGCTTCTAAAGTTTCGCATAGAGAATTTGGAATTATCGGTAATTTGAAAACAGAAACGGAAATTCTTCTTAGTAAAAAAATTTCCTGTCTTTTAAGAGATAGTAAGTGGGTCAATAATATCAAACGATTTAATTTGAACACATTATATTATGATCAGAAATATTTCCAAACAAAACTCGGAGCATTTTTTCCTAACTTCCGTATTCAATAAGAAATATTTTCTGAAGAAGATAATTCTATTGTTTATGCCATTTTTGATTTTTAGTGAGAATACAAGAACAGGCAACACCGCAAAACTAACAGCCACTGAAACCACCAATCCCCCAATAGTACCAACCGCCAACGCAAACCAAAATACTTCATTTTGTGCTAAACTCTCCGAGGTTTTTATTCCATTTAAAGTAAGCATGCTTTCGCGGATGGGCTTCAGGATGTTTTGCTCTATCCCTTCGGGGCTTGCGTTAGGGTAGCGCACGGCAATAGTAATTTCAGGCACGTCAATAGCAGGTAAAAGCGAAACAGGCAATTGAAAAAAGACAAGCAAACTAATGGCCAGTGCGGCAATTAAAATTACTGAAACGGCAATAGGGCGCAGAAGTAGGTAGCGGAGCATTGGCGTTAAGTTAGCGACAAAAAGTTATTTTAATGTAGCTTTAACTCCTGTTGAAAGAGCTTCAAAGATTTTTTTGTGCAATTTTCCTTCGGTGCAATGAAATTGCACAGAAGGAAGTTTACTTTGAGGTAATACTATAAGGCAGAAAACTAAACTAAAAATTTTATGAAAAAAGTAATTTGTTTTTTATCGTGGTCTTCGTTGTTGCTATCGCTGCCTCAGTAACTCCAACTAAAGAAGTGAAGGCACAAGTAATTACTTGCTGGTGGAATCCGGTAGATCAAGACTGCTGCGAGAATGGCTCATGTGCCTGTGCGGGCGGATGTGATGGTGGTGCTGTTCTTCAATAACATCAAATTGATTAGTCGGGGTAATTCTCCGACTTTTCTTAATTTTCGCAAATTAAATTTTATATCCAACGTGATTGACTTCAAAATAATTATCGGCTTAGGATTGTTGATTTCGTGTACGGAAAAGACTAACAACTTATCTGAGGATACTTATTCGCTGCACGTTATTGAGAGCATTAGCGTACCAATTGATGAAGGAACACGCACGCAAACGGATGCCATTTTCCCATTCAAGCAAGACGACAATTCGTACTTCGCTTTCCTAAACGCAAACGAGAATTCAATTTTAATTTATAGTCTTGATAGCCTTAAACTAGTTCATAAGGTTGTGTTGCAGGCCGAGGGCGACCAAGGCGTGGGCTACGCAAAGGGTTTTATGATGTCATCAATGGATTCAATTTATATTACCCCAAAGATGAATCGTACCATTTTTGTTGTAAACCAGGTTAGAGACATCATTGAAAAAATCCCGTACAAAAGAACAAAATCCAACGAAGAAATTGAGATGGCATTTTACTCAAGATCAGATATCAACACTCCGCTAATACGGATAGGCTCAAAAATATACCTTACCAATTATCTGTTTGGAAATTATACTGCCCGTTCGGCAAGTGACCTCGCCAACCATCCTGTTTGCATTGAGTTGGATGTAAAATCCAATGAAGCCAACTTTTTGCCAATGAAATTTATGAACGACTATTGGAAAAATAGCAATTATTACGAACCCTCGTATGCACGTATTTTCAATGGCGATCATTTTGTTTATCTATGGCGGTATTATGATAAGCTTCGCGTAACCAAAGATCATAACACGGTTGCAGAATATCCCTTGCAAAGCCGCTACTTTAAGTCGTTCGGCAAAATGCCACCACCAGCCGATGTTGATTCTAACTTGAGAGACCTCCTTGCCTCGCCAGGTTATTTTAATATTGTTTGGGATGCTTACAGGCAAGTATATTATGTGCTTGCATTTCATGGCATTGAAGTAGAAAGTGGAATGAACCTGATGGATGCCTGGCGGGATTTAAGTCCATTCTCTATTATCGTACTCGATAAAAATTTTTCTATACTTGGTGAAACCTTAATGCCTGCAAACTACTATTACATTGAAAATTTTTTTGTCAGTGACAAGGGATTATACTTATCAAAAGCTAACCCTAAAAACCCAGCGTATAGCGATGAATCTTTGGCATTTGACATATTTTCACTAGTCAAAAATTGATTTTCGTCAAGTGTCTTCTCTCTCTGTTGGGATTATTATCTTTTCCTCAATTTCAAGTGTCGTCTCTCGCTTCCAGCACGATACGCCCTTGTTTTTCCTTGGCAGTTTTGTTCTTTTTACTTGTTAAGCAATATGCTGGTAAAGGAAGCTATCGATAGATATCAGAGAACGAATGGACTTTTCAAAGTGCTTTCTGCCAAATTTGAGTTGGAAGTTTTTAATGGACGTGATGTAGCCGAAACTTTTATATACGCTGAACAAAAGCTACCTGCCGATATATTGGCTTGCTTAAAAGATGTCTATCAATTTGAATCCGAACGATCAGTATTTGTTGAAGACTTCAATTGGCAAAATTTCAAAGATCATTCATTGCTTGTTAGCGATATTATTTCTTTGGGTAAAGATTGCCTTGCTCAAATGACCGTTCAAATTTCAAGTCAAGTGATTTTGTTGGAATCTGAATGGCCATGGTGTCAGCGATCAGGCCAAACCGCTCTTGGTAATCACATGGAACACATATTTCAATAAAACCCTTCCTATTTTTTAACGGCAATAATTCCGTTGCGTTCATCCAATACTTTTTACGAATATCAGTTTGACGTATCGGGCATCATGCTGATTGATTTACTTTCAGATTCAATGACTGTTACTCGTGCATACGAATTGATGCTGGAACAGTTGCCAAGAAAAGAGCAGGATTTTGAGCAACGCTTTTATTATTATGTCAGGTTCTTTCTTTATCTCGGCATACTTGGATTCAAAGGATAGATCCAAATTTCTTTGTCTTTGCACTCAAGGTTAGATTACTTTTTGCAAATAACGCCATAGGTAACACTACCAAACTAACCACCACCGAAACTACCAATCCCCCAATAGTACCAACCGCCAACGCAAACCAAAATATTTCATTTTTTGCTAAACTCTCCGAGATTTTTATTCCATTTAAAGTAAGCATGCTTTCGCGGATGGGCTTCAGGATGTTTTGCTCTATCTCTTCGGGGCTTGAGTTAGGGTAGCGCACGGCAATAGTAATTTCAGGCACGTCAATAGCAGGTAAAAGCGAAACAGGCAATTGAAAAAAGACAAGCAGACTAATGGCCAGCGCGGCAATTAAAATTACTGAAACGGCAATAGGTCGCAGAAGTAGGTAGCGGAGCATTGGCGTTAAGATAGCGAAAACAGTGTTGTATAGGGTTTGGAAAATAAAGTTACAAACTCTATTTTAGAATACACAAGAAGGGAAACGCTAAACCAGTTCTTGTTAGGCATCGCTTAAACAATCTGCAATGCATAAAATAGTTTACGTAAGTTCAACTGCTATTATTAGTTGATTTATAGCATTAGAAGAAAAAATCACCAAAAACATACATGTGTATTTAGGTACGGTGGCATTGAAAAAGTACCTATTTACTCTAAAATCTTATTTTTCATTTCATTTCATTTCATTTCATTTCATTTCATTTCATTTCATTTCATTTCATTTCATTTCATTTCATTATCTTACTCAAGAACTATTTTGTTTTTTTCTGTTGAACGGAGAAGTTTAAGTCTGCTTATTTTTACTTAATGCTTTAAGCAGAAACTAAAATAAAAATTTTATGGAAAACAGAAAAAAAATGGCAAGAGCTGCAATTTTAGCAGCTACAATTGCAGGTGGAGTACTCATGTTTGCTCAACCATTTGAAGCGCAGGCTTATAGTGGTGGAACTAAAACAAAATCGTGCTATTTGACCTATTACTCAAATGGAGATACAAGTGTATCATGTGCCAATACTGGTTCCGAGTGTGCAAGTGTGGGTGATTGTAAAGGTTGTTGGTAACTGATAGCCTTAGTCAGATTTAAAGCAAGTTAGAGTTTAAACAAAAAAATCATGAAAACGAACGTAAAAAAAATTGCAAAGGCGGCCATTTTAGCGGCAGCTATTTCAGGCGGAACACTAATGTTTGTTACCCCTTTTGAAGCACAAGCTTATAGTGGAGGTGGAAATAAGAGTAGAGTTTGCTATTATGCAAGTCCAGATGTAGTCTATTGCACAGCCCATGGTGTAGATTGCGTTACTGCGGTTGGATGTCTATAGATTTATTTTTAGGAGCCCATCTTAAAAATACTTTTTGTCAGCTTAATTTTCTATGCTTGCTTGTTTTGCATTGTTGGGTTTCTTATCTAGGATAACCTTCAGTTATAAACGGCAAAAGTTTCTTAATTTATTAAGCCAAACATTTGAGAATTGCTTAAAAATTATTTTTTAGATGGGCCCTAAACTTGATTTATTGGATTTTCCAAGTAATGCTATACCTGCGATGAAGGCTGCCGAGGTAGAATTTTATTATTTATAAATACCATTCTAATATTTACCACATGCTTGTAAAGAAAATTGGTTCAATAATAGGGATTTTTTCAGTCACACTTTTCCTATCTTGCTCTCAACAGGATTCAGAAAAGATTTACGTCTTTGAAACAAAGTTTGATAATATCAAAGACTTGGAACTTATTGATTCTGTAATGCTTCCAATAGACACAACAACAAAAGCTTTTTCGCATGTTATTCAATTCTTTGAGGCTGGAAGCGAAACCTATCTTGGTATTCTTAATCAACTGACCAATTCAGTACGAATTTATGATTTAGCTAAACGTGACCTGTATAAGGTTATTGAATTTGAGATTGATGGACCAAATGGAGTTGGTGAGATTGAAGGCTTTAAAATACATAATTGGGATACAATATTAATCAACAGCCGGTATAAACTTTTCTTTACCGATACTACCGCAAGACCATTTTTTAGATTCGATTTTCTCAAAGAAAATAGTTCTGGATTTGAGTCTGGAATTCTTATGAACGAAGCAAGGAGACAAGCTATTATTGCAGGGAATCAATTGTTTATTGATATTTCTCCTGATGTTGATTTTACGGTAATCAAAGATGTTAGAAAGGCAAGGCTAAAGAATATTTTGGATCTCAAGACAAAAAGAGTTCGCACAGATCTGGGATTCACTGAGAATTATTTCAAGGGGATTTATCCTATTCAATACATTGGATTGACTAGTAGCACATACAACTCGCAATCAAATAAATTTATCTACAGTCTACCAGCGTATGCAAATTTGATTGAAACTGATCATAATGGTTATTATAAGGAGTATTATGCAGGTAGCGAGTGCTGTAACAATATCCCTTATTTAAACAATAATAATCCATCAAAAAAGGAATATCATCAACATTATTTTACTTCTCCATTTTTTGATGCTGTAATATATGATCCTTTTAGAAAATTGTATTATCGTATATTACTAAAGGGTATGAGTATTGAAAAATTCAATGAGAGAGACTGGAGACGGGGATTTGTCGTTATTATAATAGATGAGTCTTTTAAGAAAATTGGAGAGGTTGAATTCGATATATCTTCAGGACTGAGCAACGGAATGTATTATGTTTCAGAAGAAGGATTAAATTTATTTAAAGCTTCACCGAATGAAGGAGAGCTTATGTTTTATACCTTTCTACCTAAAGACAGAAATGAATAAGATTATCCTTGCTTCTTTACTATTTCTGACCGCCTGTTATACAGAACTTAATCAGAAGACTATTAACCTCAAGAAGTATTTAAGAGATAGCGGCAGAGACGAGAGAATACTTGCTGATGTCTATGTTCTAGTACCCCTTTTTTCAAGTTGTCATAGTTGCGAATCGAAAGTCATTGAGTTTTTAAAAAACGATTCTATAAGTGGTAAATGTCAATTTATCTTTAGTATGCACCCATCTCGACAGTTAGAATTTAAAGCTCTAATAAACGAGCAGTTTGATGGCAATGTGCCTGCTAATCTTTGTTATGACTTTTACGATGCTGCATCGAAATTAGATCTAACTTTTGCGGAAACAAGGTTGTTTTATTGTGGAGAGAAAGAAATAAAAACTATTGTTGATCTGACTGCCGTTAATATCGATCAGGAGCTTGAAAAATTAAAAAGCAAATTTAGCTATTAGATATTTTACGGAAAATGAAACCTAAAATATCGTTATCTTCAATCAAAAGAGTAGTCTTATGAAACCGAAATTTTTGTACCTCATCTTACTCTCGTTAGTTACATTGTCATTTCAACCATCAAGTTTAAATGATGTAGTTGAGCTGCCAATAAAACTTATTGATGGGTATGGAACGCTACCTGCCGGATTTGTGAGACTAGGAGAACCTGTAACTGCTGAAAATCCTTTGCATGATGCTATTAGGCAAAACCTAACCGGCATTCCAAGAACTTGGAGCAATGTGGGTGTTCAGTTCATCTTGCTTGAACCGAATCAATTTATTTTTCAGAGTTATAAGCAGGGTTTACTTGATGAGAATTATTTTAATGAGTTTAAGGATAGGCGTCAGTCACATTTTGAAAAAAGGCCGCTTTCTGAAAATAGAATTAAGTGCTTGGTGTATGTTATTCATGGAAAGGATAAGAATGGAATTTTGAAACATAAGATAGATGCTAACAATAATTTTGACTTCTCTGATGAATTAGAATATGTGCCGCCTGAAATTGATTGGTCAAAATTGGATTCACTGGCAAATAAATTTGCACTTAAAGTGAAATTCGAATCATTCCGGAACGGAGAAATAGTTGAGTTAGAGGCATCCGTATTACTATTAAACCTCGACAATGGCTTTTTTGGCGTAAATATTCCGCAACATGGTGAAGCTGAGTTAAACGGGACAAAAATATTAATCACCTCTCAAGGCTTTACTACAACCGATTATGATTCTGTAAGCATTTTCAATTCGAATAATATCAATGCGAGAACAAATGAGGAAGAATCAGTGATTATTGGCGCACATTCTTATCGAAACTTAGGGTGTGATATTAACAAGAATGTTTTATTGTTGCGGAAATTAGATTGATAAATAGAATAACTACACGCAATAAGAAAGGAACTGAGTGAATGAGGCGGTGATCGTTTAATTCAGGATGAGATTACGAGTGTTTGAGGTCATGTTAAAATCAAAGTGTTCTTAAACAGATCTGATTCAAAGTCAGATCTGTTTTCTTAATCTATAAAGCCATGCGATTATTTAGTTTAGTCATATTTGCTTATGCAATAGTGTTGATGGCTTGCGATACCCAGCAGAAAAGTTGTGAAAACTTAGTTGGGAAGGGCAGCTTTATAACCAAACGGATTTCTATACCTATTGACTCTTCACTACTACCTTTTTATAATGAAAATTATGTATGGCAAGCTAATGAGCAGGACGATGGCTACTATTACGGGTTAAACTCTTCTGGCAACCAGTATTCCATTGATGTTTTTGACATACGGAATCAATCATTTCATAAAAAGATAAAAATAAGTGTTTCCGATACCTCCGAAATTAGGAGAGTGGCCGGATTTAAAGTTGTATCCAAGGATTCAATTTATCTGTTGGAGAATTTTCCGAAAGTAGCTTTATATCTGATAAACGAAAATGGGCAACTACTTCGCTCATGGGTTGTGCTAAAACAAAACCCCGATCAGGAAGAGGGTCTTTATGTCGATGATTTTGCTAGTGGGAGTACGGGGTTTATTTTGAGTGACGACAAAAATGAACTTGTTCTATTCTGTTCAAGCGACCACGACTCAGACTCGTACGAAAGTTATCAACATGCCCCGCTGGTAAAATTTAATCTTACAACTTATAAGTTTACAGTATTCGGTGAGTACCCCGAACTTTATAAAAATGATCGGGATTTATACTATCCTTTTGCACAAGAACCTTTTGTTTGCTTTTCCGATTCGCTGTTTTACGTTTCTTTTATGCAAGATAGTCGAGTAAGAGTTTATGATATTAAAACATTAGAGCTAGAAGAATTGAAGTGTATAGTGTCATTAGAAATTGATAATATTCCAAATAGAATCAGTCGCGAAAAAGATTTTCAAAGTCAATCAAATTTTCAGGCTGAGTTTCCTTTCTATAAACATTTAGTTTATGACCGATATTCCAACACTATTTTTCGCTTTGCAAAGCTTGGCCAATCACTTTATCAAGAGGGTACAAAACTAAATCATATTATGAATGCACGACATTCTGTGATCGTAAACAATTTGACAACTAACAGCTTTAAAGAATTCATATTTTCAGGAAATACATATATCTATAATGTTTCGCCTGTGGCAAGAGGGTTTATACTCAGTAATTTCAATACGTTCAATCCGCAGGTAACGGAAGATTCGCTGGTACTTACTAGATTTGTGATTGAATGATAAGTCGCCTTGTCATTATCACCATACTTACGTTAACATGTTGCCGTGCAAAAGAAAACAGTTATTATCAAAACTTTTTAAAGTACTTGAATGAACAACATAATTTAAAGGTAAGTTATACCTCAAATGATTTCTTTGTTCTTTTAGATATTCATCAATGTGATGATTGCCTCAAGTCCTTGATAGATATTTTGAAAACATCGCAAATTGAATGTGCTAAGATAATAGTAGCAGGTAAGAATGATATTGAAGCGCAAAAATTGAAACAAGTATTGCAACCTTCCAATTTGTTTTATTATGATAAGTCTAAAGCCTATTTACAGTACGAGGTTGGTTTTTTTCTGGCAGGCATAGTGCACATAGCAGATGGCGAGAGCCAACTTTATTTGGACTATAGAGCTTCGCAAGGTGAACAATTGAAATTATATCTTCAACAAGTGGATTTATGCAACGAATAGGGTTTTACCAGCTAGTTTAATTTTATTTAGGATGCGCGTTGTTCAATCTTTTTGGAGCCCAAACCAAAAGCTTGGAACTTGTGGTTTTAAAACGTTACAGCACCACCTTCAAAGTTGGGCTTTGAGTTCGCTTACTATTGCCAAATTCTATCCCAACCTACATTTAGTTACAGACCAAATTGGCAAACATATACTGATCGATACGCTCAAACTACCTTACAAAAGTTTTTCGTTGGAGTTCGAGAATTATCAGCCCCTTATGGCTGGTGAGCCTTGGACTATAAAAAAGCTACTTGCTTACACAACGCAGAATGAACCGTTTATCCACATCGACAGTGATGTTTACATTTGGCAACCATTTCCAAATCATATTCTGAGTGCTCCATTGGTTGCGCAGAACAGGGATTGTGACATTAAGTTTTATAAAGAAGCGTATGCGAGCATTGTGCAAAATTTCTCAACAGTACCTGAATATCTTAATGGGTTAACCAAAATATTTGGAGCAAATGCGGGCATAATTGGCGGCACCGATTATCAATTTTTTAAAAGCCTATATAATGAAGTTACTTCATTTTTGATTGCAAATAAAAAAAACCTCACCACTGTAAATGCCGATTACCTAAGCACGTTTGTTGAACAATCCATGTATTATTATTTCAGCAGTGAAACAGGTAGAGCTATTCAATATCTATTTGATTTTACTGTAGCGGCAGGCGATGATCCACCCTTACAGCAATTCACACAATTACCCGATCAATGTGGCTACATCCATTTAATGCTTAGTAAATCAAATCCGCTAATGTGTGAATTACTAAGCCAACGTATTAACCTTGATTTTAACGAGTATGATGAGGCCATCAAAGACTACCTTAACACCCTTGAAAAGTATAAAATTGTTACTGAGAGTAATGTAGCTGCTGATAACTATCCTAGAACGAGTGAACTTTGCAAAATGCTTTCATCTAAGTTTGAGTTTACTTTAGATCAACAGGATGCGGCTGCAATTATTAAGGATATTGAACAAAAAGTAACTACTGGTATATCGGATTGCTTAAGAGATGTTTATCAATTTGAATCGGAACGATCAGTATTTGTTGAAGACTTCAATTGGCAAAATTTCAAAGATCATTCGTTGCTCGTTAACGATACCATTTCATTAGGTAAAGAATGGCTTAGTCAAATGACCATTCAAATTTCTACTAAAGTGGCGCTGATAGAATCAGAGTGGACATGGTGTTTGAGATCAGGTCAAGCCACTATTACTACCGAAATAGATCACATAATCGGGCAAAGCCCTTCCTACTTTTTAACGGCCATAATTCCGTTGCATTCATCCAATACTTTTTATGAATATCAGTTTGACGCATCGGGCCTTATGCTTATCGATTTACTTTCAGATTCAATGACTGTTACAAAAGCATACCAATTGATGGTTGAACAATTACCAAATCGGCAACAGGATTTTGAGCAACGGTTTTATTTTTATGTCAGGTTCTTTGTTTATGTTGGCATACTTGAATTCAAAGAATAATAATAAAGTTCTTGTATTCACACTCAGTATTTAAATTACTTCTTTACACCTACTACCCCTGCCATCAAAGGCAACACCAACAAACTAACCATCACCGAAACTACCAACCCTCCAATAGTACCTACTGCCAACGCAAACCAAAACACTTCATTCTGTCCGCCTATTAAAAAAGGCGTTAGCCCCAAGCAGGTAGAAAGTATGGTAAGCATAATAGGTTTTACTTTTGTTGCTGTAACTTTTATAAAGTTGCGATTTGTTTTTCGGATTAGGTTATTGAAAGAACTTAAAATAAGTATGGAAGAGTTTACCGTTAAGCCGCCAAGCAAAACAAAGGCAGCATACCCGCCCTGATCGAAATAAAAATCGAACCACCCGAAGGCGAGGAACAAACCGATAAAAGACAACGGGATAACAAGAATAATATAGAAAGGCAGTTTCAGACTCTCAAAAAGAACTGCACTCACTAAATAGATTGCTACTATCAACAAAAGCAAAAGCCCGTATTGTCGCTTTGCCTTTGCCCATGAGAATGACCAACTTATTTTTTTTGCTGAGTAGCCTGCGGGCAGGTTGGGTTTATTTTTTAAAAGCACTTCATCTAAATATTTATTACCAAACTCGTAACTGCCATAGTAATCAAAGCCAATTTGGCGAATGTACTGGCGGTCTTCTTTATGGATGGCATTTACCGTGCGTTCTTTACTAAGGGTGGCATTGTTCTTTAAGCTAAAGCTGATGTCGTGGCTTTTCAAACTACTTTGCAACACATCAAAAACCGAAAAATCAGTACCACCTTGAGGCTTGAGATGCACCGGCATATTTTTTTGATCTAGGGCGAGGTAGAGGGCAGGCGTTGCCGGGTTTGTTTTTTGTCTTACTAAATTTGCTGCTTGTGCGGCCGAAATGGAAATCGCACCAAGCTCATCTTGATTAAAGTTTAACACATATTGATCGGCTGGTTTTTCGTTCCAGCTCAATCGCTCGTTAGTATTTACTTTTTGTATCCGTCTGTGTTTTAAAAGTTCGTCAGCCAGCACGGTTGCCTGTTTCTCCAATTCGTTGTAATTATGGCCACGTATTTCTACTTTAAAGTTGGGTAGCGATTCGCCACTGCTGTTGCTAAAGCCGCGCCCAACGCCATAGATACTCCAATCCACACCACCCCAGTCTAGCGACCGTGCAATCAGTCGGCCTTTCAGTTGATAAGGCAACACTCCGTTTTCAGTTTGCTCATCGAAAAGAATTGTAATAGAACCTTGTTGGCCAGACGAGACTAAGGCAATAAATTTTTCAACTCCGGGAATGGTGGCCAAATAACTTTCCATACCACCAATCACCCTATTCATGTCGGCCAGCGTGTTGCCATACGGGAGGGCGGCATTTATATAAAGTCGGGTTTTTTCAGGGTCGCGATAGCCGCTACGCTCATACACATTGCGCACAAACAGGCGCAGCGAACCGCCAAGGAATTTATCGGTATATGGACGGATGTTTTCCTGATAAAGCTCACTACCTATCGTATTATTATACCAGGCTTGCCCTTCCCATTTTGCTGGCAACAAAAATACCGGAATGCCAAAAGCAAGTATCAACAAAACATAAATTGTATTTTTATACCGCGCTAAAAATTGAATTAAGCGAAAATATCTACTAAAAATTTGTGCGTTGATTCTAAGCGATTTGATTGAGTGATTTCGTTTTTTGTTAACAACATGGTCAAAGATAAGTTGGTAAACTGCAGGTATATAAAATATGGCTACTAGAATTGAACACCCCAATGCAAGTGAAACAATGATTGCAAACTCAGAAAGATTTTGTTTTTCTTCATCTGGTAAAAAAAAGATCAGCAACAAAGCGATTATGGTAGTGGCCGTAGCTCCTATAATTGCTTTGAAAGTTCCGTTGTTTTCATTTCTATCAAGCTGATCTAACATAATAATGGCGTTGTCCACCATCATCCCAAATGAAATAGTGAGCCCGGCAATGGTGTATAAATGAATTGAAATTTTTAGCCAGTAAGCCATTAGTGCGGTAAGGCATAAGTTTATGATAATGCCTGAGGAAAGAATAATAAGGTGTCGCCAGTTGCGATAGCTTACCAGTACAAATAGAAAAAGTATGCCCACCGCGAGCGCTGCGCGCGTGTAGTTCTTGTTAATTTCTTTAGTAAGAAATTCTGTATCGTCATAGTCCAATTGCAACTGGTAGCCGACCGGAAGCTGTGCCGCAAGGATGGCTATTTTATTTTTGATGGTGGTAGCCAACGTGGTACGATTTACTTCTGCATCCGCATAAATGGCAAGGGCTACCGAGTTTTGGCCATTTATTCTGAAATAGTTTGTGGGCTCAGATTCTTCAAAGTAAACCTTGGCAAAATAGTGTAAGGGCAGCGAAACACTATCCGCCACAATAAGCAGGTTTTTTAATTGATCGATAGAATCGAATGAATTTTCAACTTTACTGAATATTTTTTGTCCGCTGGCTGTGGCTAATTTGCCGGTGAATAGCGAATTAAAACGTTCCAAAATATTTTGTTCAATCAATGAAATTGGGAGATGGTGCTTATCTAATTTTAGTTGATCATACTCAATGGTCACTTGCAAGTCTTCAGCACCTGCAACCTCAACCTGTTTCACATTTCTTACTTGTGAAAGGGTTGGCACAAAAATATCAGTCACGATTTTCTTAATTTGAAAGGGAGCTATCCTAGCATTTATACGGTAAAGTAATAACACCTTTTTATTTTCGGATTCCCGCCCTCTTTGTTCTACAATGGGATAGCTTATGTTGCCGTTCAGTTTGGGATACAACTGCCTCATTGCCGAGGCAACTTCAAACTTCTTAAACTCAAGATTCGCTTCGTTGTTGAATGTGATTTCAACCAATCCATTGTTGTAGTTCGATATGGAATAGATTGCTTTTATATCGGTCAATTGCGAAAGAACATTTTCAATAGGGGCGGTAGCTTCCTGTTCTACAGTCTCGGGTGGGGCATCGGGCAAGGAGAAGGAAATCGTTAATTTCGGTAAACTGTAGTCCGGCTCTAGGTCAACCGCAAATTGAGGAATAAACATCACTCCCAATAGTGACAGAAATACAAAGACGACTACTGTTTTAAAAGGTGTCAAAACATCATTTTAGTGCAATACAATTTAAGCAAATATGGCATTTGTTCAAATTGTGACTTGAACAATGCATTAAGGGCATCTCTAAAAAATCCGCTTACCCTTTTCTTTCGGAGAAGGGGCAGGGGTTGAGGTAATGAGAGCAAAGGTTTTAGAGATGCCCTTAACAGAAAAA
>Ga0209181_10004249_pt1 | contig 21484 bp, 15 predicted proteins | sample MAT05_FD_187208 | JGI IMG/M metagenome (GOLD analysis project Ga0209181, IMG submission 187208) | Freshwater microbial communities from Lake Fryxell liftoff mats and glacier meltwater in Antarctica - MAT-05 (SPAdes) (version 2) | ecosystem: Environmental > Aquatic > Freshwater > Ice > Liftoff... | reverse complement strand
GGCCAAGCTCGTCGACGAGGTGCCGAAGGCGACCGCGCCGCGGATGGTGCTCGAGATGGGCTTGGTGCGCCTCGCGACGCGGCCGAAGCTGCTCGCGATGGGCGAGCTGGTCGCGCGGCTCGAGGCGATCGAGGCGCGCGGCGGTGGCGGCTCGGCGCCGCGTGCGCAGGGATCGGGCGGCGCAGGCGCAGGCGGCGGCGCATCGAGGCCGCAGAGCGCACCCGCAGGGCGCGGTGGACCGAGCGGCGCACGCAGCGCACCACAGGACGCGCCCGCACAGCGGAGCGCGCCGCACGAAGCGCCGGCGCCGAGCCCGGCGATCCGTGAGACGCCGCGCACGCCGACGACCAGCGCCGCGGTGTCGCGCTTCAAGCCGCCCGCCGATCTCGTCGACGAAGAGCCTCCCCCTGCCGACGCGGACCGTTCGGCGGTGCAAGCGCGGCCGGCGATCCAGTCGGCCCCGATTCAGCCGATCGCCGAGCGCAAGTCGGCGCGCGTCTTCGCCACGCCGACGTTTGCCGACGACGACGCGCAGAAAGCTGCGGCGCCGGAGCCCGCGCCGACGCGCGTCGTCACGCCGAGCGCACCGCCACCCCCGCCACCCGAGACGTGGGAGCGGCTCATGGCGCACCTGCGCCAGACGCGCCCTGCTCTCGCCGCGGTGCTGCAGCATGGAGTCGGCAAGACGGTGACGCGCGATTCAATTGTGCTGGTGTTCCCGACGGGCTCGTTTTTCGGTCAGCAAGCAGGCGCACCGGAGGCGCGCGACGGCATCGCCGAAGCCGCCGAGGCTGTGCTCGGCGCGCGACCGAGCGTCGAGGTGGTGTTCGCGAAGGACGCAACGAGCACCGGCACTTCGATCGCACAGGTCGAGGCCGCGCGCGACGTCGAGCGGCGCGAGCAGACCAAGCAGCGCGCGCTCGCGCACCCGCGCATCGCCGAGGCGCTGCAAGTGTTCCCCGAGGCGACGGGCCGCCTCGAAGTGAGCGTCGACGTCGACTGAGCGCGCGATGTCGGTAGGCCGCGTCGACGCCGACAGCCGAGATGGAGCGCGCGCTCGATCGCCTCACAACGTCCTCGCTGTGCTGCGCGGAACCGGCTACAACGCTCGTCAACTTCGAGGAGAGCCAGATGCAGTTTCGTGGTGGCATGAGCGAGCTGATGCGCCAGGCGTCGCGCCTGCAGCGCAAGATCGAGCAGCGCAAGGTCGAGCTGAAGACCGAGACCGTGACCGCGAGCGCTGGCAACGACCAAGTGAAGGTCGTCGCCAACGGCGGACGCGAGCTGGTGTCGGTCGAGATCTCGCCTGAGCTGCTCAAGGGTGAAGATCTGTCGATGGTCCAGGACCTCGTCGTCGCTGCGTCGAACGCTGCGCTCAAGAAGGCCCAGGAGATGGTCGACGCGGAGCTCGAGAAGATCACCGGCGGGATGAAGATCCCCGGTCTGACCTGAGTTAGAGGACGCCGCGAGCGCGTCATGGCGTCCCCACTCGACGAGCTCGTGCGTCTGCTCGCGCGCCTGCCCGGTATCGGCGAGCGCACCGCGACGCGCCTCGCGTTTCACGTCCTCGCAGGCGAGCCCGACTACGCACGCGCGCTCGGTGAGTCGCTCGCGGCGATTCACAGTCGCGTGCGCCGCTGCGTGTCGTGCGGCAACTATGGCGAGGACGAGCGCTGCGCGATCTGCAGCGACGCGCGGCGCGATCCTACGATCGTCTGCGCCGTCGCGCGCGTCCCGGACCTCGCGGCGATCGAGCGCAGCGGCTCATTTCGCGGCCGTTACTTCGTGCTTCACGGCTTGCTCGCGCCGCTCGATGGCGTCGGCCCGGAACAGCTGCCGATGGAGGCGCTGCTGCGCCGCGTCGCCGCCGACGCGATCCGCGAGGTCATCGTCGCGACGCCGCTCAGCGTAGAAGGCGAGGCGACGGCGCTCTATCTCGCCGAGGTGTTGCGCCCGCTCGGCGTGAAGGTGAGCCGCATCGCCAGCGGCGTACCGCACGGCGGCGAGCTCGAGTTCACGGACCAGGTCACGCTCGGCCGCGCCCTGAGCGGACGCCGTGAGCTCGCGTAGCGCAGCGCAGCGCTTTTCTCGCTCGCGGGCAAGACGGCGCTCGCGGGCAAGACGGCGCTCGCGGGCAAGACGGCGCTCGAATTTCCCAGCGCGCTCGTCGCGCGCTACGTTGCCCTGACATGCCCGCGCGTCCCCCGTCGCCGCTCGAGCCGGCGCAGGTCCCGGTGGACTTCGCGCGGCTCCCCGTGCCCGCGCTCTACACGCGCGATCAGCGCGTGGTCGCGGTGAACGCGGCGTACGAGGAGTTCATGCAGGTCGGCGCCGAAGAGGTCGTCGGCGAGTCGTTCGAGGCCCTCGTCAGCCGCTTCGTGCTCGCCGAGGACATCCCGATGGTCGGCGGTGCGAGCGACGAGCTGCGCGCCGGCACCGCCGACGATGGCACGATCTGGTGCACGGTCACCGACGGCACCGGCCGGGTTCGACCGATTCGCGTGCGCTGGGAGCCGTGCCCGGACGGCGTCGGCACGATCGTCTTTCTGCTCGATGCCGAGGGCGACACCCGCGACAAGCAGTTCTCGGAAGCGCTCGCCCGCGCCGGCGGTGAGCTCGTCTCCTGTCGTGACGAGCGCGCCGTGCTCGAGCGCGCGGCCGATACGCTCGCGGCGCAGGGGCTCACGGTGACGGTGCTGCTGATCGTGCCAAACGATCCGCTGCTCGAATATGGGCCCATTCGCGGCGCGCCCTCGCGCACCAACACGTTCGCGGCGCGCACCGGCGAGCGCATTCAAGCGCACCGGCCGCCTGTCTCCGTGCTGACCGACTTCAATCCCGGCTTCCCGGAGCGTCGCGCCGCGTTCTTCCAAGAGGTCGCGCAGCTAGTGCGCCGCGCGTATCCGCCGGCCGTCGCCGAGGCGCTGATCGCCGATCTCCCTGGACGACACTTGGTGCAAGCGCCGCTGTTCGTCGAGGGCGTCGCGTATGGCGCGCTCGTCGTGACGGGCGATGGGCTGACTCCGTCGCGCGCTGGCACCATCGAGATGTTCGCGGAGCTGGTGGTGCGCGCGATCGAGAACGTGCGGCTGCACGAGGTCGCCGCGCGTCGCGTCGCGGAGCTCGAGCGGCTGCAGACGGTGCTGGTCGAGCGCGAGCGGCTCGCGGCGCTCGGCGAGGCCGCCGCGGTGATGGCGCACGAGGTGCGCAATCCGATCAGCGCGATCCTCAACGCCGTCGCGGTGATGCGCCGTGTGCCCGCAGGTGGCCTCGAGTCGGTCGAGATGATGCGCATCATTCAAGAAGAGGCGCTGCGCCTCGAGAGACTGGTGCGTGACCTGCTCGATCTCGGTCGTCCGCTGCTCCCGCGCTGCGTCAGCGTCGACCTGTTCGAGCTCACCCGCTCGAGCGTCGGCCTGCTGCAAAACCGGCGCGAGTGCGAGGGCATCGTGTTCGAGCTCGGCGCGGATCCCGGGAGCACGAGCGTCGAGGTCGATCCGGACCTGGTGCAGCTCGCCGTGCTGAACATCGCGCGCAACGCCGCGCAGGCCTCACCACCCGGCGGGATGGTGCGCGTCGCGGTCGATCACGTCTCCGCCGGCGTGCGCATCTCGATCGAAGACAGCGGCCCCGGCATGGACGCGGACGTCGCGCGGCGCGCGTTCGAGCCGTTCTTCACGACGCGTCCGGCGGGTACCGGCATCGGGCTCGCGGTGGTGCGCCGCGTCGTCGAAGTGCACGGCGGCGAGGTGCGCGTGTCACGCGGCGAGGGCCGCGGCTCGCGCGTCGAGCTGGTGTTTCCTTACACGCATGCGTGAGTGCATACCGCGCACCGCCAGCCCTGTACGTATTCGCGGGGCCGCGAGCGCGCCTGCGGCTCACCGCAGCGCTTCGGTCATACTGACGCGATGAACGAGCGCCTCCATCGGATCCGTCGCGACGCCGGGGCGCTGGTCGTCGACAGCTTCTTCCGCGGCGCGTCGCGGCTCGGGCGCATGCACCCGCAGGCCGCGCCGGAGAAGCACGGCATCGCGGTGACGCGCAACGTCCCGTACGGCGACGCCGATCATCCGGCGCGCATCCTCGACGTCTATCGGCCGCGCGGCGGCGCGAGCCCGCGCACCGGGCTAAGGCCCGCGCTGCTCTACGTGCATGGCGGCGGCTTTCGCATCTTGTCGAAGGACACGCACTGGATCATGGCGCTCGCTTATGCGCGCCGCGGCTACGTCGTGTTCAACGTCGACTACCGACTCGCGCCGACGCACCGTTTCCCCGCCGCGGTAGAAGATGTCTGCGCAGCCTACGCGTGGGTCGTCGCCAACGCCGCGCGCTACGGCGCAGACGCCGATCAGCTGGTGCTCGCTGGTGAGTCCGCGGGCGCCAACCTCGTCGCATCGCTCGCCATCGCTGCGTGTTTCGCGCGCCCCGAGCCACACGCGAAGGCTGTGTTCGACACCGGCGTCGTGCCGCGCGCCGTCTTGCCAGCGTGCGGCATGCACCAGGTCACCGACACCGCGCGCTTCAGCCGACGCAAGCGCGCGCTGCCGCGCGTCATCGCCGATCGCATCGAGGAGGTCGCCGAGGCGTATCTCGGTGTGAGCCGCTCGCAGCTCCACGTCGAGGGCGTGCACGACCTCGCCGATCCGGTCGTGTTCTTCGAGCGCGGCACGGCGCCCGATCGCCCACTGCCACCGTTCTTTCTGCCGGTGGGCACTGCGGATCCGATCCTCGACGACACGCGCCGTCTCGCGCGCGCGCTGCGTGCGCTCGGCGTCGACGTCGACGAGCGCTACTACGAAGGCGAGATCCACGCGTTTCACGCGTTCGTCTTCCGCCCGAACGCGCGGCGCCACTGGGCCGATACCTACGCGTTCCTCGATCGCGTGCTTGGCGCGCCAGGCGCGCAGTCAAGGCGCTCAGTGGCCCGAGGCGCCGGGTCCCCAGATCCGCTCGATGTACGCGTCGCGCCCTGAGCCCCGGCGATACGACTGGTAGCGGCCCGGAGTCGTTCGATAAAAGTCTTGGTGGTACGCCTCGGCGCGATAGAACGGCCCGGCATCCTCGATGGTCGTGACGATCGGCGCGCCGTAGCGGTTGGCGGCGCTGAGCGTGCGCTTGCTCGCCTCGGCCGCCGCGCGCTGCTCGGCTGAGTGCACGTAGATCGCGCTGCGATATTGGCGGCCGCTATCGACGAACGACTGGTCCAACGTCGTCGGATCGACGTTGCGCCAGAAGACGTCGAGCAGCTGCTCGTAGGTGATGACGGCCGGGTCGTACACGATGCGAACGGCCTCCGCGTGGCCGGTGTCGCCGGACGAGACTTCGTCGTACGTCGGGCCGACTTCGGGCCCGCCGGTGTAGCCGGAGATCACGGCGCCAACGCCTGGCAGACGCTCGAACGGCGACTCCATGCACCAGAAGCAGCCACCGGCAAACGTCGCCATCGCCAGGCCCGCGCGCGGCGGCGGCTCGAGCGACGAGCCACCCTCGTGTGCCGGCGCTCCTGCCGCGGGCACCGCGAGCTCGCCGCTCCGTCCGTCGCCGCCCTGTTCGTCACCACTCCGTTCATCGCCATTCAGTGTCGCGGCGCCGGTGCCGCTCGTCGCGGCGCCGCAGCCACCACAGCCGTAGGCGAGCACCGCGAGGAGAGCGACGACGGTAGCCGTGAGCGAGCGCGGGAGGGGCGACATGAACCTGAGTACGCGCGCGCTCCCGAGCGGTTACGTGGGCATTTACGCGGCTCCCGTGTCGGCGTCGACCTCTGATAGAGTCGGCCCGCGATGGCGACGCCTTTGAGAGCAACGCGCGGGGAGATGACGGCGCTGCAGCGCTACGGCGACGTAGGGCTCGCGTTCTTGGTGGTGCTGATCGTCGGCATGATGATCATCCCGCTGCCGACGCCGTTGCTCGACGTGCTGATCGCCGGGAACATCTCCATCGGCGTGCTGATGCTGCTGGTCTCGATGTACGTCCCCGACGCGATCTCGTTCGCGTCGTTCCCAACCGTGCTGCTGATCACGACGCTCTACCGGCTCGCGCTCAACGTCTCGTCGACGCGCCTGGTGCTCTTGCAGGCGGACGCCGGCGAGGTGATCCGCGCGTTCGGCGGCTTCGTCGTGCGCGGCAATTACGTCGTCGGCGCGATCGTCTTCTTGGTGCTGACGCTGATTCAGTTTCTCGTCATCGCGAAGGGCAGCGAGCGCGTCGCGGAGGTCGGCGCGCGCTTCACGCTCGACGCGATGCCGGGCAAGCAGATGAGCATCGACGCCGATCTCCGCACCGGCGCGATCTCGCAAGACGACGCGCGCAAGAAGAGGAAGACGATCCAGCGCGAGGCGCAATTCTACGGCTCGATGGACGGCGCGATGAAGTTCGTGAAGGGCGACGCCATCGCCGGCATCGTCATCACCACCGTCAACATCATCGGCGGCCTCGCGATCGGCGTGATGCAGCGCGACATGAGCGTGGTCGACGCGCTCAAGACGTACGGCCTGCTGACCATCGGCGACGGACTCGTCTCGCAGATCCCGGCGCTGCTGATCTCGACCGCGGCCGGTCTGGTTGTCACGCGCGTCGCGTCGGAGGACGAGGGCACCTCGCTCGGCGCGGAGATCGGCGCGCAGATCTTCGGCAGCCCGCGCGCGATGAGCATCGCCGCGGTGTTCCTCGTCGGCCTCGCCGTGGTGCCTGGGCTGCCCGCGGCGCCGTTCCTCGTCATCGCTGCCGCGCTCGGCGTCGGCGCGTTCCGCATCGCGCGCTCGCGGGAACGCTCGGCGCCGCAGCGCGAGGCGCTGGTGGTCGAGAAGGAGGCCGCGCGTGAGACCAAAGCGCGCCAAGGGATGGTGCCGATCGTCGTGCCCGTCTCGATCGATCTGGGCCCGGGACTCGCCGACGAGGCCATCGATCCGAAGGGCGGCGGGCCGCTGCTCGAGCGCGAGATCCCGATGCTGCGCGACGCGCTCTTCGCGGAGCTCGGCGTCGCCCTACCCGGAGTACGCGCGCGTCCCGCGCTCGATCTCGCGCCTGGCTCGTACCTGCTGTCGATGCAGGAGGTGCCGGTCGGCGGCGGCGAGATCCCGCTCGGCAAACACCTCGCGCTCGCGTCGCCGCAGATGCTCGAGGCGATCGGCATCGCAGCGACAGCCGGCGTCGATCCGAGCGATGGCGTCGCCTCGGCGTGGATCGACGCCGCGAGCGCGCCCGCCGCGGAGGCCGGCGGCATCGTCGCGCTCGATCCGTCGGCGGTCGTGACGCGTCACCTCGCCGCGGCCGTGCGCCGACGCGCGCACGATCTCGTCGGCCTGCAAGAAGTGCAGACGATGCTCGATCAGCTCGAGCGCGCCTACCCTGCGCTCGTACGTCACGTCGTGCCGAAGCCCGTCGGGCTGACGCTGCTCGCGGACGTCTTGCGCCGCCTGGTCGAAGAAGGCGTGTCGATCCGCCCGCTGCGCGAGGTGCTCGAGGCGCTCGCGCTGCACGCGCCGACGGAGAAAGACCCGGTCACCCTCACGGAGCTCGTGCGCGGCGCGCTGCGTCGGCACATCACCCACCGCTATGCGCGCGGCGGCACGCTCGCGGTCACGCTGCTCGATCCGTCGATCGAAGACGCCGTGCGCGACGCCATTCAGCGCACCGCGGCCGGCAGCTACCTCGCGCTCTCGCCCGACGTCGCGCGCGACATCCTCGACGCAGTGAAGCGCGAGATCCAGCTCGAGCCCGGCACCGACGCCGTGCTGCTCACGCAAGCCGACGTGCGTCGCTTCGTGCGGCGCTTGGTCGAAGGCGACCTACCGGATCTCGTCGTGCTCTCGTATCAGGAGCTCGCGCCCGAAGTCGTAGTCCAGCCGCTCGGCCGCGTCGCGGTCTGAGCGCTCGAAGCGCTCGAAGCGCGTTCGCGCAGCTCCGCGCGCAGGCATCGCCGCTGCTCACGGTGTGAACGCCGTGTCGCTGCGCTGCCGCGGGATCGTGAACGAGACTTCACGGCCGCCGTACACGCCGCGCGCGCGCCCGACGGTGCCTGCGACAAAAGCCCTGCTATCGTGGGCTTTCGCGTCGATCAGCGCGCATGTCGTTCGGTGGCATCGCGCTTGCTGATAGTGAGCCCGTCAGTCGAACTCAAGAGGGCAAACGCCATGTCCAAGCGCATCGCTTCCATCACTGCTTCGGTCACCCTGTCGCTGCTCGCGTCCATCGTGGCCCTCACCGTCACGCCGACGGCCGAGGCGCAGTGTCGTCCGGGCTCGTGGCTCTGCGCCCAGGTTCAGGTAGGCGTCGGCGTCGGCGTCGGCGGCAGTGTTTACATCGGCCCGGCGCTTCCGCCGCCACCGCCGCCGCAGGTCGTCTACATCCAGCCGCAGCAGCCGCAGCCGCCTGTCGTGATCTACCAGCCGCAGCCCCAGCCGCAGGTCGTCTACGTCCAGCCGCAGCCGCAGGTCGTCTACGTCCAACAGCAGCATCAGCAGGTCAGCCTGCAGCCGCTGCCGCCGGTTCAGCTGCGCGAGCCGCGTTGGGGCGTGCACGGTGAGATCGGCGCGATGGTATCGGGCAACACCGCGATGGGCGGCGGCTCGGTCGCCTTCCGCATGCGTCCGAGCCCGTGGTTCGCGGTCGACCTCGGCATCGGCGCGTACAGCGGCATCGACTACGAAGGCAACGATCGCGTCGAGATCCCGCTGACGGCGAACGCACTCTTCTTCGTCAATCCGCAGAGCCGCCTGCAGCTCTACTTCCTCGCCGGCGTCGGCCTTTCGTACGCACACGCCAGCAACTTCGCCTTCGACAGCAGCAGCTTCAGCGGCGACTTCTTCGGTCGCGACTTCTCGTACGCGGGCGGCCAGATCGGCATCGGCCTCGAGTGGCGCCTCGGTCGTCACTTCGCGCTCAACACCGACCTGCGCGGCTTCATCCGCACCCGCACCGACGACGACAGCAGGCCTGAGTTCGTCGATGCGGAGACGGGCGCGACGACGGACACCTCGGGCGGCGTGTATTGGACGGGCGGCGCGACAATCTATTGGTGAAGAGACCCCCCAACCCCCCTCGCGAGGGGGGCTTTTCCGGACGAGACTGACGAGGGAGTGCGGCGGTGGATGGGGTGATGGGTGGCTCTGGGTTCGCCGGGACAACGATGCGTCACCTCAGATGAGAGGCCTGTGCCTGGTGGTGCGGGCTTTTTTTCGTTTGCGGCTTCGAGAGCGGGGTTCGAGGGGCACGGCGGGGGACGGCTATTTGCCGAAGATTTTCTTGAAGAAGCCTTTTTTCTCGGGGGCTTCGCCGTCGGACTCGGCGGCGGGATCGGTGGCGGCTTCGGGGGGGATGCTCGGGGAGGTGGGGATGTCGGGGAGAGGCTCGCTGCCTTCGGCGTCGGCGAGGAGCTCGTCGTCTTCGACGAACATCTCGAACTCGCCCTCTTCCATCGCGATATCGACGCTCTCGGGCTCTGCGGAGGTGAGTGCCTGTTGGGGCTCTGGGGCGCTGTCGGCGGTGGGCTCGGGGGTCGGGCGGCTGGTGCGTGGAGGGCCGAACTCGTGGGGGTCGAGCTCGCCTTCGAGCATCGCTGCGAGGTCGTCGGGGACCGAGACGCGTTGGCCGGGATCGTCGAGGTCGAGCGCGAGGCCACCTTCGAAATCTTGCGCGGGAGCTTCTTGGAAGGGACCGTCGTCGCCGAAGAGAGAGTCTTCGGAGAGCGGCTCTGTGGCGACTTCAGGCGCGGCGGCGACGGCTTCGGCGAGGGAGATGTCCACGCGCAGCGAGGTGGACGCTTCTTCGCCGAAGGGGGAAGAATCGGCGGCTGCGACGGAATCGGCGGCGGCTACGGCGACGCCAGCGGCGAGCGCGGCGAGCTCGGCGTCGATGGCGTCGAGTGCCGGCGGCGTGCCGTTGGTCGCGTGCGCGCGGTTCGCGACGTCGAGCCCTGCGGAGAGCGCGTCGAGGTCACGGTCGATGGCAGCCAGGTCGAACGTCATCGGGGCGCATCGTCTCGCGTCACGCGGCGCCGGGCAAGCATTGCTCGCTCACCCCCACAGCTCAGCCCCCACAGTTCAGCCCACAGCGGCGACGCTCTCGTAGACCTTGGCGACGGCCTCCTCGAGCTTCGATGGATCGCTGCCGCCGGCTTGTGCAAAATCGGGCCGGCCGCCGCCTCCGCCGCCGACGAGCGCAGCGGCGTCCTTCACCAGCTTGCCGGCTTGGAAGCGGCCGATGAGCTCCTTCGAGACGGTGCAGATGAGCACGACTTTGCCGTCTTTCGTCGCGGTGCCGAGCATGATGACGCTCGGCGCGAGCTTGTCGCGCAACGTGTCAGCGAGCTCGCGCAGCGCGTTGGCGTCGCCGAGATCGACGACGGCGCCGAGCACTTTCACGCCAGAGATCTCCTTCGCGTTCGCGCTCAGATCGCCGGAGCCACCGGAGACGAGCTTGCGCTGCAGCGACTCGATCTCCTTGTGCAGCTCCTTTTGCTGCGCGACCAAGCGCTCGACCTTGCTGAACGTCTCGCTCGGCCGGCCCTTCACCAGCTCAGCCGTCTTGCCGAGCTCTTCTTCGAGCTCGCGCACGTAGCGGAGCGCGTTGTGGCCGGTCGTGCCCTCGATGCGCCGCACGCCCGCGGCGACGCCAATCTCGCTGACGATCTTGAACAGCCCGAGATCACCCGTGCGCGACGCGTGCGTGCCGCCGCAGAGCTCGATCGACTCGCGCGTCATCGTCAGCATGCGCACGACGGCGCCGTACTTCTCTTCGAAGATGCCGATGGCGCCGCGCTTCTTCGCCTCATCCATCGGCAGCACATCGGTGGTGATCTCCGCATTCTCGAGCACCTTCGCATTTACCAGATCTTCGATCTGCTGCAGCTCCGCGCGCTCGAGCGGACGCGAGCCGGAGTAGTCGAAGCGCAGCCGCTCGGGCCCGACGAGCGAGCCCTTCTGCATCGCCTGCGGGCCGAGCACGGTGCGCAGCGCGTAGTGCAGCAGATGCGTCGCCGAGTGATTGCGGCGCGTCGCCAAGCGGAGCGCGTGGTCGACGCTGAGCGTGAGCGCATCGCCGAGCGAAAGCTGCCCTTCGACGACCCTCACCGCGTGCACGACGAGCCCATCGACGGGCTTCTGCGTGTCGGTCACGACGAGCTTCGCGCCGAGCGTGCTGGTGATCTTGCCGCTGTCGCCGACCTGCCCGCCGGACTCACCGTAGAACGGCGTGCTGTCGACGATCAGCTCGCCGCTCTCACCCGCGCGCAAGATATCCACGCGCGCGCCACCCGCGAGCAGCGCGAGCACTTTGCCGCTGCTCTCTTCGCGGTCGTAGCCGACGAACGTCGTCTTACCGACCGACTCGAGCGCCGTGTGATAGGCGACGTCGACCGCCTTCTCGCCGACCTTCGAGCCTGCGCTGCGCTCGCGCGCGCGATCCATCTCCGCCTCAAAGCGCGCGTGATCGACGACGAAGCCCTGCTCGTTGCCGATCACGTCCTGCAGATCGAGCGGGAAGCCGAACGTATCGTAGAGCTGAAACGCAGTCGGACCGGGCAGCACCTTCGCGCCATCGCGCGTCTCGAACTCCGCCTCGGCGATGAGCTCGAGGCCGCGCTTCATCGTGCGACGGAAGCGCTCCTCTTCTTGGCGTACGACGTCCTCGATGATCGCGCGGCGCTCGCGCAGCTCCGGGTACGTGTCGCCCATCGCCTCGACGACGACCAGCGCGCACTCGTGCAAGAACAAGCGCTCGATGCCGAGCCGATGCCCGTGACGAATTGCGCGGCGCATCACGCGGCGCAGCACGTAGCTGCGGCCATCGCGATCGGGGAACACGCCCTCGGCGATCACCATCGCGGCCATGCGCGCGTGATCGGCGATGACGCGCATCGAGACGTCGTCGGGCTGCAGCGTGCCGCCGTACGTCTTGCCGCTCAGCGTCGCCGCGAGCTCGATCACCGGGCGCAGAAGATCGGTGTCGTAGTTCGAGCGCACGCCCTGCTGCACCGCCGCGAGGCGCTCGAGGCCGGAGCCGGTGTCGATGCTCGGCGCCGGTAGCGGCGTCAGCGTGCCGTCTTGCGCGCGATCGAACTGCATGAACACGAGGTTCCACAGCTCGGTCCAGCCCTCGCCGTCCGGGCCGGGCTCGTCACCGAAGCGCGCCGGATCGGGCACGCCATCGCCGTGAAAGAAGTGGATCTCCGTACACGGCCCGCACGGGCCGGTGTCCCCAGCCGACCAGAAGTTGTCCTTCGCGCCGCATCGGATGATCCGCTCGGGGCCGAAGCCGGTCGCCGCCGCCCATAGATGCGCGGCTTCTTCATCCGCTGGCAGCGCATCCTCGCCGCCGAAAATCGTGACGACGAGCTTCTCCTTCGGCATCTGCAACGTACCCGTCAGGAACTCCCACGCGAAGGCGATCGCCTCCTTCTTGAAGTAGTCGCCGAACGAGAAGTTGCCGAGCATCTCGAAGAACGTGTGATGGCGCGCGGTGACGCCGACGTTCTCGAGATCGTTTTGCTTGCCGCTGATGCGGATGCACTTCTGACTGCTCGTCGCACGCGCATAGGCGCGTTTGTCATTGCCCGTAAAGACGTCCTTGAACTGCACCATGCCCGCGACTGAGAACATCAGCGTCGGATCGTTGGGAGGAACGATTGGCCCAGACGGGAGCACCTCGTGCCCGCGCTCGCGGAAAAACTCGAGGAAAGCTTGGCGAATCTCGCGCGACGTCGTGGGCTTGCTAGGGGCCGTCATGGGGCAGTGCATTTACCCCAACGCCGTCAGCGCGGCTAGCGCGTCGCGCGCTTGAGAGAGCGCGCGCGAGAGCAGCTGAGCTCAGCGGAACTCGTAGCCGATCGAGAAGGCGAGGCGGATGTAGCTGTCGCCGACGGAGTCCGGGACGCGTACGGGCTGCCACGTCGAGCCGGCAATGGGACGCATCTCAGGAGTAGCGGGCGCGGTCCACGGCCGGCATGGCTCGGCCGTGCATGCGGCCTCGCCCTCATACGTCGTCGAGAACGCGAAGTACTGAAACGCGAAGGCGATATAGAGGCCCCTCACGATGTACGGCATCTGCGACTTCACATCGAGGCCGAGGAGAAAGCCGGGCGCGCTGGAGGTCTCGACTCCCCAAACCTGCTTCTGATCCGCCGAGACGCCGAGGCTGGCCCGATACGCGAACCGAGCGCCGATGCTCAGGTACGTGGGCACGACGGGATACGAGATGCCGGCACCGAGGTTGAGGAAGGAGTAGCCAACCGGTGGGATGATGGCTTTCGGATCGAGCCGCTCGAGGGCCGCCAAGTCGAGGCCAAACGCGAAATAGCCGTAGCCGACGTCGAAATCCAGCTGCGGGCCGCTGGCCGGGCTACCGAACGCATAGCGCCCCCGCAGTCCGAGGTAGAAGTCGCTCTGCGAGCTCTTCACGACGATGTCTTCGGGGCATTCGATCGAGCCCATCGGCTGAGCGCAGCCAGTCGACTGCAGGCCGACGCCGGCGCGGTAGTGGAACGCCAAGCCGATGTACGGGAAAGGCTGGCTGCCGAACGCGCCGGGGAAGAACTCGCCGTCGATCGCGAGCTCTCCGTGGCCGAGCCCCGCGCTCGAATAGCTGCGCGGCTCCGCGGCGCCTTCGGTCGCGCCAGCGCCCGTGCCGTAGAGTGGGATCACCTCGGTGCTCATCGAGCGGAACAGCGTTCCGGCGCCGAGCCCGACGCGGAACGCGGTGTAGCGATTGTCGCCTTCGGGCGCGTCGTCTTCTTCGTCCGGATCTTCCGGAGTCTCGACCGATTCCGCGCCCTCCTGCTGATGCCACGCGCGCTCTGGCGTCTCCGGCACTTCGGGCTGCGGCGGCGTCGGCGGATTGGCCGCGTCGAGATATTGCGCGAGCCGCGAGTGGCCGTTGCGGCGCACCGCACCGAGCGCGTTCATCGTGCCGCCGCTCCAGGTCTCGCTGCCGAGGATGCTGCCGTCGGCGCCGCGTACGCGCACCGTCAGCGTCCAGCTGCGGCCGCGCCGCGCGACGCGTCCATCGATGAACGCGGCGACGTTCAACTGCTGCGCGACGGCGGCGTAGTCGGCCTCGGAGCGCACGCGCGCGATGCCGAGGGTCTGCGCGGCGGTGCGCAGCTCGCTCTCCGAGACGATGGTGATCGTGTCGGCGTGATCGCCGAGATCGGCGAGCAGCCCAGCCCGCACCCGCGATGCCTGCGGACCGCTGAAGCGCTCGACCAGCACGCGCTTTAGAGCCGGCGCGGGCGGCGCCTGACGCGCCTGCTGTCGCTGCGGAATACGGCGCGGTTGCGCGCTCACCGCGCCCGGCGCGAGCCCGAGCAGACCGACGAGCGCGAGCAGACCGAGCGGCGCGAGCGCGAGCGAGACGAGACAGAGAGAGACTTGTGAGCGCATGTCAGCTCCACCCTACCAAAAGAGCAGCGACGATCTGCGCACGAATCGCGACTGTCCACTTGTTCAGTGTCAGGCTTCCATGCTAGCCATGCGTGAATCTGACGAGCCGCCCATGTCCGCTGAGTCAGTCGGGCTACTGGCGGAGCGTCGCAGCGATAACGCCGCGCGCGCAGTCGGGTCAGTAGTGACTCGACGCACGCACGGGAGGCAGAGAGCCATGCTGACGTGTCTGAGAGTTCGCGATTTCGCCATCATCGATCGGCTCGAGGTCGAGCTCGGCGCGGGTCTGAACGTCGTCACCGGCGAGACTGGCGCGGGCAAGTCGATCCTCGTCGACGCGCTCTCGCTGGTGCTCGGAGCGCGTGCGCGGCCGGAGGTCGTGCGCACTGGCGCGGAGAGCGCGGAGGTCGAGGCGCTGTTCGATCTCGAGGGTTCACCGGAGATCATCGCGCGGCTCGAGGCGGCGGGGATCGCCTCGGCGGCAGAGACGGACGGTGAGCTCGGCGAGCTCGTCGTGCGGCGCGTCGTGCAGGCGAACGGCCGCACCCGCGCCTATGTCAACGGGCGCCTCGCGACGGCCTCGCAGCTCGCGGAGATCGCCGCCGGGCTCGCTGATCTCTCGTCGCAGCACGAGCACCACTCGCTGGTCGATCCGGCGACGCATCTCCTTTATCTCGACGCGTTCGCGCAGCTCGAAGGCGAGCGCGCGCAGATCGCCAAGGCGTACGAGGCGTATCGCGATGCGCAGCTGGCGCTGAGCGGCGCGGCCGGCGCCGAGCGTGGCCGCGAAGAGCGCGAAGATCTGCTGGCGTTCCAGATCCGCGAGATCGCCGAGCTCGCGCCGGAGCCCGGTGAGAAGGACACGCTGCGCGCAGAGCGTGAAGTGCTGCGCCACGCCGAGCGCCTGGCGCGCACGGCGGGCGGCGCGGAGGACGCGCTCTACGGCGCGGACGGCGCGGTCAGCGAGCTGCTCGCGCGCGTCGCGCACGACATCGCTGATCTCGGGCATCTCGACGCGAAGCTGGTCCCGCTCGCCGAAGGTCTCGCCGATGCACGCGCGCGCATCGAGGACATCGCGCAAGAGCTCGGCCGCTATGCGCGCGGCGTGAGCGGCGATCCGGAGCGCCTGGTCGAGGTCGACGAGCGTCTCGATCGCCTTGCGCGGCTCGAGCGCAAGTACGGCGGCACCGTCGAGGCGGTGCTCGCGCACGCTGAGCGCGCACGTGAAGAGCTCGATGTGTTGCAGCATCACGAGGCGCACATCGCCGCGCTCGAAGCCGCGCGCGATGCCGCACAGCACGAGGCGCGCGTCGTCGCGCGGCGGCTGTCCGAGCGGCGGCGTGAGGCCGCGGTCGCGCTCGGCCGCGCGATCACCGAAGAGCTCTCGTCGGTGGGCATGGGCGGCGGTCAGGTGCTCATCGCCGTCGCGCCGCTCGAGGCTCGCTCGAGCGGCGACGCGCGCCTCGAGCTCGAGCTCGACGGTGCGCGGCTGTCACCGACGGGCGTCGATCGCGCCGAGCTGCTGATCGCGCCGAACCGCGGGGAAGAGCCGCGCCCACTGCGCCGCATCGCCTCGGGCGGAGAGCTGTCGCGCGCGCTGCTCGCGATCAAGCGCGTGCTCGCGGGGCTGCGGCCCGCCGGCCTCTACGTGTTCGACGAGGTCGACGCGGGCGTGGGTGGCGCCGTGGCGGAGGTCATCGGCCGCAAGCTGAAGGACGTCGCGCGTCACCACCAAGTGCTGTGCATCACCCACCTGCCGCAGATCGCGGTCTACGCCGACACACATTTTCGCGTGAGCAAAGAGGTCATCGACGAGCGCACGCGCAGCGCGGTCACCCGCCTCGACGCGGGCGAGCGGCGCGAGGAGATCGCCCGCATGTTGGGCGGCCTCAAGATCACCGCGAAGACCCGCGCCGCCGCCGCGGAGATGTTGCGCGAAGCCCGCGGTTAGTGCGTTCGCGCAGAATCTGCGCGCGTCGCTGCATCGTTTGCGCAGCGCGCGCCGCTCAACCCACGGCGCCCGCGCTGCGCATGCGTGCGACGCGCGCCTGCTCGAGGTGCGTCACCAGGTCCGAATAGATCAGCGGCTTCGTCAGGACCGCCCGCAGCATCGCGCTTCCGAGGTGCGTCGCGAGGCGCTCGACGATCTCCGGATAGCCCGTGACGACGAGCACCTCGATGTTCGGATCGCGCGAGCGCGCGTAGCTGGCGATCGCCAGCCCATCGACGTGCGGGAGCTTGTAGTCGACGATCAGCGCGTCGGGCGCGGGCGTCTGCGCGAGCCTGCTGATGGCCGACGCGCCGTCGAGGGCGAGCTCCACTTCGTAGCCATCGTCGCGCAGCAGATGCGCCAGCATCCGTGCATCGGAGACGTCGTCCTCGACGACGAGCACTCGAAACGGCGGGGCTCGAAAGGGCGGGCGCGCAGCATCCATGGCCGAGCCGTTTGCACGTCCCGGGCCGGCGCCTCGACACCCGTCACGCGAGGTCGAAGAGCATCACTTCGTTTCAGCGCTCAGCTGCTCACTCGGCGGCGTCGCTCCCCGGCGCCGCGTCCTGCTGCTTCGCGTATTCGTGCAGACGGTACTGGATGGTGCGCACGCTGAGGTCGAGCATCTCGGCGGCTTTGGTGGTCGAGCCGCCGCTCGCCTCGATGGTGCGCAAGATCGCCCACTTCTCGAGCTCGGCCATGGTCGCACCGGGGATACGCGGGCCATCCGACGGCGTGGTCTCGGCGCGCACCGGCAGGTCCCCCACGTCGACGACGTTGCCCTCGGCGAGGACCACCGCGCGCTCCACGGCGTTCTCCAGCTCGCGCACGTTTCCGGGCCAGCGATGGGCGAGGAGCAGCGCTGTGGCCGCGGGCGTGAAGCCGGTGATCTTGCTGCCGTTCTCGCGACAGAAATGCGTCAGAAAGTGCTGCGCGAGCACCAGCGCGTCTTGGCCACGCACGCGCAGCGGAGGCATCTCGATGTGCACGACGTTGAGCCGGTAGAACAGATCTTCGCGGAAGCGCTTCTCTTCGACCTCGAGCGCGAGGTCGCGGTTGGTCGCCGCGATGAGACGAACGTCGACGCGGATCGTCTCGTTGCCGCCGACGCGCTCGAACGCGCGCTCTTGCAAGACGCGCAGCAGCTTCACCTGGATCGCCGGCGGGATCTCGCCGATCTCATCGAGAAAGAGCGTGCCTCCATCCGCTTGCTCGAAGCGCCCGACGCGGCGGCGATCGGCGCCGGTAAACGACCCGCGCTCGTGCCCGAACAGCTCGCTCTCGAGCAGCGTCTCGGCGAGCGCCGCGCAGTGCAGCGTGATGAACGGCTTGTCCTTGCGCGGGCCCTTCTGATGGATCGCGCGCGCCAGTTCACCTTTGCCAGTGCCGCTCTCGCCAGTGATGAGCACGGTGGCGCGCGCCGGCGCGATCTGCCCCGCGATCTTGTAAACGCGCTGCATCGCGGGCGACGCGCCGATGAGCCCCTCGAGCCCGCTCTGATCGCGCTCACGCAGCGCGAGGCGCAGGCTGTCCGCCTCGTCACGCAGCTCGCGTCGCTCGAGCGCGCGCTCGAGCGCGACGAGCAGCTCGTCGAAGTCGATGGGCTTCACCAAATAGTGCTCGGCGCCAGCGCGCATCGCCGCGACCGCCGAGCCGACGTCGCCGAACGCGGTGACGACGATGATCGGCAGCGACGGATCTACGGCGCGCAGCTGCGCGAGCAGCTCCATCCCGCCGAGATTCGGCATCTTCAGATCGGTGACGACCACGTCTGGCGGATTTTCGGCGAAGACCGCAAGCGCGAGCGCGCCGTCCGCCGCCGTGTCGACCAGCCAGCCTTCTTGGCGCAGCAGCTTCTCGAGCCCTGAACGCGCGCTCGCCTCGTCGTCGACGACGAGCACGCGTCGCTTCTTCGCCACTGCGCTCACGCGGGCCTCCCGTCGTCGCTCTCGTTCATGCGTTTCAGCGTGACACGAAACACGGTGTGTCCTGGGCGACTCTCGACGTCGACGGTTCCGTCGTGGTCGGTGATCACGCGGTGGACGATCGCGAGACCGAGCCCGGTGCCGTGCGCCTTGGTCGAGTAGAACGCGTCGAAGATCGGCGCGTCGGGGCTCGGCAGGCCGGGCCCTTCGTCTTCGATCTCGATCACGGCGTGGCGCGGCTGGCGACGCGTGCGCAGCACGACGCGGCCACCACCGGTCGAGGCGACGGCGTCAATGGCGTTGCGCATCAAGTTGAGCAGCGCTTGCTCGAGCTTCTCCGAATCGACGAGCACGATCGGATCTTGCGTCGCGAGATCCGGCTCGACGCGCACCTGGCCAGCGGCCGCGTCGGCCTCGACCACCGACAACACCTTCTGACAGATCGCGTGCAGAGACGACGCGCGCAGCGATGGCGGATTCGGTCGCGCGAACACGAGAAAGTCTTTCACCAGGGCTGAGAGTCTGCGGATCTCGTCGCCGACAAGCTCCACCGCGTCCTGCGAGTCGGCGTCAGCCCCGGCGCGGCGCATCGCACGCTCGAGGAACGTCACGTGCAGCAGCGCGCCGTTGAGCGGATTGCGGATCTCGTGCGCGAGGCCCGCCGCGAGCGTACCGACGGCCGCGAGCTTCTCGCTGCGCAGCGTGCGCTCCGCGAGCGCGCGCTCGTCGGTCACGTCCTGTCCGATCGCGAACAACACCACGCCGGTGTCATCGCTGCTCGGCGCGTACGTCACGCGCCATTGCACCAGGCGCTGACGGCGCGCGCGCGTCTGCACCAGCACTTCCCAATCTTCTGGCGCAGGCGTGCGCCCCGCGGCGACCTCGATCAGCCGCGCGCCTTCGTCAGCGCGCAGGTCTTGCGGCAGCATCACGTCGACGAACGGCGAGCCCAGCGCCTCGTCGCGCGAGATGCCGGTCAGCTGTTCGGACGCGCGATTGAACAGCGTGATGCGCGCCTCGCGATCGACGCCGATGACGAGCACGTGCGCGAGCTCCACCGCGTTGGCGTAGCGATGTTCGCTCTGCGCGAGCTGGGTGACGAGGCGCTCGCGCTCTTCACGTCCGGGGCGCTGCAGCCGCTCGACGAAGTCGTCGCGGTAGGTCTCGAGCATGATCGCGAGCTCGAGGTCGACTATGCGCGCGAGCGAGGCGCGAGCGGCCGAGCGTTCTGGCTGGGCGAGCTCTCCGGCGAGCGCGTCGAGCGAGCCGCGGATGAGCGACATCGCCGTGAACATGTAGCGCTGCGGCAAGCCGATGCGGACGTGCATGCGGCCGATCTTCGCGCGCTCCATGAAGTAGCTCTCGTCGTGAGGCCCGCCGAGGAGGCGCGCCATCCACGCGACCAACGTCCGCTGCAGCCGCGCGATCTGCGCCTCGTCCTGAAAGACGGCGTGGGCATCCTCGTGCTCGCGCACGCGCTCGTAGAACTCTGCGGCGATGCGCTCGAAATGTGGCGTGGCAGCCGGAGAGAAAACCGCGAGCGCTTCGCTGTCAGCGGGCCCGAACCGTACGTAGCGCTTCAATTCCTCGAACAGCGTCTCGCGCGTGCGCTCCATGAGCGCCGGACTATCTCACGCAGCGCAGTCCTCGAGTACGGTGCGCAGCTTCTCGCACGCCTTGGACTCGATCTGGCGCACGCGCTCGCGCGAAAGGCCGAGCGCCTGGCCGACGACGTTGAGGGTGTCGGCGTCGTCGCTGGTGATGCGCCGCCGAACGATCTCGCGCTCGCGCTCGGTGAGCGTTCCAACTGCGTGGTCGACTGCCCTCTCCACGTCGGCGCGAAGCTCGGCGTCGGCGACGAGCTGCTCCGGGGAGCAGCCGAAGTCGGCGAGCTCCACGCCGCCGTGTTCGACGTCGCCGACCACCACGTCGCGCTCGCGCAGCGCTGTGTCGACCATGCCGACGTCGTCGGCGGTAACCCCAAGCGAGGCAGCGACCTCCTCGCGCGTGGCGATACGCCCCAGCTGTTGCCCCAGCGCTCGCTCTGTTTCACGCAGCCGAGCGATGAGCTTGCGCGCAGCCCGCGTCGACGGCGTCGCCACGATACGCCGATTGGCGAGCGTCGAGCGGCGGATGTGCGCGCGGATCCACCAGGCGGCGTACGCCGAAAAACGCACGCCGCGCTCGGGGTCGAAGCGCTGCGCGGCCTCGGCGAGGCCGACCATGCCGTCGCCGACCAAATCCTCGTACGGGACCCCGTGTTTTACGTATCCGCGCGCGATCCGCAGGACCAGCCGGAGGTGCGCGACGAGGAGCTGATCGTGCGCCGATCGCGAGCCCGTGCGGGCCGCCACAGCGAGCCGATGCTCTGCATCGACGTCGAGGATGGGGGCGCTCTGCGCGCGAGCGCGGAGGGTACCGAGTGAGCCTAGCGTCGGTTCGAGTCGAACAATCGTTGCCACAGGCGACCTCCAGAATCGTCGTCTTTGCAGGGCCGGTGCCAACGCGCCGACGCCGCGAAAATGCGTTCCTTTTTCGCAGCACCCGTCTGAGACATCGACGCAAGGTTTGCGCGAGCCTCGAGGCGACGCGCGGGATTTGCGCGGAGCGAGCGACCCAGAGGCGCAATGTCGCGAATGGCGCGCCAGCTTCGGCGGTTGCATGCTGTGCGGGCGGGCCGGGCCCGTGAAGCGTAGGGAGGTCAGTCCCAATGCGGTGTGGGCTGCGACTCGGGCTGTGCACGACGGCGCGCTGCGTCGACGGTCGAGCCACGTCGGGCGGGAGAGAGAGGTTTGGAGTGACGCAGTTGCTCGGCGCGGCAGTGTTCGCTGCCGTGCTCTGGGCTGCGCAGGACGCGGCCGCGCAGGATGCAGGCGCGGCCGATGATCGCCGCGAGTTCACGCGCGAGACGACGACGGTGGCGCGCGATCCGCGCACGGCGGCAAGCGTCGAGTCGGCGACCGCAACGACGCAAGAGCCGCCGCTCGACGCGGAGCCCGAGCACGGGCCGCCGCGTGCCGTGGAGCTGCTCCCGCGCGAACCGCTGGCCCGCGCTGCCGGCTGGTTCTTCGACCCAGAGCCGAGCCCGGGCACGCGCGAAGAGCGCGCCGAAGCGGAGCTCGACTCGTGGCTCGCGCGTGAGATCAACGGCGATCGGATGAGCGCGCTCGGCGCCGCGCCTTGGTACTCCGACG
>Ga0209181_10004247_pt1 | contig 21491 bp, 20 predicted proteins | sample MAT05_FD_187208 | JGI IMG/M metagenome (GOLD analysis project Ga0209181, IMG submission 187208) | Freshwater microbial communities from Lake Fryxell liftoff mats and glacier meltwater in Antarctica - MAT-05 (SPAdes) (version 2) | ecosystem: Environmental > Aquatic > Freshwater > Ice > Liftoff... | reverse complement strand
CGAAAAGGCCGCGAACGAGGCTTATGCCGCGCGGGTCGCCAATGTCGGCACCGAACTGATGCGCATCGTCGAGAAGTCGCTGCTGCTGCAGATCTTCGACGCTGTGTGGAAGGAGCACCTGCTCTCGCTCGACCATCTTCGCCAGGGCATCGGGCTGCGCGCCTATGGCCAGCGCGACCCGCTGAACGAGTACAAATCCGAAGCCTTCAATCTGTTCAACAGCATGCTGGAGGATCTGCGCGAGCGCACCACGAGCGTGCTCATGCGCATCGATATCCGCCCGGATGCGCCGCCGCCGATGCCCGAGCCCGTGCGGGTGATGGACATGCGCCACGATGCGCCGATTTCGGAGCTGGAATACGCCGATGGAGCGCCCGCGCCGGCCTATGGCTCGGCCACGGCGACGGCACGCGAGCCGATGGTAGCCGCCGCGATCGATCCAAACGACCCCGCGACCTGGGCCGCGACGCCGCGCAACGCGCCGTGTCCGTGTGGTTCGGGCAAGAAGTATAAGCACTGCCACGGCAAGGGCTGAGCGTCGCATGTCGGACAAGGCCGCTGAGCCGCACAACAGCTTCTACTATCACCGCATCAATCGCCTGGCGCGAATGAACCGGGCGCAGTCCTATCTCGAAGTTGGCGTCAGCGATGGCGCCACCTTCTTCAACGTCGAGATCGCCGACAAGACCGCCGTCGATCCGCGCTTTCGCTTCGATGCGGCGGCCCACCAGACACCGGCGCAGCGCTTCCACGAGATGACCTCGGACGCCTTCTTCTCCTTGCCGGAAACGCGGGCGAAGAAGTTCGACTTCATCTTCCTCGATGGCCTGCACACCTTCGAGCAGACCTTCCGCGATTTCTGTGCGCTTGCCGGCAATGCGCATGACGACACGATCTGGATGATCGACGACGTCTACCCGACCGACATCTTCTCCGCGCTGCGCGACCAGAAGCAGGCAGCCTTCTATCGCAAGGAGCGCGGCGGCGCCGGCGCCTCCTGGCATGGCGACGTGTACAAGACCGTGCTCGCCATCCATGATTTCTTCCCGAATTTCAGCCTGCGCACCTTCGCCACCGGCGGCAATCGCCAGACCGTGCTGATCCGCCGCCCGCGGCAGGCGTTCCGGGCGTTGCTCGACAACCTCGAACAGATCTCGCGCGCCGACTATTTCTGGATGCGGGAGAACGACCACTTCTTCGGCCTGTTGCCGCCCGAGGATCTGTTCGCCTGGGCTGCCGACATCCTCGACCGGTAAGGGCTACACCTTCTGCAGCGGCACCCGGCTCGCCATCCAGGCGGCGAAGGCAGTCAGCGCCGCGGCGGTCGCGAAGGCAGCGCGGAAGGCCCAGCCCATCTCGGTGCGGAAGGCGGCGCGCGCCGCCTCGCTCATGTCGGCAAGGGCCACCGGGCCCTGGTTCACCAGCGCCACGAAGCGCGGCGCGGCCTCGCCCCCCATCGCCACCAGCGTGCCGAACAGCACCGCGCCGAGCAATGCCGTGCCCGTCGCCGCGCCGAGCGAGCGGGAGAACTGCACCGAGGCCGTGGCCGAGCCCAGCCGCTCCCGCCCTGCTGCCACCTGCACCGTCACCTGCACCATGGGGAAGGAACTGCCGAAGCCGATCGAGACCACGGCCAGCAGCCCCGCCATTACCATCAGTGGCATCTGGCCGAGCCCGATCGCCACCACCAGCAGCGTGACGGCAGAAAGGCTCAGCCCGAGCATCGGCCACAACATGGTACGCCCACTGCGCGCCAGCCCCGCGCCCGAGACCAGCGCGCCGAGCCCGGCACAGGCGGCCAGCGGCAGCAGCGCGACGCCGGCCTCGGTGGGGCTCAGCCCGCGCACCGTGGCGAAGTAGATCGGCAGGAAGGCGATGCAGCCCACGAAGGCCCCAGAGACCAACGCCGTCAACAGGTTGGCGCGCCAGATCGTGGGCTCGCCGAGCAGGTTGAGCGGCAGTAGCGGGTCCGGCGCCGTGCGCTCCTGCTTGAACAACAGCCACAGCGCGAGGCCCGCCGCCAGCGCCAAGCCCAGCGCCACCAGCAGCGGCCCCGGGGCGAGCTTGCGCGCCTGGTCCAGCGCCAGCAACGCCGGCCCGACGAACAGCGCGAACAGGACGAGGCCCGCCCAGTCGAAGGTGAAGCCCCGAGACGAGCCCTTCGCCGACGCGTCCAGCCGCGTGATGGCGAACCAGGCGGCGACGGCGCTGAGCGGCAATTGCAGCATGAAGACCGAGCGCCAGCCGAATTCCTGGGTGAGAAACCCGCCCGCCACCGGGCCGAGCGCGCTGGCGCCGGTGAACACCGCCGCGATCCAGCCCTGGAAGCTGCCGCGTTCGCGGGGCGGGATGACCTCTGCGATCAGCGCGACCGACAGCGCGATCAGCCCGCCGCCGCCAAACCCCTGCACCAGCCGCGCCGCCGCCAGCCAGGTCAGCGACGGCGCCATCGCGCAGAGCGTCGCGCCGGTTGCATAGACCGCGAGCGCCACCAGCAGCATCCGCCGCCGCCCGAAGGCGTCGCCGAGCCGCCCATAGACCGGCGCGGCCACGGTATTCGCCACCAGATAGACGACAACGATCCAGGACACGCGTTCGACCTCGCCCAAGGATCTGGCGATGGCGGGCAGCGCGGCGGCGACGATGGTCTGGTCGATCGCCGCGCCGAACATGGCGAAGCCGACCGCGGGAAACACCCGGAAGAACAGGCGGCGCAGCTCGGCCGGGGGAAGCGGGGGCGGCGGCGCCTGGTCGCTCAAACGACGCCCGCGCGGCCCATTTCGAGAAACTTCTCGCGCCTTCGGGCCTTCAGCGTGGCGCCGTCGAGTTCAAGCAGGGGCTCGAGGCAGTCGTGCACCTGCCGCGCCACGGCGGCCAGCATCGCCCCTGCATCGCGATGCGCGCCGCCCAGCGGCTCGGCGATGATGGCGTCGATCAGAGCGAGGCGCTTCAAATCCTCGGCCGTCAGCTTCAGGGCATCGGCCGCCTGGGGCGCCTGCGCGGCATCCCGCCAGAGAATGCTGGCGCAGCCTTCAGGCGAGATCACCGAATACACGGCATGTTCGAGCATCAAGACGCGGTCCGCCGCCGCCAGCGCGATGGCACCGCCCGAGCCGCCCTCGCCGATGATGGTGGCGATGAAGGGAACCGGCGCCTCCAGCCCCGCCTCGATCGAGCGCGCGATGGCCTCGGCCTGGCCGCGTGCCTCGGCATCGATGCCAGGGAAGGCGCCGGCGGTATCGACAAAGCTGAGGATCGGCAGGCCGAAACGCCCGGCGAGCTCCATGATGCGGCGTGCCTTGCGGTAGCCCTCGGGCCGGGCCATGCCGAAATTGTGCTTCACGCGGGCGTCGGTATCGCGCCCCTTCTCGGTGCCGAGCACCGCGACGGCGCGGCCCTGGAAGCGGCCGAGCCCTGCCACCACGGCGGCGTCATCGGCGAAGGCGCGGTCGCCGGCCAGCGGCGTCCAGTCCGCGATCAGGCCATGCACGTAATCCATCGCCTTGGGGCGGTCGGGGTGGCGGGCGACCAGTGTCTTCTGCCAAGGGGTGAGCTTGGCGTAGGTCTGGCGCAGCAGCGTCTCGGCCTTGTCGCTGAGCTTGCCCACCTCATCGGCGATGTCGATGCCGCCAGCGTCGGTCGCCCGGCGCAACTCCTCGATCTTGCCTTCCAACTCGGCGATGGGTTTTTCGAATTCCAGGAAGTGGCGCATCGGGTTCCCTTGTGGCGCTCCGGATAGCCCGGAATGCCGGAGGGGGGAAGGGATGCGCCACCCGCCGGCGGGCCACATGACCTTTGCGCGGCGTCCGACTTTTACCCATTGCCAATCGCCGATCAAGAATTAGGCTGTTGCGCGCAACGGGGGCAAGCAGACATGGCCTTTATCAGCGGTACGGCAGGCGACGACACCATTGCCCCCGGCGGCAACAGCGCGGGCGTGACGGGCGGCCTGCCCACGGCGGCCGCTGACAGCATCTTCGCCGGTGGCGGCCAGGATTCCATCGATGGCGGCGGCGGCAACGACACGATCGATGGCTGGGTCGGCAATGACACCTTGCGCGGCGGCGCCGGCGATGACGGGGTTTACGGCTTTAGTGGCGATGACCTGCTGATCGGCGGGACGGGGACCGACTCGCTGTTCGGCGAGACCGGCGATGACGGCTTCGACCTCAACAGCGTCACCAACCTCGCTGGCTGGATCGTCGATGGCGGCGTCGGCAATGACGGCGTCGATCTGATCCAGGGCATCGTACAACTGGGCACCACTTTGCCCTTCGTCGATATCGAGCTGCTGGACATCTACCTGACCCAGTTCCTCGGCACGGCGGGGAATGATTTCTACGATTTCCGCCCCTACAACACCTTCTCGCCCACCTTCAACCTGCCAGCCGAGCTGCGCAGCCTGAGTGGCGGCTCCGGCAACGATACGGTCTTCACCTCCAACACCAACCTCGACCTCCTGGTTTTCCAGAATCCCCCCGACCAGTTCTGGAACTTCGTCAATGGCGGGGATGGCGATGACAGCCTGGTCGGCGGCGCCAGCCGCGATTCGTTGCTGGGTGCGGCGGATAATGACCGACTTGAGGGCGGCGGCGGCAACGACACGCTGGTCGGCGGCACGGGCAACGACACGCTGATCGGCGGCGCCGGAGCCGACAGCCAGATCGGCGGCGAGGGGAGCGACCTTTTCATCATCGGCAGCGTCAGCGACGCCAGTGGCGACAATCTGATCGGCAACTTTGGTCTCGATACGCTGGACCTCACCGCGCTCAGCGCGAACGTCGCCATCGACCTGAGCACGGGCGCCAATAATCTCGGGGTGTTTCTTCTCTCCATCGAGAACATCCTCAGTGGCAGCGGCGATGACACGCTGGCCGCGGCGTTTCTCAGCCAGGCGCTGGATGGTGGCGCGGGCAATGATTCGATCACCGCGAACACGCTCGCCGCGACCCTCTCGGGTGGCGAGGGCAGCGACACCATCGTCAGCACCATCGCCATCGACACCGTGCTGGGCGGCGAGGGCGATGATCTGGTCATCGTCGCCGACAACGACGGCTTCGCCGATGGCGGCGTTGGATTCGACCGGATCGATGCCAGCCTGCTCACCGCGGATTTCTCGATCGATCTTGCCACCGGCGTCACCAACAATCCGCTGAAGAACTTCATCGACTACGAGGCGGTGCTGTCCGGCAGCGGCAATGACATGCTGACCGGCACAGCGGGTGGCGACTTGCTGGAGGGCGGCGCGGGCAATGATTCGTTCGCAGGCCAGGGTGGTGCGGATACGCTGATTGGCGGCGATGGCAATGACAGCTTCGACCTCAACAGCATCAGCGACGTCACTGGCAGCTTCATCGACGGCGGGGCCGACTTTGACGGGGTGGACCTGATCCAGGGCATCCTGCAACTCGGCACCACGCTGCCCTTCGTCAACATCGAGTTGCTGGACATCTTCGCCACGGATTTCCGCGGCACCGCGGGCGATGACCTCTATGACTTCCGGCCCTTCGACACCTTTTCGAACTTCTTCGGCGTCGGGCTGGAACTGCTGCTGCGCGCCGGGGCCGGCGCCGACACGGTCCATGCCAGCAACACGGCGCTGGAGGCTGGCGACAGCAACACCATCCAGGGCGAGGCCGGCGATGACCGCCTGTTCGGCAGCCTCAACGGCGATGTGCTGGAAGGTGGGGCGGATAATGACACGCTGGAAGGGCTGGGGGGTGCCGATACGCTGGATGGCGGGCTCGGCGGCGACCTGTTGCTCGGCGGCGATGATTTTGCGGCCGATGTGCTGCTCGGTGGCGACGGCAACGACACGCTGAGTGGCGGCGGGGGTGCGGACAGCGCCTTCGGCGGCGATGGCGACGACCTGATCTTTGCGGTCATCGGCACCGATATCGCCGTTGGCGGCGCGGGTGCCGATACGCTCGACGCGGCGGCCTGGAATGGCCCCTACCTGGTGAACCTCGCGACCGGCGAGACCAATTTCGCCGGTGAGAGCTTCACGGAATTCGAGGCCGTCATCGCCGGCGATGGCAATGACACGCTGATCGGCACCGATGGCGACAATACGCTGGTAGGCGGAATCGGCGCCGATTCGCTGAATGGCGGGAACGGTGACGACAGCCTTCTGGGCGGAGACGGCGCCGACACGCTGGACGGCGGCGGTGGCGCGGACAGCGCTTTCGGCGGCGATGGCGACGATTACGTCTTCGCGGCGTTGGGCCAGGACATTGCCGTCGGCGGTTCTGGCAACGACACGCTCAACACCACCTCCTACAACGGCGACTATGCCGTCAACCTCACCACCGGCCTGACCAATTTCCCCGGCGAGAGCTTCACCGGGTTCGAGCACCTGGTCTCCGGCGACGGCAACGACACGCTGATCGGCACTGCCGGCACCAATACCATCGAGGGCGGGGCGGGCAATGACCTGATCCAGGGCGAGGCCGGCGCCGATACGCTCGATGGCGGCACGGGTGCGGACACGCTCATTGGCGGCGCCGGCAACGACCTGTTCTTCGTCGATGACATCGGCGATGTCACGAGCGAGGCGCCCGGCGGCGGCGCAGATACCGTCGTCGCCTCGATCAGCCACACGCTCGGCACGGAGATCGAGGGGCTGCGGCTCACCGCCGCGGCGCGCGGCACCGGCAACATGCTGGCCAACAGCATTTTCGGCAGCGCCTTCAACGACACGCTGCTGGGCATGGACGGCGCCGATACGCTGGAGGGCGGACTCGGCGCCGACAGCCTCCAGGGCGGTGTGGGCGATGACCGCCTGCTCGGTGGCGAGGGCGCGGATACGCTGAACGGCAGTTCGGGCATCGACCGCATGTTCGGCGGCCTCGGCGATGACACCTACATCGTGGAAACGCTGGGCGACATCGTGAACGAGACCGGCGCCGGCGGCTTGGACGTGGTGCGCGCCGCCATCTCCTTCACCCTCGCCAACGGGTTCGAATCGCTGGTGCTGATCGGCGCGGCGCTCAACGGCACGGGCAGCGAGGGCGGCAATACACTGACCGGCAACGCGCTCGGCAATCTCATCACTGGCCTGGGCGGCGCGGATGTGCTGTCAGGCGAGGATGGCGCGGATACGCTGCTCGGCGGTGTGGGTGCCGATACGCTCGATGGCGGCGCCGGCGCGGACAGCCTGGTCGGCGGCGCCAATGACGACCTCTACATCATCCGCGACCTGCTGGAGACCGTGGTCGAGATCGCCGGTGGCGGCACTGACGAGGTGCGCACCACGATCAGCCTGACCCTGGCGGCTGAGGTGGAGAAGTTGAAGCTGCTCGGCAGCGCGGGGCTTTCGGGCACTGGCAACGCCGGCGCGAACCGGATCGAGGGCAATGCCGGCGCCAACCTGTTCGCCGGCCTTGGCGGCAACGACACGCTGAACGGCGCGGGCGGTGCCGACACACTGCAAGGTGGCGACGGCAATGACGTGCTCAACGGCCAGGCGGGTGCCGACCTGCTGGTCGGCGGCGCGGGCAATGACGCTCTTTCGGCCGGCGGCGGCGGGGATACGCTGATCGGCGGCACCGGTGCGGACCGGTCGAGCGGCTTTGCCGGAATCGCCGATTTCTTCCGCTGGGCCAGCGTCGCCGAGGGTCAGGGCGATGTGGTGATCGGCTTCGAGCACAATGTCGATCGGCTGCAGTTCACCTCGGCCGGCTTCGGCGGGCTGGCGCTCGGCGCGCTCGCGGGGGTGAATTTCGCCTCGAACACCACGGGGCTGGCCGGTTCGGCCGCCGGCACGCCGCAATTCATCTACGAGACCGACACCGGCCGGCTGTGGTGGGATGCGGATGGCGGTGGCGGCGTGGCAGCCCAGGCGATGATGCAATTCGCCGCGCGTCCCGTGGTCACGGCGAGCGATATCGCGCTGATCGCCTGACGGATCATCGCCTGACGGTGGGGCGGGGGGTCACACCCCCCGCGTCAGCCCGCCATCGACCAGCACGGATTGGCCGGTGACGTAGCTCGCCGCCTCGCTCGCCAGGAAGGCGACGACGCGCGCATTCTCCTCGGCCGTGCCGAAGCGGCGCAGCGGGATGTCCTTCGCCACGTGGTCCACCACCGCCTGTTCGGTGATGCCCTCCACCGCGGCCATCTGCTTCGCGCGCGCCTGCCAAAGTGGGGTGAAGGCGCGGCCCGGGCAGACGCAATTCACAGCGACCCCCTCGGCCGCGAACTCATTCGCCAGCGTCTTGGTCAGTGCCAGCAGCCCGGCCTTGTGCACGTTGGAGACCGCCTGGTGCTCCGTCGGCTGCCGCGCCGAGGCCGCGGCCAGCAGCACCACCCGCGCGCCGCCGCCCGATGCCCCCGCATGCAACGCCGCCGCGCGCTTCAGGGCCGGCAATGCGGCGCGGACCACCCGCACCGTGCCGAGCAGGTTGAGCTCGTAATTCGCCAGCCATTGCAGGTCGGTCAGCCCGGCGAAATCGCTGCGGAAACTGCCACCGAAGGCACTGACCAGCGCGTGCAGCGGCAGCCCCTCATAACGCGCGAACAGGGCTGTGACCTGCGCGGGATTGGTGGCATCGCAGGCGACATGCTGCGGCGCGGTGCCCGTGGCCTCCCATAGCGTCTTGACTGCGGCGTCGAGCTTGGGCCCGCCGCGGCTGGCGATGGTGACGCTCGCCCCCTCGCGCAACAGAATCTCCGCACTGGCCATGCCGATGCCGGAGGAGCCGCCGAGAACCAGCGCGGTCTTGCCGCGGAAGCCGAGATCCAAATACCGTATCCTTCAGTTCGCGCTGGCGCCGGAGCGCCGCACGATCGGCGCCCATTTCGCCGTCTCGTCGCGGATGAAACGGGCGAGTTCGTCGGGCGAGGAGGGCAGCGGCTCCACCCCATGGCGCGCCATGTGGGACAGCACCTCGGGGTCCGACAGCACGCCGCGCATCGCCGCGTTCAGGCGCGCGACGATCGGCTCCGGCAGGCCCTTCGGGCCAAGCAGCGCGTACCAATTGCCGACCTCATAGCCCGGCAACGTTTCGGCCACCGTCGGAACGGCGGGCAGCAGGGCGGAGCGCGCGAGCCCCGGCACGGCCAGCGCCCGCAGCCGGCCGGATTCGATGTGCGGCACCACGGTGACGGCGGTGGCGAAGGCGTAGTCCACCTTGCCGCCCACCAGGTCCGACAGCAGGGGCCCGCCGCCGCGATAGGGCACGTGCACCGTGGTGATGCCCGCCATCTGGTCGAGCAGCGCGCCCGAAAGATGGCCCGCGCCGCCCACGCCGGAACTGCCATAGGTGATGGTGTCGGGGCGCGCCTTGGCGCTGGCGATCAGCTCCGCCGTGGTCCGCCAGGGGCGATCCGCCGGCACCACCAGCACGTTCAGGATCTGTGCCGAGAGGCTGATCGGCGTCAGGTCGGCTTGCGGGTTGAAGCCCAGATTGGTGTAGATCGTCGGGTTGATGGCGAGTGCGGCGATGGTACCCATCAGCAGCGTGTAGCCATCGGGCGCGGCGCGCACGGTGATTTCGGTGGCGAGGTTGCCGCCTGCACCAGGGCGGTTGTCCACCACGATCGCCTGGCCGAGCAGCTGTTGCAACTTGGGCTGCATGGTCCGGGTGGTGAGGTCCGTGCCACCACCGGCGGCGAAGCCCACGATGATGCGGATCGGCCGGTTCGGGTAATCGGCCTGCGCAAAGGCGTTGCCGGGCAGGGCGAAGCTGGCGAGCCCGGCAGGCAGCAGCCCGGCGAGCGTGCGGCGCTTGATCATGAACGACCTCTCCTGCGGGTCTTTGCCCGATGGCGTCACGTTTAGCGAAGCCAGGCGGGACTGGCGAGGGGCGGCGCGCCGTCAACGAAGCCTCGACCTTCGTCCCAGACAACGACGCGCAATGAGCATGATCTGCACTCTCCGGACCCCCACCCCTGGAGGTTGCCACCGCGGCCAGCCTGCTTGGCATGCGCGCGGCCAAGGCACTGGCGGCCGATGCGCCGGCGCGCCTGGTGACCGAAACCGCCCTGCTGGCACCGGGCCACCCGGCGGCGGCGGATTCCGCCGTCGCGCTGGTCGCCGCGCAGTGATTCAGCCGCCGTCTGCGGCGGTGTCACGCCGGCCTAACGGATTGATTACGCGGCATCCTCGCGGCGGTCACGCGCCTTCACGTAGGCGATGGCGGCGTGTTCGAGGCAATAGGGCTTGCCGCCCGACGCTTCGGCCGAGCAGAAGCGGAACTCCGGCGTGCCCGGCTCGCCGATCGGCCAGCAGCAGTCGCGCTTTGAGGCGAAGCGCGGGAAGGCGCGGACCACGGTGGTGGGCGCCGTCAACGGCGTTGAGACCGGCGTCACGGGCGGCGGTACAGCCCGCATGGCGGGCTGCGGCAGGGTGCTGCGCGGCGCCGGAAGGCGAGGGGCGCGCGGCACGGCGGCCACCGGCTTGTCGCCCGGTTCGCGCCGGATCGGACTCGGCCGCGCTGACAGGTTCAGGCGATGCGCCTTGCCGACCACGGCGTTCTTCGAGATTTCCATGCGGCGACCGATCTCGGCAGTGGAATGACCCTCCGCCCACAATGCCTTCAGCCGCTCGATCGCTTCGGCGCTCCAGTCCATGCCCACACTCCCTGCTTCGCCCCAACACAACATACGGTAGGGCAATGGGGGGTGCAGGCACAAGGACTGGATTCATCGCGGTAACCAAAAAGCTGTGGATGGATCGGGCAGACCTTCCCAGAGTCAGAAGAACAGCCCCTTCTTCAGCAGGCCATGCACGCCCTTTTCGCCGTTCACGGTCTGCGTCACGCGGAAGTCCACCGCCAGGGAACAGAGCTGGTAGGCATCGGCGGCCGAGACGTTCATCCGCGCCACGATGAAGCCGATCATCTCCCGCAGCGCGAGCTTCATCGCGATGTCCAGATCCTCATGCATGCCCATCGAGATGTAGTGGGTTGGAGTCTCGGCGCGCGGATAGGCCAGGGCCGGGTCCTTCGCACCGCCGCCCTTCTCGAGGGTCAGGCGGAAATGGCCGGTGAGGCACATCTCCAGCGCGTTGATGCAGACCTCGCCGTCGCCCTGCACGCCATGCCCATCACCGGCCGAGAAATTGGCACCCGGCACGTGCACCGGCAGGAACAGCGTGGCGCCCGCGCCGATCTCCTTGTTGTCGAGGTTGCCGCCATGCGCGCGCGGCTCCTTCGTGCTGATGGTGCCCCAGATGGGCGGCGGGGCGACGCCCATCACGCCGAAGAAGGGGCTGAGCGGCAGGGTTACGCCCGGGCCGACCGGCACGCGCCCTGTCATCGCGGTGCGGTCCACCGGGATATGCAGCATGCGGTGATAGGGGAAGTCCTCCGGCAGCGTGCCGCCCAGCGGGCGAAACCCGCAAAAACCCCAATCGCAACCGAGCTCGATCCTCTCGATATCGACGCGCAGCACGTCGCCCGGCTCGGCGCCCGCCACGGCGACGGGGCCGGTCAGGATATGCGGGCCCATGCGCGGTGGCTTCGCGGCATGGATGGCGGCCAGCGCTTCGGGGATCTTCAGGCCGCTCTCGGGCAGGGGCATGACCTCCGGCGCGCCGGAGACGCATTCCAGCACCACCAGATCGCCGCTCGCGACGGTCAGGAGGGGGGCGAAGCTGGCGTCGAAAGCGCCCCAGCGGATGGTGGCGGGGGTTGCGGGGATGCGGTGGGAGGTGGCCATGGAAACCTCGATGCGGATTGCCTGGGCAAATCAGCGCGCGCGCTGGCGCCGGTCAATCCATCCGAGACCGCGGATAGGGAGCCGCGGGACGCCGCCTGCCCATGCGGCAGGCAGGCCTGCCCGTTTCAGCGCGCCCCGATGACCCGGCGCAGCCGCCGCTGGTCCTCCTGGCAGACGCTGCCGAGGCGACGATACTCCGCCGGCGTGTCGATCAGGCCGTGCCCGGCCTCCCGCGCCCGGCGCAGACGCTCGAGCACCGGCTCCACCGCCGCTTCCAGATCATCCTGGAGCGCGGCCGCGGCGGCGGCGACGTCGGGCGCGCGGACCTCGGCCCGCGCCGCCCAGCGCTGCGCCGTGGTACGCAGCGTGGCCGCGGCCTCGCGCAGCGTGCGGTGATTCACCTCGGCATGGCGGCGTTCATGCGCCAGCACCTCGCGCGCCAGGCAACCATCTCGCGGCACTTCGCGCGCCAGGCGGATGCTGTGTTCGGCATGCAGCAGCGTCAGGCGCAGTTCCGCCGGCAGGGCACAGACCGGCCCGCCGGCGAGACCCTGGCTGCGCACCGTGATCTCGCTGCGCCATTCGACGCGCGACAGGGTGACGCCGAGATGGTGCAGGTTGGCATCGGCCGCCTCGGCGCCGGAATCGCCCTGCGCCATCGCGCGAAGCTCGGCGGCGGGCAGGGGGCGGCGGATGCGCACCGGCGGATCGTCCACCACCACGCGCACCGGCGTGGCGCCCCGCGGCGGGCAGGCGGGCGCCTGGCCCTGTGTCTGGGCTTGGCCGAGCGCCGGCCCGGCCGCCAGCAGCGCGGTCGCAAACAGGATGGCCTTTACAGCCATCCCTTCCGCCGAAAATACAGCACCGGCATCACCGCAGAGACCACCATCAGCAGCAGCGCCGCCGGGTAGCCCACTACCCATTTCAGTTCCGGCATGAATTCGAAATTCATGCCGTAGATGCTGGCGATCAGCGTCGGCGGCATCATGGCCACGGAGACGACCGAGAAGGTCTTGATGATGCCGGTCTGCTCGACATTGATGATGCCCAGCACGGCATCGAGCAGAAACTGCGCCTTGTTGTTCAGGAAATTGGCGTGTTCGACCAGGGAGCGCACGTCGCGCACCAGGGTCTTGATCAGCACCTGGTTCTCCTTGCGCACCGCCGTCGCCTTCTCGGCGCTGACGAAGCTGAGGATGCGCGTGAGGCCGAGCATCGTCTCGTTCGCGCGCGTCGTCACCTCGCCGACCTGGCCGAGCGTGATCAGCGTCTCGCGCAGATCGTGGTCGCGCTTGTTCGCCTTCACCGTGGCGCGGGCGCTGCGGAAGGCGGCGGAGCTCGCCCGGTCCATGTCGGCGCCGACGCGTTCGAGGATGTCGGCGAGCCGATCGACGATCTGCTCGAACATGTGCAGCATCACCGCATCCGCGCTGGCGACGAGTGCCGGCATGCGCTGGCAGCGCACCGAGAAGACGCTGAAGGCCTTGGGTGTCTGGTAGCGGACCGTGATCAGGGCCTGGTTCGACAGCACGAAAGTGATGGGCGTGGAGCCGAACTCGCCGCCATCGACGCCATAGAGAAAGTTGGCCGTGAGGAACAGCACATCCTCCTCGCGATAGAGGCGCGACGAGCTTTCGATCTCCTCCATCTCCTCGCGCGTCGGGATTTCGAGACGCAGCGCGTTCTGCACCGCAGCTTCTTCCTCCTGCGTCGGATTGAGCAGGTCGATCCAGACGGCGCGGGCGAGTTCCTCCGTCGGCAGCAGCCCATCGCGCAGCGCCACGCGGCCGTCGGTGACGATATAGGACGTCAACATGTTGCAGGCTCCCACCCTGGGGTCGGGGGCATGTAGCGCGGCCCGTGGCGGGCTGTCACCCCGGCTTCGGCAGATCGAACAGCTGCGTAACGCCGTTGAAATCTGCTGCTTCCGGATGCCGGCCGCCGGGGCGCGTGCCATCGGGCGCGCGAACCAGCTGACAGGTGCCGAGACCTGCGGCGGCGGCGGCGTCCAGCTCCTCCACCACGTCGGAGAGGAACAGGATTTCGGCGGGGGGAAGGGCGAGGTCCGTGGCGATCGCGGCATAGGAAGCGGGCGCGCGCTTGCCGCCCATGCGCGTGTCGAAGAAGGCGGCGAACAGGGCCGTGAGATCGCCCGCGACGCTATGGCCGAACAGCAGCTTCTGGGCGCCGACCGAGCCCGAGGAGTAGACGGCGAGGCGCAGCCCGCCGGCATGCCAGGCGCGCAGGCAGGCCGCGACGTCGGGCCAGAGGTGGCCCTTGAGGCGACCATCGGCGAAGCCCGCCGCCCAGATCAGGCCCTGCAGCGATTTCAGCGGCGTGGCCTTGGCGTCCGCCGCCATCCATTCGCGCAGCCTTGCGCGTGGGTTGTCGCCGATTTCGGCGAGGATGGCGGCGACCTCCGGCGTATTGCTTTCAGCATCGAGGAAACCGTCCATCGCGGCCTCGGCGAAAGGGAACATCGTCTCCTTCACGTAGGCGATGGCGGTGGTGGTGCCTTCGATGTCGGTGACGATGGCCCTTATCATACCGCTGCCGGGAAACGCGCTGCCATGTCGGTGCCGGTATAGTGCGGCGTCCAGCCGGAGGTGTCGGTGAAGATGCGCAGCACGGCGAAGTTCGGTGCCTCGCCGGCATCGAACCAGTGCCTGGAATTCGCCGGCACGCTGATCAGGTCGCCCGCCGTGCAATGCGCGTCGAACACGCGGCCGTCCATATGCAGCACGAAATTGCCCGAGCCGGCATGGAAGAAGCGCACCTCATCCTCGGAATGCGTGTGTTCGCTGAGGAACTTCGCGCGCATCGCGTCTTTCATCGGGTGGTCCGGCGTCAGCTTGATGACATCTGCCGTGCCGGCGCCGGTCTCGCCCATGAAGGCGTCGAGGCGCGGGCGATAGGCCGCAAGCACCGCCTCGGCCGGCGCTTCGGCCGGCAGGTCGGCGAGCGGCCAGCGCTCGAAGCGCACGCCGATGGCGGCGAGCTTTTCCGAGATTTCGGGGAGATTTTCAATCACGGCCAGCGTCGCATTGGACGCGGCATCCCAGATGGTCAGGCGGCTCATCGCATCCTCCTTTCTTCCAGTTCACAGCCCAGCATGAATTCCAACGCCTCCAGCCGGGTCAGGGCACCCGGCATGTCGGCCGCCCAGACATAGGCGCCATGGCCGCGGATCAAATAGCCGGGCTGCACCTCGGCCTGCGCGTCCCACAACCGGTCGAGCCCGCGCTGCATCCGGGCGATGTCCTGATCGTTGTGGAGCACCGGGATCTCGACCGCAGCGTCATGCGTCGGCAGGCCGGGGAATACCTTCAACAATTCATACCCGGCAAGCGTCAGGATGCTGTTCGTGGCGCGCGAAAGCACCGTATTGGCCATGGAATGGCCATGCAGCACGGCCCCTGCTTCGGGGAACCGCCTGTAGATGCCGCAATGAAGCAGCGTCTCGGCCGAGCTTTTCCGCGCGCTACCCTGCACCGTGCCGTCGAGGTCCACGACCAGCACATCCTCGGGCGTCAGGAACCCCTTGTGGCAGCCTGACGCCGTGACGGCGAGGTGAGCCGCATCGAGGCGGATCGAGAAATTTCCCGCCGTCGCCGGCACCAGGCCGAGCGCATCCAGCCGCCGCCCGGCCGCGACGATGGCCGCCGCGACGGACGCAGGAATCACGCCGGCTGTTCCGCGGGATGGGTGCGGCGCGACCAGGCGAGCAGGCCGCCCGCGATGATCAGGCCGGTGAGGTCCGTCCAGATCTCCGGTACCATGAGCAGGATGCCGCCGCAGCCCGCGATCAGCCGCAGCGGCATCGGCACGGGGCCATTCCCCATCCACCCTTCGGTCGAGCAGGCCAGCAGCCAGACACCGAGCGTGGCGGTGGCGAAGGCCTGCAGGATCGGGACAATGTCCCCCTGCGCGAGCAGTGCGGGGGAGAGCCAGAACATGAAGGGCACGATGAAGGTGGCAAGGCCGAGCTTCACCGCGATCATACTGGTGCGCCACATGTCGGCGCCGGCCATCGAGGCCGCCGCGAAGGAAGCGAGCGCCACGGGCGGCGTGATGGCCGAGAGGATGGCGAAGTAGAAGATGAACATGTGCGCGACCAGCGGTTCGACGCCGATGCGGATCAGCCCCGGCGCCACCACCGCAGCGGCGATGGCATAGGCTGCCGTGGTCGGCACGCCCATGCCGAGAATGATCGCCACCAGCATGGCGAACACCATCGCCAGGAAGGTCGAGGCGCCGGCGATGTCGAGCAGCATCGAGGCGAAACGCCCGCCCACGCCGGTCAGCCCGATCACGCCCGCCACCACGCCCGCGGCGGCGCAGACGGCGATGAGCTGCATCACCTCCTTGGCGCTGCCCGACAGGGCCCGCTCGATCGCGACCAGCGTCTCCGCCGAGGCGCCCACCAGGGCCGCCGGCAGCGCCTGCCGCCGCAGGGTCAGGCGATGTGCCAGCGCCGTACCCAACATGATGGCGATGGTGGCGGCGATGCCGATGGCGGCGGCGCGGAAGGGGGAATAGCCCATCACCAGCATCGCGATCAGCAGCACCAGCGGCGCCGCCATATAGACGCGCCGGCCGATATCCACCCAACGCGGCAGTTCGTCGCGCGACAGGCCGCGGATGCCGGATTTGCGCGCGTTCAGGTCGCAATGGATGTAGTTGGCGATGTAGAACAGCAGCGCGGGGATCAGCCCCGCCAGGGCGATGTCGGTATAGGGGCGGCCGAGCACCTCGGCCATGATGAAGGCGCCGGCGCCCATCACCGGCGGCGTGATCTGCCCGCCGGTGGAGCTCGTGGCTTCCACCGCCGCCGCCGTTTCGCGGTCATAGCCGACGCGGCGCATCATCGGGATGGTGAAGGCGCCGGATGCCACGACATTCGCCACCGCACTGCCCGAGATGGTGCCGAACAGGATGCCCGAGATCACCGTGACCTTGGCCGGCCCGCCGCGCGCGCGGCCAACCAGCGCGAGGGCGAAATCGTTGAAGTAGTCGCCCGCCTTGGACGCCGTGAGGAAGGCCGCAAAGGTGACGAACAGGATGATGAAGGTGGCCGAGACCTGCACAATGGTGCCGAGCACGCCATTGTTGCCGAACAGCTCGACGATCACCTGATCCCAGGCGAAGCCGGTATGATACAGGATGCCGGGCATCCACGGCCCGACGAAGCAATAGGCGATGAAGACGATCGCGATCATCGGCATCACGAGCCCCGCCGTGCGCCTCGCGAATTCCAGCACGATGAGCGTGCCGAGCCCGCCCGCCGCCAGATCCTGCCAATTCGGCCCCATGAAGCTGCGCATCTCGATGCCGTCGGCATCCACGATGTAGTGCAGGAGAACCAGGAGGCAGAGCGCCATCAGCGCCCAATCATGTGCCGGCACGTACGCGCCTGGCCTGCCGGTGCGCGGCGAGAACAGGGCGAAGCCCAGCGCGGCGCCGAGAAACACATGCACGGCGCGTCCGACAGTCGGATCGACCGGCGCCACGAGCAAGACCCACATGTGCCACAGCACGAAGGCCGTGGCGCCCGCCCGCCAGGCATAGCCCTGCACGCCCGCCAGCTCGCGCCGGGCAGAGGCAAACTCCATGTCGTCCACCATGGTGATGGCGTCGGCGGACTCGTCCTCGGCTTTGGCCGGTCGTTGATTCATGGAAGCCCCCCGAAACGCGACGCGCCGGCCCCGGACTTCAGGGTCGACGCGCGGCCCCGCAGTGAGGCGGGGCGCGTCCTTAAGTGGGCAAGACTAGCCTTGCCGGCCCGGCTGGTCCACCAAACCGGCCCCGTGCCGCCTCAGGCGGCGGGGCGGGAGGGGTTGGCCGGCTGCGCCGTTGAGGCGGTGGTCTGCGCGCCCGGCGCGGCGATGGAACCCGCCTTCTGCGCCGGGGTCTGAGACGCCGCATCGGCCGCCATCGAGGCGTCCTTGTCGTCGTCTTCCTTCATGTTCGACTTGAAGGATTTGATGCCCTTGGCGAGGTCACCCATCAGGCCGCTGATCTTGCCGCTACCGAAAAGCAGCAGAATAACCAGCAGCACGACCAGCCAATGCCAGATGCTGAATGAACCCATAGCGACGCCTCGATCCCGTTTGGGGCCCGCCACGAAGGCGGGCCGGTCGGTTGATTGCTGCACGGACCTTAATGCGCGCGATCCGTCAGCGCAAATCCGGACATGGCCTGCCGGGCGCCGCGACACAACAGGGGGCCACCAGGAAATCGTCCGAAACCGGCGAGGAGGCGTCCGGGGCCATTTGCCCGCAATATTTCGTGCCGTTCAGGAATAATTTGAGTTGCAATGTTGTAATCCATCAGCCAGATAGGCGCTGGTCCGGGCCCCTCTGGCGGCTTCGGCGGGTCATGCCCCGCCGCCGCGATGTCGGATCGCCAGAGAGCAAAACACGACGCCCGGCCCGGATCGTGTCCGGGTCGACGCACGTCCAACGCCCGGAGATAGACTTATGGAATTCCTCGTCGCTGAATGGATCGGCAAGCCGGTCTGGATGTGGCTTGGCTTCTTCACCATCGTGCTCTCGCTGCTCGCCTTCGACCTTGGCGTCCTCCACAAGGAGGACAAGGAGATGGGCATCGCCGAGAGCCTGTATCTTTCCGCCTTCTATATCAGCTTCGCCATTCTTTACGGCATCGCGATCTGGGTGGCCTTCGAGAACGGCTACATCACGACCGAGGACGGCACGCATGCCGGAATCACCTTCTTCACCGGCTTCTTCATCGAAAAGGCGCTGTCGATCGACAACGTCTTCGTGATCAGCCTGATCTTCACCTACTTCGCGATCCCCCGGAAATACCAGTACCGCGCGTTGGTCTGGGGCATCATCGCGGTGATCGTGCTGCGCGGGATCATGATCGCGGTGGGTGCGGCTCTGGTGCAGGAATATGGCTGGGTGCTGTATATCTTTGGCGCCTTCCTGATCGCCACCGGCATCAAGATGATGGTGGTCCCGGAAAGCGACCCGGACATCTCAAAGAACCCGGTGGTGCGCTTCATGAAGAAGCGCATGCGCGTGACCGACGAGCTGCACAACGAAAAGTTCTTCGTCCGCAAGCCCGACCCGGTGAGCGGCAAGATCGTGATCTGGGCGACGCCGTTGTTCCTCGCGCTGATCATCATCAACATCGCCGACCTGATCTTCGCGGTGGACAGCGTGCCGGCGATCTTCGCCATCACGACGGACACCTTCATCGTCTACACCGCGAACATCATGGCGATCCTCGGCCTGCGCGCGCTGTACTTCGCACTCGCCGCGATGGTGCATCGCTTCCATTACCTGAAATTTGCGCTGGCGCTGGTGCTGGTGTTCATCGGGGCGAAGATCTTCTGGAACCAGATCTTTGGGAAGGTCGATCCGGCCATCTCGCTCGGCGTCACGCTGGCGTTGATCGCGGGCGGCATCTTCTACTCGCTGTGGAAGACCCGTAACGACAAGCCGGCCGAGACGGTGGCTTGACTGCCAGGGGCGGCCCTTTGCCGGGCCGCCCCCTCACTTTCGCGTGTACCGCACTCTGTACTTGATTTTCGGCCCCACGGAGAGCATCTTCCAGGCGTCAGCCTCGTTTGGTTCGGCCTGCTCTCTCCTGCTTCTGTTGCTGAGGCGCTCTGCGCCAAGGTGATCGAGCGCCGAGCCTGCTGCCTTCCCCTCGTGATTGATCCGCAGCGCATTCGCGCCGCGGCACCGGCTATGCGATCGGATCTTCCATGTCCAACGGCACCATCAAGTGGTTCAACACGACCAAGGGCTACGGCTTTATCCAGCCTGAGGACGGCACGAGCGACGTGTTCGTCCACATCTCGGATGTGCAGCGCGCAGGGATCACGGAGCTCAAGGAGGGCGCCAAGATTTCCTATGACGTGCAGCGCGGCCAGCAGGGCAAGGTTTCGGCCTGCAACCTGAAGCTGTCCTGAACCGCTTCCGGGGGCATCGCGCCCCCTGACGCCACTCGAAGCGCCGCCGTGGAAAAACCCGCGGCGGCGTTTCTTGTTGTTAAGCCCGTTCGTGGGTTCAGCTCGTCGGCTCGATGCCCAGGCGGCGGATCAGCCCGCCCCACCGCACGATCTCGGCGCGCTGCAAGGCGCCGAACTCCGCGGGCGTTGAGCCCACAGGCTCGAATCCCGCCGTCTCCAGCAGGCGGCGCTGCTCGGGCGCGTTCAGCGCCACGCGGCATTCTGCAGCAAGGCGCGCCACGCGGTCGGCCGGCATGTTGGCCGGGCCGAACATCCCGATCCAGGCGATGGCCGGGTCGCTCGCCACGCCGGATTCCGGCATGGTCGGCACATCTGGCAATTGCGGGATACGCGTGCCCGAGGTGACCGCCAGCGCCCGCACCGAGCCCTCCCGCACCTGGCCGAGTACGCCGCCCGAGGCTGCGAAGAAGGCCTGGATGCGCCCGGCGATCAAGTCCAGCACCGCCTGCGCCACGGCGCGATAGGGCACGTGCACGGCCTGGAATCCCTGGCTCGCCGCCAGATCCTCCATCACGAGATGGGAAAGTGTGCCCGGCCCGGTGGAGCCGTAATTGATCTTGCCCGGATTTGCCTTGGCATAGGCCACGAACTCCGCCGCATTCCGCGCCGGCACCGAGGGATGCACCACCAGCACAAAAGGCAGCCGCGCCAGCAGCGAGATGGGCGTGAGGTCCGTCGCGGGGTCATAGGTCAGGTTCGGGTTGAGCACCTTGGCCGTGCTGCCGGGCCCGCCGATGGTGACACCCACCGTATGCCCGTCGGTAGCCCGCACGATCGCCTCCGTGCCGATGTTCCCGCCGCCGCCGGCGCGGTTGTCCACCACCACCGGCTGGCCGAGCGCCTGCGCGAGATGGCCCGAGACGGCGCGCGCCGCGAGGTCGGGCGTCGAGCCGCCGGGGAAGGCCACGATCATGCGGACCGGCCGGTCCGGCCAGGCGGGCTGGGCAAGCAGCGCGCTCGGCGCAAGGGCAAGTCCGCCGGTAGCGGCCATCAAGCCGCGGCGTGTGATTGTCATGATCAATTTCCTCCCTCGGATGCGTTGTGCGGAGCATGCCCTGCTCTGCGGCGCGACGCTACCGGCTGGCGTAGCGCGTTGCGCCATGCACGAAACCGCGTGCCGGATAGGCGGTGTTGCCGAGATCGTTCACCGGCGGATACCACACCCGCACCAGCGTCCAGTTATTCGCGGCCGAGACATCGACCACGCGCTGGTCCGTCGTAATCCGCCCACGCGCCACGCCCGAGGCCCAATTGGCGTGGTCCACCTGGATCTCGCGGCTGTTCACCACCCGCGAGACGACGGCGAGGTGCCCGCTCGGGTTGCGCGAACTGCGGGCGATGACCAGCACGCTGCCCGCCTGCGGTGTTCGCCCGCGCTCATAACGCCCGCTCGCGGCATCCCACCATTGCCAGGCATCACCCTGAAGCTGGATGCCGCTGCGCGCCCGGGCATAAGGCACGCAGGAAATAGGCTCGCCCAACTGCGGCCGATGCGGCGCCAGCGCCCGCGGCCCGGAGGAGGTCCCGCAGGCGGCAAGGCCAAGCAGCAGCAACATGGCAAGGGCGGCGCGCATCACGTTGATTTGCATAGCGCAAACCGTAGCTGAGGGGCAAGCCGAATCACGCCGCCCGCGCCGCCGTCACCCCGCGCATCCGCCCGCCGGGCAGGGCGTAGGGGATCGCCGCGGCGTAATCCGCAGCATGCAACAAGGCTGCCCAATCGACTCCCGTCGCCACGCCCATGCGGCGGAACAGCCAGGCCACGTCTTCGGTCGCGACATTGCCGGTGGCGCCGGGCGCGAAGGGGCAACCGCCGAGGCCGCCGGCG
>Ga0209181_10004244_pt1 | contig 21498 bp, 15 predicted proteins | sample MAT05_FD_187208 | JGI IMG/M metagenome (GOLD analysis project Ga0209181, IMG submission 187208) | Freshwater microbial communities from Lake Fryxell liftoff mats and glacier meltwater in Antarctica - MAT-05 (SPAdes) (version 2) | ecosystem: Environmental > Aquatic > Freshwater > Ice > Liftoff... | reverse complement strand
AATCAGGACGACTGCAATCAACAGTATTCCCAGGTGCGCAAGACGATCCGTCCAATGCGTTGTTTGACGCACCGGGGACGAGGGCGCTGTCGCTGAGTGTGTAAGCGCTGCAGCCATCGCTAGAAAATGCGCAAACGCTCGGGCAAGAGCTTAAGGCGTAGAGACGAATTGACGGTCAACGACTGCTCGGTCAAAAAGTTGAGCGAGAGATACACCGTGAGCTTGTGCGGCGCAAACGCGGGTGTCCTGACGTGAACGTGACAGAACGAGCCTAGGAATTCGATTTTCTCGATCACGGCGTCAAATACATGCGGATCGTCCACCGGGAAACCTGCGGCACCGCTGCCGACCGAGCGCGCGAGTACGTCTTCCGGGCGCAAGTAAACCTTGACGTCTTTCGATGCATGGGTATTGGACGCAAGCTGTGGCGGCGTGAGCGAGAAACTGCCCACATCAAGTTTTGAGCCATCGACCCGACCCGGCAACACGTTCACCTTTCCGACAAAATCAGCGACGAAAGGCGACGCGGGTTCACGATAGATATCCATCGCGGAGCCAACTTGCTCAATCACGCCGTGATTCATCACGACGATGCGGTCGGCGAGAGAAAGGGCCTCTTCCTGATCATGCGTGACCATAACGGTGGTGACGCCGAGCTTTTGTTGCAATGAGCGAATTTCTTGCCGCAAACGCACGCGCTCAAGCGCGTCGAGCGCGGAGAGCGGCTCATCGAGTAGCAGCAGTCCCGGCGAGGTTGCGAGCGCTCGAGCCAGAGCAATTCGCTGTTGCTGTCCGCCAGAGAGTTGTGCCGGGAATTTCCCTTCGCTTCCGGGCAAACCGACGAGCTTTACCAGTTCGCGAACGCGCTCCGTAATCTGGCCCTTCGGCGTGCGCCGATTGACCAGGCCGTACGCCACGTTATCCGCCACGCTCAGGTTTGGGAAGAGGGCGTAACTTTGAAAAACGATGCCGTAGTCCCGCTCTGCGGGCGGTCGCCGCGTGATGTCGTTACCGGCTTGCGAGATCGTCCCGGAGGTCGGAACTTCAAGGCCTGCGATGATACGCAATAGCGTGGTCTTGCCGCATCCCGACGGGCCGAGGAAGCAGACAAACTCCCCGTTTGCGATGTCGAGATCAATGTTCGACAAGGCGGCGAATGAACCGAACTCTTTGCGGATGCCGCGGAGTCGCAAGTAAGGCTGATCGGTCATTGGGCTGCGCGGTTCGCTAGTTTCAAGGCTGTCACTTTTTTGGATCCTCGCTGTCGCTCAAATGAGCTGTCGTTCCCGCCAAGGCGGGAATCCAGGCCGAAGCAACATCTCTAAACCACGAGACGGTGCGTCGCGTGGCCAAGCTACTGGACTCCCGCATGCGCGGGAATCACGAGGGGTTCGCCTATCGCTTCTCGCTCTTCGAGTCGTAACGCTTGGTCCACTCCGCGAGGATGCGTTCGCGATTTTCCGCTGCCCAGTTAAAGTCCATTTTCACCAGACGAGCCTCGTAATCGGCGGGCACATTCGGCAAAGCGGATGCCATGCCCGGGACGGCCGTGATGGCAAAATTCTTGCCGTAAAGTGTCATCGCATCCTTGCTTGATGCCCAATCAGCGAGCTTTTTTGCGGCGTCCAGTTTCTTGGTGCCCTTGTGAATGGCGAACGCTTCGAGATCCCAACCCAATCCCTCTTTAGGGAACACGAGGTCAATCGGCGCGCCCTTCGCCTTGTTGCTGTTGGCGCGGTATTCGAACGAAATGCCGACTACAAATTCGCCAGAGCCCGCCATGTTGCAAGGCTTCGAGCCGGAGTGCGTGTACTGCGCAATGTTTTCGTGCAGGCCGTTCATGAACGTCCACCCGCCACCCTTGCCACCGTCGTCTCCGAACAGCGTGAGCCACGCTGTGACGTCGAAGAATCCAGTACCACTTGATGCCGGGTTAGGCATCACGACCTGGCCTTTGTAGATGGGCTTCGTCAGGTCTTGCCACGTCTCAGGTTTAGGGATGTTTTTCTTGGCGGCTTCAACCGTGTTGAAACAAATCGTTGCGCCCCACACGTCCATGCCGAACCACGCTGGCACCGTTTTCTTGTCGCGATACTGAGGCGAAATCGCCGCCAGGCCCGCCGGCGCATAAGGCTCAAGCATGCCCTGTTTATCAAGCAGTGCGAGACTCGAAGCCGCAACACCCATCACCGCATCGGCCTGAGGATTGCCCTTCTCGGCGAGCAGCTTTGCGGTGATAACGCCTGTTGAGTCACGCACCCACTTGATTTCAATATCAGGATAGGTTTTGTTGAAGCCTTCTTGATAGGCTTTGAGTTGATCGGTCTCAAGCGCGGTGTAGACGAGCAGTTGTGTCTTTTGCGCAAACGACACAGACGACAGCGAGGCGGTGAGAGTCAGGCCTGCAAGTGCAGACCAGCGAAACAGGGACGACAGACGCATAAAAATGCTCCTTCACAAAAATTGCAATGGTGTACCCAATCCGTGACAGCGTTGTGACGCGTCATCTGTATTGGTTTTATCGTTGTGACGCAATCTTTGTCAATTGCTTTTTGTAGATTGTTGACAATTTGGAAGATTCGCACTCAAATGGCGGCATGGGTGTCGCTCTGTTTCCTGTGCCGCTATTGCCAAATTCGTCGCCCTCCGCGACGATTGCGCTCTTACAGTCGAGCTCGCTCACCACGCTGGTGCAGCAGGGAATCGAGCGATCCATCCTGTCGGGTGAGTACGCCCCCGGAAGCAAGCTGGTCGAGGCTACGCTCGCGGAAAAACTCGGAGTCTCGCGCGGTCCCGTGCGCGAAGCATTTCGTATGCTGGAAGAGGCGGGCCTCGTCCGCAACGAGAAAAATCGTGGCGTGTTCGTTCGTGACATCCCGATTGATGAGGCGGTCGAGATATTCGATCTGCGCGCTGCGATGGATGAGCTGGTCGGGCGACAACTCGCCAAGAACATTACGCCGGTGCAACTGAAAGAAATCAAGGCACTGGTGGATGCGATGGAGCGCTCTGTCAAAGCCGACGATGCCCGCGACTACCACCTGCTAAACCTCAAGTTCCATGACCGTCTGGTCGAGATGACGGGTAACCGAAAGCTCACCGCGATTTACCGAAAGTTGATTAAAGAACTCGCGCTGTTTCGTCGACTGAATTTGGCGGATGGCTGGCTGATGCCGATCTCGGCGGGCGAGCATCGGCAGATTGTCAAGACGATTGCATCGGGTGATGCGGAGGCTGCGGGGCGCGCCATGTTTGATCATGTGATGGAAAGCAAAGAGCGCACGCTTGCCAACGATTTGCGACGACAGGCACGCAGCGCGAGCGACACAATCCGCCAACATCAAACCGCTTAGCTACAAGAGATTTACGAAGGAAATACCCCTTGGAAAAAATTGATGTAAATGGTCGCACGTATCGATTGCCGGTGACACCCACGGTCGTCGTCTGCGTCGATGGTTGCGAGCCGGATTACCTTGCGCAAGCAGTGGCTACGGGCCACATGCCCTGGCTCAAGCGCACGCTCGCCGAAGGTACGGGTTTGATCGCGGAATGCGTGGTGCCGACGTTCACCAACCCGAACAACCTGTCCATCGTTACCGGTGCACCTCCTTCGGTTCACGGTATTTGCGGCAACTATTTGCTCGATACGGCGACCAACACCGAAGTCATGATGAATGACCCGAAGTGGTTGCGCGCGCCGACGATTCTCGCGAGCCTCGCAGAAGCGGGCAAGTCGCTCGCTGTGATCACCGCGAAAGACAAACTGCGCCAATTGCTCGGATACAAGATGAAAGGCATCTGCTTTTCAGCCGAGAAGGCCGATCAGGTCAACCTGGCCGCGAACGGCATTGACGAAGTGCTTAACCGGGTTGGCAAGCCGCTACCAAGCGTTTACAGCGCGGCGCTGTCGGAGTTTGTATTTGCGTCCGGTGTGCAGCTGATGGGTAGCGTGCGGCCCGATGTGATGTATTTGTCCACCACCGATTACGTGCAGCACAAGCATGCGCCGGGCACTGAGGGGGCCAACGCGTTCAACGCAATGATGGACGGCTACCTCGGCAAGCTCGATCTGATGGGCTGTGTGATTGCGCTGACGGCGGATCACGGCATGAACGCCAAGGTATTGATGGACGGCACGCCCGATGTGATTTACCTTCAGGACTGGTTTGATAGCGCTTTTGGTGTGGGTCGCGCTCGCGTTATCCTGCCGATTACCGACCCGTATGTGGTTCATCATGGCGCGCTCGGGTCGTTTGCAACGGTGTACTTGCCTTCGGACATTGACCCAGCGGTGGCACGAGCAAAAGTCGCCGCGATACGCGGTGTTGAATCGGCGCTGACACGCTCCGAGGCCGCAATGAAATTTGAGTTGCCCGAAGACCGCATCGGCGATCTGGTGGTGGTGTCGGAGCGCTTCACCGTGATCGGTACGTCGGCATCAAGGCATGACTTGTCGGGGCTCGATGCGCCACTACGCTCGCACGGTGGTGTCAGTGAGCAACGTGTTCCGTTGATCGTCAATCGCAAGCTTCCTGGACTCGATATGAACCGCCGGTTCCGCAATTTCGATGCTTTCGATCTGGCGTTGAATTACGCGCAGTAATCTCGCCGTCTGCACACGAAATAACCCACACCATGATCAATCAATTCATCATCGACAACCAGCTCAACGCCATGCGTATCGCGGGTCGTAAGGTCGGCGCGGATCGTACCGGCGACCGCGCAATCGCCGTACACAATCCCTACACCGAACAGCAGATCGGCACGGTACCAAAAGCGACGCTGGACGAGGTGCGGCAGGTGTATGCGACAGCACACGCCTACCGCCCCACGCTCACCCGCTACGAGCGTGCGGCGATCTTAAATCGCGCAGCAGATATTGCCAGACGACGTCAGGATGACGTGGCGAAGCTCATCTCTGCCGAAGCGGGCCTCTGCATGAAAGACGCCGTGTATGAGGCAGGCCGAGTCAGCGATGTCTTCCTGTTTGGTGCGAACGAAGTGCTCAAGGACGACGGACAGATTTTCAGTTGCGATTTGACGCATCACGGCAAGAAGCGTCGCGTGTACACGCAACGCTCGCCGCTTCTCGGGGTTATCACCGCGATCACGCCGTTCAACCACCCGATGAATCAGGTGGCGCACAAGGTGGTACCGAGCGTTGCGACCAATAACCGGATGGTGTTGAAGCCGTCGGAGAAGGTACCGTTCTCTGCGATTCTGCTCGCCGATTTTTTGTATGAAGCGGGTTTGCCGCCCGAGATGTTGTCCGTGATCACCGGCGATCCGGGCGAGATAGCCGACGAGTTGTTGACCAATGAGCACGTTGATCTTGTCACCTTCACGGGCGGCGTTTCCATCGGCAAATACATCGCGCACAAAGCGGGCTATCGCCGAATGGTGCTGGAGCTGGGCGGCAACGATCCGATCATCGTGATGGAAGATGCGGACATTGACGAAGCGTCTACGCTCGCGGTGCAAGGCTCCTACAAAAATTCAGGTCAACGCTGCACCGCGATCAAGCGCATGCTGGTCCATGAAACGGTAGCTGATCGGTTCGTTGAGCAAGTAGTCGAGAAGACACGTGCATGGAAATACGGTGATCCGTCCGATCCAAAATTGGACATGGGCACCGTGATTGACGAGCCTGCCGCGATGCTCTTCGAGTCGCGTGTCAATGAAGCGATTGCGCAGGGCGCCAGATTGCTTGTGGGGAACGAGCGGCGCGGTGCGTTGTATTCGCCGACCGTGCTCGACCAGGTGCGCCCGGAAATGACCGTGGCGATGCAGGAAACTTTCGGCCCGGTTTCACCCATCATTCGCTTCAAGAACATTGATGAAGCGATTCGCATTTCCAACGGCACCGCTTACGGCCTCTCCAGCGCCGTCTGCACCAATCGTCTGGATTACATCACGCGTTTCGTGAGTGAACTGGATGTCGGCAGCGTAAATATTCGTGAAGTACCGGGCTATCGCCTTGAACTCACGCCGTTCGGTGGCATCAAGGATTCCGGTCTCGGCTACAAGGAAGGCGTGCAGGAGGCCATCAAGAGTTTTACTAATATCAAGACCTATTCTTTGCCGTGGGTTTGAGCGAGGTCGCGCCATGCTGACGCTTGCGGACATTGAGCAATTGTTTGCCGAGCGTGGCGGCGAGCAATACTCCGGCGAGCCTGTGACTCAGCTTGAACACGCGCTGCAAACGGCGTATCAGGCTGAGCTTGAAGGTGCCAGCGACGAGTTAGTCACGGCGGCACTTCTGCATGATCTGGGGCATCTGTTGCACGACTTTGGTGATACGCCGTCGCTGCGTGGTGTGGACGATGTTCACCAGTATCGCGCGTTGCCTTTTTTGCGCGGCCTTTTCGCTGATGAGGTACTGAACGCCATCAAGTTTCATGTCGACGCCAAGCGCTACCTTTGCGCGACTCGCGCTGATTATCACGCCGCGTTATCTGAGGATTCAAAGCGAAGCCTCATTCTGCAAGGTGGCATTTTTAGCGCCACTGAATCGGAAGATTTCATTGCGCAGGCGGGCGCTGCGGACGCGGTCCGCTTGCGCATGTGGGACGATCTGGCGAAGAGAGAGAGCCTTGTGACGCCACCGCTCAGTCATTTCATGCAGCGTGCGGAGCAATGCGCCGCAAGGGCGTAACCGGGTGGAGTTAACCTGGCCCATCGTGGCGCTGGTTTTGTTCGGCGCTTTGCTCCACGCGAGCTGGAACGTGGTCGTGAAATCGAGCACCGACAAGGCGCTTGATACCGCGCTCATTCACCTGCTCGGCTCGGTCATCGCGCTTCCGCTCGTGCTTATCGTCGGTTGGCCGCCTGCCGTCGCGTGGCCCTTCATCGTCACCTCGGTCATCATTCACATCGCCTATTACGTCGCGTTGACCGGCGCATACAAGCACGGCGATATGGGCTTGACCTATCCGTTGATGCGGGGCGTCGCGCCCTTGCTGGTGGCGGTCTCGGCGGCCTTTACCGTCAACGAGCATTTGTCGTCGCTCGCCTGGGCGGGCGTGATCGGCATCTGCGCCGGCGTGCTGGTGCTTGGCCTCAGTCGTCACGCGCTCGACAATCGGCGGGCGACGCTGTTCGCGCTGGCAAATGCTGTGGTGATCGCGATTTACACGGTCGTTGATGCATTGGGTGCGAGAGCTTCTGGCAACGCGTTGCAATACGTCGTCGCGCTTTTTGTTCTGGACGGATGGCCGTTTGCGGCGATCGTGCTCGCACGGCGCGGTCGTGTTGCATGGCCGTATGCGAAAGCGCGATGGCCGATTGCAATGGGCGGCGCTTTGGCCTCGCTCGGCTCGTACGGCATCGCGCTGTGGGCCATGACGCGTGCGCCAGTGGCGACGGTGGCGGCGTTGCGCGAAACTTCTGTGCTGTTCGCGGCGTTACTCGGAAGCTGGTTGCTGAAAGAAAAATTCACGCCGAGGCGTGCGCTTGGAACCTGCGTGATTGTGGGCGGCGTGATGGCGTTACGGCTGGGTTAAATATCTCAATAGCTTTGTGTGGAAAGCTCCGTTCTATTGGGGCTAAACATGGTTTTTATTGAAAGTCGAGAAATAGAAATTAGTCCGTGTATGCCCCGTTAAATGGGGCTTACAAGATAAAGCTGATAAGTAGGGTGTGCACCAAAGCGCGCACCATGGTTAGAAAATATCCACGATGGTTTGGGCGTAACCACGGTGCGCATTTTGATTCGTACCCTACGGAAAAATTGATCAAATGAATCTCCCCACGCACGCAGAAATCATCATCGTCGGCGGTGGCATCGTTGGCTGCTCAACCGCGTATCACCTGGCCAAAATGGGCAAGCGCGACGTTCTGCTTCTGGAGCAGGGCAAACTCACCTGCGGCACCACCTGGCACGCGGCGGGGCTCATCGGGCAGATGCGGCCCAACCGCAACATGACGAGCATGAGCAAGTACGGCATCGAGCTCTACTCAACGCTCGAAGCGGAAACGGGGCTTGCGACGGGCTGGAAGCAGTGTGGCAGCGTAAATGTCGCGGCTACCAAAGATCGGATGAAGGTGCTGCGCAAGCAGGTGGCTCTGGCGAAGAGCTTTGGCGTAGATGTTGAAGAAATTTCGCCGCAGCAGGCGGGCGAGCTTTACCCCGTGATGCGTACCGACGACTTGCACGGCGCGATCTGGATTCCTGGCGACGGCAAGGCGAATCCGGCCGATCTGGCGATGTCTCTGGCGAAGGGCGCGCGTAACAACGGCGTGCGCATGGTCGAGGACGTCGAGGTCACCGGCGTAATCATCGAGCACGGTCGCGCGGTGGGCGTGCGTACTGCTCAAGGCGACGTGCGCTGCGAGGTCGTGGTGAACTGCGCGGGACAATGGGCGCGGCAGTTCGGCAAACTCGTTGGCGTGAATGTGCCGCTGTATTCAGCCGAGCACTTTTACGTCGTCACCGGCAAGATCGACGGCGTGCATCCGATGCTTCCCGTGATGCGGGACCCGGATGGATTCATTTATTACAAGGAAGAGGTCGGTGGTCTGGTGATGGGTGGTTTCGAGCCGAAGGCGAAGCCGTGGAAAGTGGATCCGATTCCGTCGACGTTTCAGTTTGAATTGCTGGGCGAAGACTGGGATCAGTTTGAACCGCTGATGACCAACGCGATTCATCGTACGCCCTGCCTTGAAACCGCAGAAATCAAGATGCTGCTCAACGGGCCGGAGAGCTTCACGCCGGATGGCAATTTCATTTTGGGCGAAGCGCCGGAGTTGCGCAATTATTTCGTGTGCGCAGGATTTAATTCTGCGGGAATTGCTAACTCTGGCGGGGCCGGGCGGTTGATGGCGGAATGGATCGTTGGCGGCGAAGCGCCGAGCGATTTGTGGGACGTGGACATTCGGCGCTTTGGCAGCTTCACGGGCAATCGCAAGGCGCTGTTTGATCGCACCGCCGAGACGCTGGGCCTGCACTACGCCATGCGCTGGCCGAGGCAGGAGCTGGAAACGGCCCGGCCACTACGAACATCGCCACTCTACGATTTACTCTCGGCAAAGAACGCAGAGTTTGGCAGCAAGAACGGCTGGGAGCGCGCAAATTATTTCAAGCCGAAAGGTGCGCCGCGTCCTGAGTTCGGTCTTGATAAACCGGGCTGGTTGTCGTGGGTGATTGAGGAGCAACGCGCGACGCGAGAGGCTGTGGCGCTGTACGACCAAACGTCGTTCTCGAAGCTCTTGCTGCAAGGTCGCGATGCGCTCAACGTACTGCAAAGGCTGTGCGCTAATGAGATCGATATTCCGGTCGACAGAATGGTCTACACCGCGATGCTCAACGCACGAGGTGGCTTCGAAAGTGACCTCACGATCATTCGTCTGGCACATGAGAAATTCATGATCGTTACCGGTTCCGCGCAGACGGTGCGCGATGCCGACTGGATCAATCGCAACATCAAACCCGATGAGCACGCGATGCTCGCTGACATCACGGCACAACTCTGCGTGCTCTCGGTCATGGGGCCGAAATCGCGTGAGCTCATGTCCCGCGTGAGCCCGGACGATTTGTCGCCGGACGCGCTCAAATTCTCCTGGACGCGAGAGATTGACGTCGGCTTTGCCCGATTACGCGCTGCTCGCATGAGCTACGTCGGCGGGCCGGGCTTTGAGCTATACGTGCCCGTAGAAATGACGCGTCATGTGTATCTCGCATTGACCGAAGCGGGCGCTGATCTGGGTATTCGTGACGCGGGTTACTACGCCCTTGATGCGCTGCGAATTGAGCAGGGCCGCCGGGCCTGGGGCGCAGAGCTGGGGCCGGATGAAACCCCTTGGGACGCGGGTTTGAGCTACTCCGTGAAGCTCGACAAGCGGACCGAATTCATCGGCAAAGCCGCGTTGACTATGGCGCAGGGCCAGCCGCTGCGCAAGAAACTGGTGACGCTTGTGTTCGATTCGTCAGAGCCTTATGCGTGGGGTGGCGAAGCCATCGTGCTGGACGGACAGACCGTGGGCGAAATTTCGTCAGTGGGCTGGAGCCCGCTTGCGAACGCCTGCGTTGCGCTTGGTTATGTTCGCGGTGTCGGCGCAAATGTTGTGCATGACGGCACACCCGCGCAGATCGAATTGTGGGGTGACGCGGTGGCCGTGAAGCTTTATGATCAGTGGCCGAAACGACCGCACTGAAGCGTTACTGTCATGTGGGTATCTCTTAAAATTCACTTTATCGGGATGCAGTGTTAGGCGCGCGGCGCGCAGCAACCGGAATGTACGCCCTGGTACATGAGGATTGCGAGCACCGCGCAACGACACAATGCGCCCGTGAAATGAATTTTTAGAGGTGCCCATGATGCAAAACACGCCCGATTGGGTTCTCCGCCTTCGCGGGCTGTCCGATCAGCCACCGTTGCGTGAACGCGTGCCTTTGACGTGGGGCGGCATCGAAATTGGCGACGCTGAACCCGCCGTGTTGCTGCAGATTGAGCGTGCGTTTTCGTATCAGCGAGCGACTGTTTTGCGCAAAGAGCCTCACGTAACCGGCTGGCGCATCGACGGCAACCTGACCGAAAGTCTCGCTCGCATCGCATTGGTCATGCGCGACTTGAAGCTCACGCATGTCTGGCGCAATGAGCAGTTGCCAGTGCTCGATAGTCGCAGCAGCGCGCTCGGCACCGTCGAGCGCGCGGCGGTTCGTCCGCTCGGCCTATCGACCCGCGCGGTTCATCTCGTCGGCGAAACCTCCGACGGCCAATTCTGGATTCAGCAACGCGCGCTATCTAAGGCGAACGATCCGGGGCTGTGGGATACGTTGATGGGCGGCATGGTGAGCGCCGTGGATACTGTGGAAACGGCGCTAGAGCGCGAGACTTTTGAAGAGGCCGGGTTGCAGCTTCATTCGCTCTTCGGCCTTACGCACGGTGGACTCGTGCAGATTCATCGCCCGACCGAAGATTTGGGTGGCGGCTACGCGACGGGTGGCTTCATTCGCGAGCGTATCGACTGGTATCGCGCAACGGTTCCGGCCAATTGCGTGCCGGAAAATAAAGATGGTGAAGTCGAGCGCTTCGCTAAAGTCTCGCGTGAGTCGATGATGGCGGGCGTCGCGGCGGGCAAGTTCACGTTGGAGGCTGGGTTGGTGATTGCGGCTTCGCTGGGGTATTGAGGCGGGCGCTACCCCCTCGACACGCGTTTCGCCCCACGTGTCTACATCCCGAAAACAACCCCCACGAGTGCCCCCGCGCCGATCATCCACAACGGATGAAGCTTGGTTGTCGTGAACACCGTGAACGCCACACCCGCAAGCGTCCAGGCCCGCCAATCGGCAAACCCGCGCGTCAGCACCATACAGCCAGCAAACATCAAGCCTACCGTCACCGGCGCCAGCCCGCGCAACACTACCTCGCGCCACGGATTCTGCTGCAAGCGCGTGAACATGCGGGTCGTAATCACCATCATCACAAACGGGGCGAAACTGATCGCGGTGAGTGCGGTGAGCGCGCCGGCAATCCCGGCAACGTGATAGCCGAATAGCGCGATGTAGAGAATGTTTGGCCCCGGCGCAACCTGCGCCAGCGCGATGTAACCCGCGAACTCAGCGGTGGTCATCAGGCCACGCGTATCGACGAAGAACCGGTGCATGTCGGGCACTAACGGAATGGTGCCGCCGATGCACAAGAACGAGAGCGAAAAGTAGAGCAGCGCCATATCTACGAGCTGATCACTGCCTTTCATAGTTGGCCTCGCTTCGAGAGAGCCACGCCCACCGCGCCACACACCAATAGCACTAACGCCATATGCCAATGCGCGAACAGAGCCAGCGCCGCCGCGACCGCGCACAGCACCAAACCCCACGGCCGCTTCCAGAACGGCCCCCCCATTTTGATCGACATGTAGAGCATGTAGGCGGTGGCCACTGCGGCCATGCCGCGCATCCCGGATTGCACCTGCGGCACGTGGGCAAACGCGTGATACACGTTGTTGAGCAGCAGCAGAATCATGAGCGGCACACCGACGATTCCGACGAACGCGAGCAGCGCGCCGAGGATGCCGTGGTAGCGGGTGCCGACGAACACCGCCATGTTCACCATGTTGGGGCCGGGGATGGCCTGACAGACTGTGACTATCTCGGCGAACTCGCGCTCGTCCATCCATTTGCGGTCTTCCACCAGAATGCGTCGCCCCCACGGCAGCGCGCCGCCAAAGGCGCTGACACCGATTTGCAGAAAGGCGACGAAGAGGGCGCGGCGAGAGGGAACGAAGGGTTGCCGTGCGGCGGAGTCAAGCATGGTTTGATGGTAACTCAGGGACAAATGGGTGACTGACAGCGTTCCGATCGCACGGGCGGGGTTTGGCAAATGAATCCACAGTAAAAAATATTCATCGCTGCGAAGTAACATTTCGCTGAAAAGCCCTGTGAATAGGGGATATACGGATAAAATGGTACAAGTCGACTTATGTGATAAATGCTACGTAGCCCCAATATAAACGTCATTTCGAGACAAAGCTGTAAACAGAAATGGTCTCCCCGGCAAAATATCTTCATGCAAGCGCACGAATCCCCGATCCCGCCGTTCGAACTGGCGATCACCATCAAGCCCGCCGACATCGATGAATTGGGTCATGTCAACAACGTTGTCTACCTTTCGTGGGTGCAAGACGTTGCTATAGCTCATTGGGATTATTTGACGACAGCGGCGCAACGTGCGAAGTACGCGTGGGTGGCCCTGCGCCATGAGATCGACTACAAGGCGGAGGCGGTGTTGGGGGACACCATCATCGCGCGGACCTGGACCGGAACGGCACGCGGCATGCGTTTTTCGCGCCATACAGAGATAATTCATATTAATGAATTGGGTGAGAAGAAGATACTGGCAACTGCGGTAACGCAGTGGTGCCCAATGGATCGCGGCAATAGCCGCCCGACGCGACTGCCGACAGAGATCGCAGCGTTTTTCGGTAAGACGTAAAGAGGCACCGCTAAAAATTCATTTATAGGGATGTAGTGTTAGGCGCGGGGCGCACAGTAACCGGAGCGTACGCTCTGGTACGTGAGGATTGCGAGCACCCCGCAACGACGCAATGCACCCTAGAAATGAATTTTTAGCGGTGACTAAATTTTTGGAGGCTGGACGAATGACTTTGCGAATCGAGCACTCAAGGTGCTCGTGGCGATCATGCGCGCTGCGAGCGGTCCTGGTGATGATCGTGGCCTCGTGGCTCGGTCAGGCAGCCGCGATGGACGAGACTGCGCCGCACCGCCGACCGGTGAAAACGATTGCGCCCGAACGGCTGAAAATAAAAACCGCGCTCGGCGAAGCGTTGGTGCCTGCGTATCTCAGCAATGACGTGAGCAAGGTGCAATCGCAGGTCAAGCGCGCGGTGGTCGTTGTGCATGGTCGTCTGCGCGATGCCGATAAATATTTTGATCTCAGCATGCAGGCGGCGAAGTCGAGCAACGCGCTGTCAGACACGCTGATTATCGCGCCACAAATCCTCACCACCGCCGACACCGCGAGGCATGATCTCGCGCCCAACGTCGCCCGCTGGAGGGGCGAGTTGTGGCTAGGGGGCGATGTTGGCAAAGCGCCGTTCTCAATCAGCTCGTTTGAGGTGATGGACGGCATCATCGCGCTGCTTTCGGATCGCGCACGCTTCCCGAACCTTGAGCGCATTGTCGTTGCGTCGCACTCAGGCGGCGCGCAATTTGTGCAGCGCTACGCTGTCGTTGGTCGTGCCGATCAGGTGATTACTGCGGCAGGATTGCAGCCCCATGCCGACGGGCTTGAAGTGGTCGCGGGCAAGAACAATGTGATGCGCGTGCGCTACGTGGTGGCGAATCCCTCGTCGTATGTTTATTTCGATGCAACGCGTCCAAAACCCGTTGAAAAGTGTGCCGAATTTGATCATTGGCGTTATGGCCTGATCGATCCCGTCCCCTACGTCCGTGGTGACAACAAATCGATGGAGCAGCGCTATCTGACGCGCCGCGTGATTTACCTGTCAGGCGGCAATGATGTCGATCCGGATCATGCCGCGCTTGACACAACCTGCATGGCCGAAACACAGGGCGCGAATCGTCGTGAGCGCAGCCGCAACTACTTTGCCCATGTGCAAAAGCGCGCGAAACTTCAGAACCTGACCTTGCGCCACACGCGCGTCGAAGTGCCAGGTGTCGCTCATGATGCGAACCGAATGTTTAACTCGGTGTGCGGCATGGCGGCGCTGTTTGACACGCCGGGATGTGAGCTGAAAATGGGCGACTCATTAGTTGCTCCTACGGCAGCAGCCGTCGCCGCTAGCTCTACGACTGGGATTGCCCCTGCGCCTGCGTCTGCGACAGCCCTGATGACTGGGAATGGCCCGGTAGCGGGCTCGTGGGGGACTCGTCACTGACTGGTGACACCGTAACCGCAACATCGAGCGTATGTGAACCGCCTCCGCGAATGATGCCGCGCAGCGGCGGCACGTCGCTGTAATCACGACCATAAGCCAGCTTGACGTGACTCTCGCCAGCCAGGCAATTGTTAGTCGGATCAAAATCGAGCCAACCTGACTTCGGGCAGTACACGCTGACCCACGCGTGCGATGCGTCAGCGCCGATCAGACGCGGCTTTCCCGGCGGCGGTTGGGTCAACAGGTAGCCGCTCACGTAGCGTGCAGCGAGCCCTAATGAGCGCAGTCCGGCAATCATCACCTGAGCGAAGTCCTGACACACGCCTTCTTTGAGTGCAAGCGCCTCCAGCGGCTGCGTGCTCACATCGGTCGCCTCCGGCGAATAGGTGAACTCGGTGTAAATGCGCTGGCACAACGCTTTGGCCAGCTCATAGACCGGTTGCGATTTTGTACTGACGGCAGAGGCATAGGTCGCGAATTTGGCGTGAATCGGAGCCAGTGGCGAAGGCTGCGCAAACTCGCGTGCCGCATCGTACTCCTGCCCCGCAAAATACTGCATGTGCTCCGCGACGGCCTCCCAGGGCAAGCTGTCTGGCATCAAAATGCTGTCAAGTTTTCCGGTCAATTCCGGCGGCAGCGCATGCGTGATGACCTCAGAGTGGGAAGTGACCAGCAGCTCAGCATGCGGCATTGCCAGCTCGAAATAAACCCGTTGCTGACCGTAACTATCGAGGCTGTAGCCCAAAGACTCCGGCTTCGGCTCAATCGTCAATTCGTGCGATAAGAGTTGTTGCGACGGCGAGGCGAGCGGCCGCAAATGCGCAATGTGATGCGCCTGCTCAACCGCATGCTCGTATTCGTATTTCGTTTCGTGAACGACGGTTAATCTCATGGACGCTTCTTAAAATTCATTATTGGGGATGCAGGGTTAGGAGCCCGGAGCGCAGCAACCGCAATGTACGCTCTGGTACATGAGCGCTTTTGGCAAAAGCGCGAGCACCGTGCGACGACGCAATGCGCCCCACAAATGAATTTTTAGACGCGTCCTCATGCGCCCACCACCGTGTCTGCTGCTTCGGCATGACTGAAATAGCGCTGTGACAGCGCGTCTGAAATCGAGAAAGCGTCGAGCCGCGCGCCGCGCAGCAATTCGACAATCGCTTCGGTATCGTCAGCGCATGCCAATGCCATCGCCTCCTCGTTTTTCCATTGATGAGGCAAATCGAAAGACGTCAGCATCGACGGCACCGTACCGTTCGGCGTTTCGCTGAGTTTTGCAATTCTGCTGGCCAGCGTTTGCGAGATCCAAGCGAGTGATCTCGGGTTGTCACGATCCAGTGCGAGCAGTTCGGCCAGAGCTTGCGGATCACGCTGTTGCAGATAACGCGAGCGGTACGTGATCGTGCTGTCGAAGAAGCTCAATACCAGCGAAAAGCCGATGTCGCTCTTGAGCGTGCCGGTATCGAATGCCTCCGACAGCGCCTCCGCCAACGTACTCATACGTTCGATGTGCCGCCCCATCGAAAGCAGTCGCCAGCCATCATCACGCGTCATGCGGTCTGTCTGCGCGCCCGTCATCGCCATCACGTTGGTCGTCAGGCGTTCCAGTGCCCGCAGCGCCTGCTGCGTTGTGATGTTCGGCGCCTGCTGCGTTGTGATGTTCGGCGCCTGCTGCGTTGTGATGTTCGGCGCCTGCTGCGTGTTGCGAGTTTCGCCTGATTGTCCGGCGGCACCTGCCATTGCGGCATCGAACTCGGTCGCACTGGTCGCGACCAGTGTCCACTGCTCAAGCGCCAGCCGTTCCCGTACGGCGAACGCGGAAAAGCGTAACGACTCCAGTGTTGCGGCAACGCTGTACGCCCCCAGTTTTCCGGTGCGATCTGCGAGCGACGCGATCAGCGCACGCTCGAATAGCGTCGCCGATTTTTTCGGTGATGGAACGGCCTTGCTCACGAGGCCGTTACTCAGTGCCAATCGGTGCAACCAGTCGAGTGTCTCTGGTGTTTCTTCGGCCTCCCCTGCGAGGGCTTCAAGCGTCACGCGCGCAAGACGTGTGGTGTTCTCCAGCCGCTCGGTGTAGCGCCCAAACCAGAACAGGTTTTCCGCAGCGCGACTGGCGATGCCCAGCGTTGCGCGGTGCGCCGAGATGGGCGTCAGCGTTGACGACAGCGGTACCGCTTCGTCGGTATTGCGGCCGGTAATCACCCAGATATCAGCCGAGCTGCCGCCGCGATACATCGACACTACATCGCGACCCTCGGGGGCGATACGTGCAAGCCCACCGGGCATGACATGCCATTGCCCCGGCCCGTTCGACAGGGCAAATACGCGTACCATCCCGGCGCGGCTGGCGATCGGTGAAGCGACCGGCGAAGTCGGCGTGGCGGAGCGGACACCTTGCCAGCTCGGGTTGTGCGCAAGCGGCAAAAACGCCTGAGCAGAAAAGTCCTCAGGATGCATCGCAATGCGACCGGTCCATTGCTCGCGTTCACGCACTGAGAGCGACTTGCCAATGGCCGGCACGAAGCGGCGACCAGGATCATTAAACGTCGGTTTCAGCACGTAGTCATTCAACTGTGGCATCAGCGTACGCAAAGCGCTGCGCTCACCACACCACCAACTCGCGATCGATGGAATCGCCAGCGTCTGACCCATCACCGCTTTGCAAATTTTCGGCAAAAAGCCAAGGATCGCCGCCGACTCCAGAAAGCCTGTGCCCGGCGCGTTCGCCAGCACCACGTTGCCAGCGCGATAAGCCTGCAACATACCTGGAATCCCTAAAGCCGAATCAGCGCGTAGCTCCAGCGGATCCAGAAAGTCATCATCAAGTCGTCGCAGGATCACGTCTACCGGCTCAAGACCTTTCAACGTCTTAAGCCAAACGCGCTCATCGCGTACCACCAGATCGCCGCCTTCTACCAGGCCAATGCCAAGATAGCGCGCGAGATAAACGTGCTCAAAATACGTCTCGCTATACGGCCCCGGCGTCAGCAAAACCACGCGTGCATCCACGCCCGCCGGTGAATGCGTCATCAAACTGTTGATCAGCGTCTTGTAGCTTGCGACCAGCTTGTCGACATGCAGCGCGCGAAATGCATCGGGAAACAACCGCGAAACGATCATCCGGTTTTCCAGCGCATAGCCCAGGCCCGAAGGTGCCTGCGTGCGCTGCGACATGACCCACCAGTTGCCATCTGGCCCGCGCGCCAGATCGAACGCGGCGACGTGCAAAAAGGTTTTGCCACGCGGCGTAATGCCGTGCGCAGGACGAAGATACGCTGGATGCCCCTGCACCAACGCCGTTGGCAGCATGCCCCCACGCACCAGAGTTTGCTCGCCATACACGTCAGCCAGGATGTGGTTGAGCAACTCCGCGCGCTGAGAAACACCGCGCTCAATCTGCGCCCACTGCGCCTGATCAATGATCATCGGCAGCAAGTCGAGCGACCACGGGCGCGCCTGACCGGCTAACGCGTCGGAATAAAGGTTGTAGGTGATGCCGTTATTGGCAATTTTGCGCGTCAGAGTGGCTTGCGATTGCTCCAGCTCGCCAAGTAGCGCCTCAACCGAGCGCTCGTTCGCTGGCATCGCCGCCAGCGCTTTCTCAAAAAACGTTCGCCAATTCGGTGTGAGCGCGTCACCGCCCGCCGCGCGCAGTCCGTCCAGATGCCCCGACGGCGAATGCTTGGCCAATGAGGCAAGCGCATTCATCACCGCTGCAACGCGGTCACCACCGCTATTTTCAAAGAGTCCAGCATCAGTATCAAACAGGGAGGTCATAGACCAAGTTTACCGGGGCATGCGATGCTTCTAACCCGCTCGCTTCGATGCTTCGTTAGCGCGACCAGCGCTGTTGTGATCATGCCCGCCGCAAATCCAGCGTAAACGGAAACTCGGGACTAATATTCGCTGGCGCAACCTGCATACGCCCCGGTGTATGACCCATGCGCGTGAAGCGCGTCAGGCGACGTGATTCGGCCTCGTAGGCGTTGATCGGGAAGGTGCTGGGGTTGCCACCGCCTGGATGCTGGACGTGGTACTGACAGCCACCGAGGCTACGTTCCATCCAGGTGTCTACCACATCAAACGTGACTGGCGCATGCAGGTCAATGCTCGGATGCAGCGCGGACGGCGGGTTCCACGCTTTGTAGCGCACGCTGGCGACGGAATGGCCGACCGTACCGGTGGGTTGCAGCGGTAGCGCGATGCCGTTGGCCGTGATCACGTAACGCGAGTCGTTGTGTCCGGTAACGCTGACTTCGAGGCGCTCTAGCGATGAGTCGACGTAGCGCACCATGCCGCCGGCGCCGCCTTCCTCGCCCATCACATGCCATGGCTCCAGCGCGCCGCGAATGGCCACTTCCATGCCGGAAATCGCGATCTCACCGAACAACGGGAAGCGGAATTCAAAGTGCGGCGCGAACCACGCCGGATCGAACTGGTAGCCGCCGTTTTCGGGCATCGAGAGGTCTTCGAGCACATCCTCAAAGTCCATCTTGATGAAGGTCGGCAGCATGAAGCGATCATGCAACAGCGTGCCCCAACGCGTGAGTTTGTGGTGCTTCGGTTGCTTCCAGAAGCGGGCGACGAGCGCGCGCAGCAGGAGCTGCTGCACGATGCTCATGCGCGCATGCGGCGGCATTTCGAAGGCGCGCAATTCAAGTAGTCCGAGGCGACCCGTCGGACCATCAGGCGAGTAGAGTTTGTCGATACAGAATTCGCTGCGATGCGTGTTGCCGGTGACGTCAACGAGGATGTTGCGCAGCGTGCGATCAACCAGCCACGGTGGCATCGCTTCACCATGAATTTTGCGATTTTTCTCGATTTGTTCGAGCGCTATTTCGAGTTCGTAGAGCTGATCGTTACGCGCTTCGTCGATGCGCGGCGCCTGACTCGTTGGCCCGATGAACAGACCGCTGAACAGGTACGACAGACTTGGATGGTTGTGCCAATAGGCGATCAGACTTGCCAGCAATTCCGGCTTGCGCAGGAACGGCGAATCGGTAGGTGTCGCGCCGCCCATCACGAAATGGTTGCCGCCGCCGGTGCCTGTGTGTTTGCCGTCGAGAGCGAATTTTTCTGCGCAAAGGTGCTCTTCAAACGCGGCCTGGTACAAAAATTCTGTGTGCTCAACGAGCTCGTTCCAGTTGTGCGCAGGGTGAATATTCACTTCGATCACACCGGGGTCAGGAGTGACCTGCAACAGCTTCAAACGCGGATCGCGCGGCGGCGGGTAGCCTTCGAGCACGAGCTTGACTTCGCATTCTTCAGCGGCTGCTTCGATCGCGGCGAGCAAATCGAGATAGTCCTCGAGCATTTTTGCGGGCGGCATGAAGACATAGAGAATGCCGCCGCGCGCTTCGACGCAAAGCGCGGTGCGCGAGAGCCAGTGCGCAGACTCGAAGCGGGCGGGCATGAGGGTAGACGTGGCGGGCTCGTATGCTGTCGCTGCGAGCGCTGTGTTGCCCCCTCCCCCCTGGTGGGGGAGGGTTGGGGAGAGGGAGATGGTGGCATGGCCATTTTTCTCCGTTGTAGCGTCACCCTCTCCCCATCCCTCTCCCCTCGAGGGAGAGGGGGCAGGACGCTGCATCGCAATCGGCGTTACATCCGAAGCGCCGCGTGTGACACCATATCGCTCCACAAACGTGCGCGGCTCCGGCAACGCTTCTCGCAGATCGAACGTATCGCGGTCCAGCACCTGCGGCTTCTCGGACGCTTTCGCCCACGGCAACGATTCAAGCGGCAGGCGATAGCCCATCGCCGAGTCGCCGGGGATCAGGAACATACGGTTGTCGCGGAAGAACCACGGGCTGGTTTTCCAGCGCGGGCCGTCGAGCGTCATGCCCATCACTGCTTCGGGCGCTTCGCTCGCCGGAACCAACGGCAACACGTAGCCGACTGGTGCGGAGAGTCCCTGCTCGAACACTTTGCGCAACCGGGCAGCTTCCAGCTCATCGCCCAATCGTGCATCGAGCGCCTCCACGTTAACCGGCAAACGGCGCTCACGCCACCAGTAATAAAACGAATCTTCGTAACCCGGCGTAATCGTGGCCTCGCCAATGCCCAGCTTGTCGGTCAGCGTTTTGGTGAAACGCAACGCGTCGGCACTGGTGTACTTCGAAGGTTTGCGCTCGTCAGCAAACAACTCCGGGTTTTGCCAGATGCTTTGCCCGTCTTTGCGCCAGAAAATCGACAGCGCCCAGCGTGGCAATTGCTCGCCGGGATACCACTTGCCTTGACCAAAATGCAGGAACCCGCCTTCGCCGTATTGTGCGCGCAGCTTCTGCACTAGCGCATTGGCGTAGCCACGCTTGGTCGGGCCGAGCGCCGCGATGTTCCATTCGGGCGCGTCACGGTCTTTATCTGCGACGAAGGTCGGCTCACCGCCCATCGTCAGACGCACATCCCCCGCGACCAGATCGCGGTCCACTTTTTCGCCCAGGTCGAGCACGGTTTCCCAGGCGGCTTCGCTGTAGGGCTTGGTGACGCGTGGCGATTCGAAGATGCGAGTGACGGACATCTGATGGTCGAACTCGACCTCGCTCTCATCCACCGCACCCTCAATCGGCGCAGCGGAAGAGGGCTGTGGCGTGCAGGCAAGCGGAATGTGACCCTCGCCCGCGAACAAACCCGACGTTGGGTCAAGCCCGACCCAACCTGCGCCCGGCAAATACACCTCGCACCATGCATGCAAATCGGTGAAATCGGCTGCCGGGCCGCTCGGCCCGTCAATGGATTTCACATCTGGCGTCAACTGAATCAGATAGCCGGAAACAAAGCGCGCGGCTAGTCCGAGATGCCGCATCAACTGCACCAGCAACCAGCCGGAATCGCGGCAGGAGCCGGACTTGAGCGTCAGCGTCTGTTCCGGCGTCTGCACGCCCGGCTCCATGCGGATCAGGTAGCGAATGTCGTTATAGAGCATCGCATTCAGCTCGACCAGGAAGTCAATCGTGCGCCGTTTGCTCACGTCCACTTTCTTCAGATACTCCGTCACCATTGGCGTCATCGGCACGGTGCCAAGGTACGGCGCGAGTTCGAGTTTCAATTCGTTCGAGTACGTGAACGGCGCTTTCTCGGCCGAAGGCTCCAGGAAGAAATCGAACGGATTTAAGACTGACATCTCGGCCACGACATCAA
>Ga0209181_10004243_pt1 | contig 21499 bp, 22 predicted proteins | sample MAT05_FD_187208 | JGI IMG/M metagenome (GOLD analysis project Ga0209181, IMG submission 187208) | Freshwater microbial communities from Lake Fryxell liftoff mats and glacier meltwater in Antarctica - MAT-05 (SPAdes) (version 2) | ecosystem: Environmental > Aquatic > Freshwater > Ice > Liftoff... | reverse complement strand
TCAAGTTACCGGCAAACGCGGCGTGCTCCCAAGACACGCCGAGCATGTAAGCGAGCGGCGCGAATACCTTACCGAGGATCGTTTCCAGATTCACGCCAGGGTAACCCATCCAATTGGCCGCGCCGCCGATCATGCCGTTGAACAATGCAATGAGCCCAATGAAGGCGATCAACATCGCTCCAACCGCGCATGCGATCTGAAAACCCAAGGCTGCGCCGCTAGCGGCGGCCTCGATGACGTTCTCCGGTTTCTTTTCTTCAAACTGGATATTGTCAAAGCTGATGTTCTCGGTCTCGGATGACGGACACAGCAACTTGCCGAACAGCAAGCCACCGGGGATGGCCATAAACGACGCGGCAATCAGATACTCCATCTTCACACCAAGCCCGGCGTAGCCCGCCAATGCCGCGCCCGCCACGCTCGCCATGCCCGATGTCATGATGACGAAAATGGTCGGGCCTTTCAGTTGCCCGACAAACGGCTTCACCGCCGCGCCCATTTCGTTTTGCCCCAGAAAGATGGTGGTGACCGCGCAGAACGATTCGATCTTCGACACGCCGAGCAGCTTTTGCAGGACGGTGCCGAGGATCGTGATGATCCAGCGCATGATGCCGAGGTAATACAGCACCGCGATTAGCGCCGTGACGTAAATGATGGCGGGGAGGACGCGGAAGGCGAAGATGAAGCCCAGCCCGCCCGGCTTGAATACGTCCGGACTCACCAGGCCGCCGAACATGAATTCCGCCCCCTTTGCGCCAAAATCGAGCACCTGCGTAACCGTTGCCGCGATCGCCAGCAACACGGCGTTACCTTGCGATGAAAACAACACGATCGCGCCAATGGCCATTTGCAACGCGAGCGCAGACAGCACGATGCGCCACTGCACCTTGCCGCGCGCCATCGAGAACAGCCAGCCGATCAAGATCAGCAATCCAATGCCCAGCAGGCTGCGAACGACGTCCGACATTGCCTTCCCCTTTTTTTTGTTTGTCTGGGGAGTTTACCGGAGGGCATCGATGGCTCATCGGCGAGGCATTCCGCCGACGACTCTGCTCTGCTGTAGCGAAAATGGCAGCGCGAAGCTTCACACGAACCGACAATCCGGGACGCACAAAAAATGAGGGGCCGCACTGCTGCGGTCCCTCGAAGGCGATGAAAGCAGCGCACGCCGCCTCCACCACACGCACCCGTTAAACACCGCGAACGGACGGCGTTTGGATTTCATTCGTCAAAGCTGAACGGCTGACTTACTAACAAAGTGGAGGAGCGAGTATATGTCCGGTAGTGAACAAATGCATCATCTGTTTGGATGGGGAGCCGGCGGTGGGAAGCCTGATGGCCGCACCGAATCACGCAGGAAGCGCTTTGCGCTCTGGGAAATGCCTACGCAGCCGGGCTTGCCGCAGTTGCCTTAAACAGCCGATAGAAGTTCGCCGTGGTGACCTCGGCAATCGCCTCAACTGACACACCCCGTAACTGTGCGACAAACTCGGCCACGTGGCGAACGTAGCCGGGCTGGTTCATCTTGCCGCGGTGGGGGGTGGGCGCCAGATAGGGTGAATCGGTTTCAATCAACAAACGTTCGAGCGGAATCATGCGCGCCACTTCCTGCAAGTCGCGTGCGCTCTTGAATGTGACGATGCCTGAGAGCGAAATGTAGAAGCCCAGATCGAGCGAGGCGCGCGCGACCTCTTGGGACTCGGTAAAGCAGTGCATCACACCACCCGCTTCCCCGGCGCTTTCTTCACGCATCAGTCTCAGCGTGTCGGCTGAGGCGCTGCGTGTATGAATCACAAGCGGCTTGGCGCAAGCGCGGGCGGCGCGGATGTGGGTTCGGAAGCGTTCGCGCTGCCAGTCGAGAGGCTCGGGGAGCCGGTAGTAGTCGAGCCCGGTCTCGCCGATCGCCACCACTTTCGGGTGCTCGGCCATGCGTAACAATTCTTCGACGGTGGGTTCGTGGTCGTCGATTTGCTCATCGGGATGCACACCAGCCGAGCACCACAGGTTGGCGTGCGACTCCGCGACGCGCAAAACATCTGGAAACGTCTTGAGCGTGGTCGAGATGGTCAGCGCATGGGTCACCTGATTGGCTTGCATCAGCGCAAATACATTTGCGCTATCGGCTTGCAATTCAGGAAAGTCTAGGTGGCAGTGCGAATCGATAAACATGCGGCATTATCGCAAACCTCGGCGGGCGCGCCACTCCACCCAAGGCTGCTACTTAGAACGACGTAGCAACAACGCGTTGGTCACCACGCTCACGCTGGATAGCGCCATCGCCGCGCCGGCGATCACCGGGTTCAACATGCCGGCGGCGGCCAGCGGAATGCCGACGACGTTGTAGCAAAACGCCCAGAACAGGTTCTGTCGGATCTTGCTGCTGGTACGGCGCGAAAGCTCGATGGCCTCAGCCACCAGCGCCGGGTCACCGCGCATCAGTGTGATGCCGGCCGTCTCGATGGCGACATCGGTGCCGTTTGACATCGCGATGCCGACATCGGCTGCAGCCAGAGCTGGCGCGTCGTTGATGCCATCACCAACCATGGCGACGACGTGGTGATTCGCTTTCAAGGTAGCGACCAACTCAGCCTTTTGTTGTGGCAGCACCGTGGCGTGCACCTCATCAATCCCCAGCGCCGTCGCCACTCTGGCGGCAGCACGTGCGTTGTCGCCGCTAATGAGCACCGTCCTGATGCCAAGCGTGTGCAACGCCTCAATAGCAGCGCGGGCGCTCGGCTTGACCTCGTCGCCGAAGGCCAGCAGCCCGACCAGCTTTCCCGAGCGCGCCAGCCACGACACGGTGCGACCTTCGGTTTCCAGCGCCTCGGCCTGCGGCAGCAACGCGGTCAGTGCGACGCCCTGCTCGTCCATCAAGCGTTGACTGCCGAGCAGAATTGGCTCTCCCGCCACATCGGCTGACACGCCGCGTCCGGCGAGCGCACGCATATTGGTTGCCGGTGCAAATTTCACCCCCTCGGCTTGGGCCGCGTTGAGCACCGCCGTGGCCAATGGATGTTCACTGCCGGCTTGAACCGCCGCCGCCAATACCAATAGCTCGGCGCGTGCGTCTTCTAGATTCGACACAGCGTTCGCCGCAACCAGCACTGGCTTGCCCTCAGTCAAGGTGCCGGTCTTGTCAAAGGCAACCACGCTGACGCGATGCGCCATTTCCAGCGCCGGGGCGTCCTTGATCAGAATGCCGCGCTTGGCCGCCATGCCGGTGCCGACCATGATGGCCGCAGGCGTGGCGAGACCCAGCGCGCACGGACAGGCGATGACCAGCACCGCAACCGCGTTAAGGAGTGCCACTTGCCAATCACCGGCGGCGAAGCCCCACCCCAGCAAGGTAAACAATGCGATGACCAGCACCACCGGTACAAACACCTCGCTGACCCGATCAACGAGTCGCTGAATCGGCGCTTTGGCGGCCTGCGCGTCCTCAACCATGCGCACGATGCGCTGCAGTGTCGACTCCGCACCGACTGCCGAGACAACAATATCCAAGACGCCATCGTCATTGAGCGAACCGCCCGTCACCCGATCGCCAACGGCCTTGACCACCGGATGACTCTCGCCGGTGATCATCGACTCATCGGCCTGGCTGGTGCCCGACACGACGACGCCATCGGCGGCGAACCGCTCGCCCGGCCGCACCCGCAAGATATCGTCGATGCGAATGTCGGCGACGGCAACCCGATGCTCGTTTCCGGCGATCACAATGTTTGCCACGGAAGGCGTCAACGCTTGCAGTGCCCGAATGGCCGCAGTGGTTTCGCGCTTGGCACGCGCCTCGAGCCACTTGCCGAACATGACCAGCGTAATGACCACGGCCGCGGTCTCGAAATAAAGGTGCGGTGTCTCACCCGCCTGAGCGGCTGACATCAGAAACAGTGACAGCCCAAACGCGGCGGAGGTGCCGATGGCCACCAATAAATCCATGTTGCCGGACTTCGCACGAAGCGCCCCCCATGCTGCCCGATAGAAACGTGCGCCCAGCCAAAACTGTACAGGCGCCGCAAACGCCAATTGCCACCACGCCGGCAGCATCCAGTGCACGCCGAACGGCATTGCCAACATCGGAACCACCAGCGGCAAGGATAGTGCCGCCGCAATCGCGACCTTGGCGCCCTCGGTAAAGTCTAGCAAGGACGGCGTATTTGAAGCATTTTTGCCTGAAATTGCCCGCCCCTCGGGGAGTTTGTCTTCCGGCACGCTATAACCCGCACGCACAACGGCCGCCACGAGGGACGCCCGGGGCACCTCTGGCGCGACGTCAACGTTGGCCATTTCGGTGGCCAGATTTACCGTCACCCCGGCGACGCCGTCGACTTTGCCGAGCGCCTTTTCAATGCGCGACGCACACGAGGCGCAGGTCATGCCCGAGATCGGGATGTGCAGCCGCTTAAGCGTGGCGGGCGTGGCCTGCGGCAACGTGTTCGTTGCGTCAGCCACGCCCAGCTCCTGAGACAAGGTGAGCGCGGCGACCTTGCAATGCCCAAAGTGAATACAACATAGTGTGTATCTTAGTCCGCTTCGGGCAATAACAAGGAGTCAGCCATGTTTGAATTTTTGCTGCCGGATATTTCATGCGGCCACTGCGTCGGCGTCGTGCAAAAAACAGTAAAGGGCGTGGACCAAAATGCCGTGGTCGAGATCGATCTTTCCGCCAAACGCGTCCGCATCGAATCCTCGATTGATCGCGCCACTTTTGCCCACGCGCTTGTAGACGCGGGCTACACGCCATCCGGCACTTGGTAGTTGGAGGGCAACCGCGCGGCAACCGCAGGGCAACAGAACGGAGCGCACTGGACTCACTACACACGCTACGCGCACACGGGGGACGCCGGGTCGGCTGCACCTTATAATTTCGCGATGAATACAATCAAGTCGATATGCCTGTTTTGCGGTGCTTCCCCCGGTACAAACCCCGCCTATCGTAACGCTGCAGCCGAATTCGGGTCCGCACTTGCCGAACGCGATATTCGTCTCATTTACGGCGGCGGTAGCGTCGGTCTGATGGGGGTTGCGGCGGATGCGTGTCTGGCGCGCGGCGGCAACGTGACTGGCGTCATCCCGCGCATGCTCATGGAAAAAGAAGTCGGACACAGCGGTGTCACGAAAATGCATGTGGTGGAGACCATGCACGAGCGCAAGGCGTTGATGACCGACCTGTCAGATGCGTTCATTGCGTTGCCGGGTGGCTACGGCACGCTCGACGAGTTGTTTGAATCGCTCACCTGGCTGCAGCTGGCGTATCACACCAAGCCGATTGGTCTTTACAACGTGAACGGTTTCTTCGACGGACTGATTACGTTTCTCGACCATGCCCGCGATGAGCGCTTCTTGCGCGACCTGCACCGCGACTCATTGCAGGTCGACGTCAGTCTGGCCGCCCTCATCACCAAGCTCGAACATGCGACCGCGCCGGATACCGGCAAATGGCTGGATCGCGTCCATCGGGCCGACGCGCGCTGATTGTTGCAACCGCGGACGGGACGCTACATCGTATAGGTGGCGCGATCTGACTTCGCCACCGGCGCGAGAACGACCTCAATGCGTTTCTTGAGTTCACGGCCGGTGTCGGAGTCGGGCAACTGAATGCCGACCCCGGCCGGCCGGTTGCCCGCCGCATTCGGTGGATTGATCCAGCACACTTTTCCGGAGATCGGATGCTTCGTCGGTTCGTCAAGAAACTGCAGTACCACCAAGACTTCGTCACCCAAGGCGTGAGGCTTGCTGGTTTGCATAAATAAACCGCCGCCTTTGAGCAATGGCATCCACGCCGCGTATAGCGCACTCTTGCCTTTGAGGTTCAGCGAGATGACCTCGGGGCGGCTGATGGGCGTCGCGGTCGGTGTGTCAGTCGGTGGGGCGGGAGGATTCGATGACATGTCTATTGGGAACGTCTTGTTGGCGGGCCGGCGGAATGTTTACTCGATATCGCCTGTTTATAGGATATGAACAGGTGCTCAAGCAGCAGTCTCGCATTGAGCGGGTGATTTATCAACCGTCTGGTCTGTCGAAGTTCGGTTTCGAAGCGAAATACCCTGGGCAGTTCGATATGCTTGGCGATACGCTCCAATGCTGCACATTGGTCCCGGTGGTGATCAATCCTTCCGGTCATACGCTGACGGATCAGATCGTTGGTCCAGGTCTGCATCCAGCCGAGCAAGCTGGGTAAATCGGATTTCTCAAAACTCTGCGCGGCCAGTCCGAAGTCGAAGTCTGGCTCCGCCAGGGCGGCGACAAACGCCTTGCGCGCCGTCTGGTAATCGGCGTCGCCGAACGCCACGGCGTCTAGCGGCGCGCCACCGGCAGCCGCCAGTGCGTCCTCTGGCTTGGCAATGCCCTGTTCGCGCAGCCATGCCACGCCAACTGCGGTATCAGGCGAGGGCGCAAGCAGCCGCTGGCAGCGGCTGCGGATGGTCGGTAACAGGCGGCCAAGTTGGTCACTGACCAGCAGGATGACCGTTCGCGCGGCTGGTTCCTCAAGCGTCTTCAGGAGCGCGTTGGCGGCTGCCATGTTCATCGCCTCGGCCGGATGGATGAGCAGCACGCGGTAGCCATCGCGATGGGTCGATAGCTGCATGAAATCAGCAATCGCGCGGATTTGGTCAATCTTAATCTCGCGACTCTTCTTTTTGTCCTTGTCGTCGGCGTCCGCCGGTGCGTCATCGGTCGTCGCGTCTTCCGCCATGGATTCGGGCAACAGTTCCCGATAGTCGGGGTGGTTTGCTTCGCGGAACCAACCACAAGCGGGACAGGTCCCGCAGGCGAGTCCGCCTTCCGGCGCTTCGCACAATAGAGACTGCGCGAGCGTTCGCGCAAACTCGACTTTGCCGATGCCGCTGCGTCCGTGTACCAATAGCGCGTGCGGCAGTTTGTCACCGCGCGCAATTAGTTCACGAAGGGCATCGCGCTGCCATGGCAGGATGTCAATCATTTGACGGTGAGCCATGTGACGTTGAAACCAATGCGCCGAGGTGGACACGAAGCTGATCGCGGATCGCCTCAATCGACTTCGACGAGTCAATCACCTTGATGCGCGACGCAAAGGTGGCGGCCCTCGCGAGATAGACCTCGCGCACGCGCGTAAAAAACTCGCCCCGCTCGCGCTCAAACTTGTCCGGATTCGCCGTGTTGCGGTCCAGACGCTCGCGGGCGGTCTCGACGGGCGCGTCAAATAGCAGCGTCAGATCTGGCTGGCGATTGCCGTGTACAAACGCTTCAAGCGGTGCCACGCGCGCCGCATCCAAGCCGCGCCCGCCGCATTGGTAGGCGTAGGTCGAATCGGTGAAGCGATCACAGATCACCCAGGCACCGCGTGCGAGTGCCGGCTCGATGACCTCAGCGAGGTGCTCGCGACGGCTGGCGAAGACCAGCAGCGCCTCGGTGTCGGGGTGCATTTTTTCATTCAATACGATGGCACGAATCGTCTCCCCCAGCGCGGTGCCGCCCGGCTCGCGTGTGGTGACCACCTCCCGCCCCAAGCTTCGCAAGTAGTCGGCAACGAAGGCGACATGCGACGACTTTCCGGCGCCGTCGATGCCCTCAAAGGTGATGAAACGCGCGGCCACGATTGCCAGCCGCCCTAACGGCCCAGTTGGTACTTGGCGACCGCGCGATTGTGTTCTTCGAGCGTTCGCGAGAATGCATGCGAGCCGTCGCCGCTTCGGGTCGCAACGAAGTACAGCTTGTCCGACTCGGCAGGCTTGAGGGCGGCCTTGATCGAACCGAGGCCCGGCATGGCGATTGGCGTTGGCGGCAAGCCATCGCGCGTGTAGGTGTTGTAGGGGGTGTCGGCAGTCAAATCGCGGCGGCGGATGTTGCCGTCAAAACGCTCACCCATGCCATAGATGACGGTCGGGTCGGTTTGCAACCGCATCGGAAGCCGCAGGCGGTTGACGAATACTGAAGCGATCAACGGACGCTCGTCGGCGCGACCGGTTTCTTTTTCAATGATCGAGGCCATGATCAGCGCCTCGTAGGCCGAGCGGTACGGCAGCCCCTCGGCGCGCGTCTCCCACGCGCCGTTGAGCTTCTTCTTCATCGACTGATAACTTGCGCGCAGCAAATCCAGATCGCTGGTGCCCGCCGCAAACTGATAGGTGTCCGGGAAAAACAAACCTTCAGGGTTGACCTCTGCTGCGCCCAGCCTCTTCAGGATCTCGATCGCAGGCATTCCCTTAAGCGTTATTTTCAGCCGTCGATCGGCTTCCAGAGCCGCACGCATCTCATTGAAGGAGACGCCCTCAATGAAGGTGATGGTTTCTTTGACGACATCGCCATTGTTCAGCTTCCGTAACAAGTCCACCGGGGAAATCGGCGCGTCGAGCCGGTATCTGCCTGCCTGAATACCGGTTGCCTCATCGGTGAAGCGGCCCAACAACCAAAACCCGTAAGGTTCACCAAACAAACCGGCGTCGGACAGCTTGCGCGACAGCGCTTTTAATGAAGTCCCCTTCTCGACGGTGAACTCGAACGGTTGGGTCGGCGGGTCAACCGGGGTACGCGAGTAGCGCAGCCCCGCGCTGCCGAGCGCGATTGCCGTGACAGCCAACACGAACATGAATCCTGCGAAAAAACGGGCCATCAAATACCTTCAGGTGGTGCCGGTAGCAAGCCGGTTTATTGCAACCGCTTGACGACCAAGGTTCCGTTAGTCCCGCCGAAGCCGAAGGAGTTCGACAGCGCGATATCAATCTTCATGTCACGCGCCACATTGGCGCAATAGTCCAAATCGCACTCGGGATCCTGATCAAAAATATTGATCGTCGGCGGCGAGATCTGATTGTAAACGGCGAGCGTCGTAAACACCGCTTCAATACCCCCGGCCGCACCGAGCAAGTGCCCCGTCATCGACTTGGTGGAATTGACCACGAGTTCCTTCGCATGCGAACCAAACGCAGCCTTGACCGCTTCAGTTTCATTCTTGTCGCCAAGCGGCGTGGAGGTGCCGTGTGCATTCAGGTACTGCACCTGATCGCCGTTGATACCGGCGTTCTTGAGTGCGACGAGCATGGCGCGTCGCGGCCCATCCATGCTCGGTGCGGTGATGTGGTTGGCATCCGCGCTCATGCCCATCGCGCCGAGCTCGCCGTAGATGCGCGCACCGCGCGCCTTGGCGTGCTCGTACTCTTCGAGGATCAGGATGCCCGCGCCCTCGCCCAGCACAAAGCCGTCGCGGCCGCGATCAAACGGTCTGCTCGCCGTTTCGGGCGAGTCATTACGCTCAGACAATGCCTTGACGGCGCAAAAGCCGCCGATGCCGGCCATGCAAATGGTCGCTTCCGCGCCACCGGCGATCATCACCTCTGCGTCGCCGTATTCGATCATGCGACCGGCGTCGCCGATGCAATGGGTTGCGGTGGTACATGCCGAAACCATCGACACGTTCGGGCCCTTGGCACCATACTGGATCGAGATCAAACCGGCCACCATGTTGATGATCGATCCGGGCACAAAAAATGTAGACAGGCGGCGTGGTCCCTTGTCGACCATTTCGCGGATGTTGTCCTCGATCATCGGCAGTCCGCCGATGCCCGAACCGACATTGACGCCAATACGCTCGGCGTTGGAGTCATCGATGACGATACCCGCGTCATCCAGCGCCATCTTGGTCGCCGCCAGTCCGAAATGGATGAACGTATCCATACGGCGCACCTCCTTGGGCGACATCCAATCCGCGGCGTTGAAGTTTTTGACTTCGGCGGCGAAACGTGTCGGCAGGGCGCTTGCGTCAAAGCGCGTGATCGGCCCGATGCCGCCGCGACCGTTGACAATATTGTCCCAAGCCGTGGCAACGGTATTGCCCACCGGTGAAACAATTCCCAACCCTGTGATGACTACCCTACGCTTGTTCATAACCAAACCTGTTTGTGATGATGGTGCGTTATCGGCGGGCTGCAATCCAGTCGGCCAATAAAAAAGCTGCCGACCGATGCCGGTCGACAGCCTGCATACACCGCTAAACCACTATTTTTTGAGGTTAGCAGAAACGTAGTCGATGGCTTGCTGAACATTGGTGATCTTCTCGGCAGCTTCGTCCGGAATCTCCGTTTCAAACTCTTCCTCGAGTGCCATCACCAGTTCGACGTTATCCAGCGAGTCCGCGCCCAGATCCTCAACAAACGATGAGTCGTTCTTGATCTCGGCCTCTGCGACGCCGAGTTGCTCTGCGACGATCTTTCTGACGCGTGCTTCGATGTTATCCATGTGCTGCTTCCTTTAAAGATAGAACTTCACTATTTTACCAAATTGCCAAGAACCCGTCGGCACCCGGCTTTAACCTTGATTGTCCCGCCTTAACCGCTTGAAAATATCACTCCATGTGCATACCGCCATTGACGTGAATGGTGTTGCCGGTAATGTAGGAAGCCGCCGGGCAGGCAAGAAACAAAACCGCGTGCGCGACGTCGTCCGGCTGCCCAAGTCTGCCCAACGGCACGTTGCCAATGAGTTTGGCGACCTGCTCTTCGGAAAGCGCCTTGGTCATATCCGTCTCGATGAAGCCCGGCGCGACACAGTTGACGGTGATACTTCTGCTACCGACTTCTCTGGCAAGCGCCTTCGAGAAGCCGACCATCCCCGCCTTCGCCGCCACGTAATTGACCTGTCCGGCGTTACCCATGAAGCCGACAACCGACGCGATATTGATAATGCGTCCGCTGCGCGCTTTCATCATGCCCTTGATCACGCCGCGGCTAAGCCGGAACACCGAGCCCAGGTTGGTATCGATGACCGCCGACCAGTCGTCGTCTTTCATGCGCATCATCAAGGTGTCTCGGGTGATTCCCGCGTTGTTCACCAGAATGGCCACGCTGCCAAATTTTTCTTCAACATGCTTGAGCAGGGCTTCGGTCTGCGCTGCATCCGTCACATTGAGCACGGCACCCATGCCTTTTGCGCCGGCGTCATCAATCGACTTTTGAATCAACGCGGCACCACTTTCACTGGTGGCGGTGCCCACCACCGTGGCACCGGCTCCTGCCAGCCTGTGCAAAATGGCCGCGCCAATTCCACGGGTGGCCCCGGTCACCAATGCGATCTGCCCGTCAAGCGGTCGGTTCATGGCGTTAATCTCCCGTTCATCAATTTTGTCGGGCCGGCGCTGGCACGTTGACAACTAAAGCGCCGACCGCAGCGATCGCCGCGTCGAGTCCGGCACGATCATTGATGGCCAAGCAATTCAGATTGGCATCGATGCGCTTGTTCAATCCGGTCAACACTTTGCCCGGCGCACACTCCACGATCGTCGTTGCGCCTTCGGCCGCAAGTTTCTGCACGGTTTCAATCCAGCGAACCGGCCGGTAGAGTTGTTCGACCAACGCCGACTTGATCTGCCCGGCGTCGGCAAACGCCATTACATCTGCATTTTGCAGCACCGGCACGCTGGGAACACGTATTGAAATCGACGTCAATCGTCGCTTCAATTGCTCGGCTGCCGGCCGCATTAAGGCGCAATGCGACGGTGCGCTCATGGGCAACATGATGGCGCGCTTGGCGCCCCGCTCTTTGGCCAAGGCCATGGCGCGCTCAACGGCCGTGCGGTGTCCGGCAATCACAATCTGCCCGGGAGAATTCAAATTGACGGCTTCCAGCACTTCGCCGCTGGCCGCGTCAGCACAAACCTGGCGAACGTCGGCCACGTCGAGCCCAAGCACTGCCGCAATACCTCCGGTTCCCTCGGGAACAGCATCTTGCATCGCCTCAGCCCGAAAGCGTACCAGCGCGACCGCATCGCTGAACGCCAGCGCGCCGGCAGCCACCAAGGCAGTGTATTCGCCGAGGCTATGTCCGGCGAAATGCGCCGGGCTCGGACCGCCCCGCGTCTGCCATGCGCGCCATGTGGCCACTCCGGCGGCCAACATCAAGGGTTGCGTGTTGACGGTTTGGTTCTGTGACTCGACCGGGCCTTCGGCGGCGAGCTTCCACAGGTCAACGCCGATGATGGCCGAGGCTTCATCGAAGGTTGAATGGACCACGGCAATATCGGCCAGCCCGGCCATCATGCCAATCGATTGGGAGCCTTGACCGGCGAATGTGATTGCGAATTTCGTCATGATGATGGCGCGCTGTTTACCATTTCACCAGTGCTGCGCCCCAGGCGAAACCGCCGCCGAGCGCCGCCATCAACACCATCTGGCCGGGCTTAATTTTGCCTTCACGTACGGAAACGTCGAGCGCCAGCGGTATCGAGGCGGCCGAGGTATTGCCATGGCGGTCAACGGTAACAACCACTTTCTCGTCTGGCATGGCCAACCGTTTGGCGGCGTGCATGATGATACGTTGATTGGCTTGATGACATATGAACCAGTCGATGCCGTCCGGCTGTAGGCCGTTTGCGTGCAACGCTTCCCAAGCAACGTCCTCGAAGGCTTTTACGGCAAACTTATAGACGGCACCGCCCTCCATAGTGAGCATCGGGCTGCCGCGAATCTTGCCGTTCTCAACGGTTCCCGGCGCGCACAGCGCCGCCCGGTGGCTGCCGTCGGCGTGCAAATGTGTTGAGAGGATACCGGGCTCGGTGGACGCCTTGAGTACCACCGCGCCGGCACCGTCACCGAACAGGACACAGGTGGTGCGGTCCTGCCAGTTCATGATGCGCGAGAACACCTCGCTTCCAACCACCAGTGCGCACTTGGCGCCGCCGGTACGGATGAATTTTTCCGCCGTGGCGAGGCCATACACAAAGCCGGCACAGACCGCCTGGATGTCGAACGCGATGGCCTCTTTGACGCCGAGTTTGTCCTGAAGAATGCAAGCCGTCGACGGGAACACCATATCGGGTGTCGATGTCGCGACAATGATCAGATCGATGTCGTCAGCGTCCACCCGGGCGGCCTTCATCGCGCGCTGGCAGGCGATCAGCGCGAGGTCACTCGCGTTCTGGTCATCGGCGGCGTAATGCCGTTGGCGAATGCCGGTGCGCGAAACAATCCACTCGTCGTTGGTATCGACCGTCTTCGCCAGCTCGTCATTGGTGACGCAGTGTTCGGGGAGGTAGCTGCCGGTGCCCGCGATTCGCGCAAAAGTTTCCATCATCAATCGGCCGCGAGTTGTTCGTCTTGCATGGTACCGGCCGTGGCCGGTTGCAGCAGTCCTTCGCTGTGCAGTCGCTCGATCTCAGTCGTGATCTTCGACAGCAGGCCGTGCTCGGCTTCCGACTTGGCCCGCAATATGGCACGGCCAAAACTATAGGTGTCGGCCGAGCCGTGACTTTTGACCACAATACCGCGCAAACCGAGTAGCGCAGCGCCGTTGTACTGGCGGTGGTCGACACGCGCTTTGAATCCGTTCAGCGCCGGCAATGACAACAGCGCCATCAGTTTGCGAAGCGGCGTCTTCTTGTACTCTTCCTTCAGAAAATCACCCATCATCTTGGCGATGCCTTCGGAGGCTTTCAGCATAACGTTGCCAACGAAACCATCGCACACCACGACGTCGGTCGTGCCGTTATAAATGTCGGTGCCTTCCACATTGCCATAGAAGTTCAAGTGGCTCGCCCGCAGCAATTCGCCGGCTCGTTTGGTACTCTCGTTGCCTTTGATTTCCTCGGAGCCGATGTTGAGCAGACCGACACTGGGATTTTCCTTCCCATCAACCGATGCACACAGCATCGCCCCCATGATGGCGAACTGCAACAAATGCTCCGGTGTGGACTCCGCATTGGCCCCAAGGTCGAGGACATACACAACGCCTTTTCTGGACGGCAACCCGCCGCAGATGGCAGGTCGATCAATCCCCGGCAGCGTCTTGAGCACAAACTTTGCGGTACCCATGAGGGCGCCGGTGTTGCCGGCCGAAACACAAGCGTGCGCTTGTTCGGACTTCACCAGATCAATGGCAACACGCATCGAGGAGTGTTTCTTCTTGCGGATCGCCGAACGGACATCTTCGTCCATGCCGACCACATCGGGCGCATCAACCACGTCCAGACGAGCCGCCACCGAGCCTTGCTTGTGAAGCGCCGTGTGTTTGTTTAACTGGGCATTGATGGCATCGGAACGGCCGACCAGCAGCACCCGGCAATCCGCAGATTGCGTGAGGAAAGAGAGTGCGGCCGGGACGGTGACGGCTGGTCCGACGTCTCCGCCCATCGCGTCGATGGCAATCGTTATCTGCATTGTCGTGGGTAGCTTGCCTCCTGCAACCTACCCCGCAGCGTAATCGTTATTTATGACGCCTGATCGGGCGAGGACGACTTATTCGTCCGCTTTGGTCTTGACGACCTTTTTCCCGCGGTAAAAACCCGACGGCGAAATGTGATGACGCAGATGGGTTTCACCCGTGGTCGGCTCGATCGCCGTCGGCGGGGCTGTCAAAAAGTCGTGTGCGCGATGCATGCCACGCTTTGAAGGCGACTTCTTATTCTGTTGGACTGCCATGATGTTTCTCCTTGATTCAAAACTTGATGCTGTAATTGCTTCAACCTGATCACCGCCATGCGCTGCGGGCAATCAGGAGATTTTCTTTAGCGATTGTAATTTGGCAAACGGCGACTCGCGCTGCTGCCCGTTGTTTCCGTTGGTGCCGGACGATCGTGCCGCCCTCAGCGTCTTGGGCAACACAGATTCTGGTCGCGCTTCGTTTCGCGGCGTGGTACTTGGCAGCGACAACAGAATCTCTTCCTGAACATGTGCTTTGACATCGAAATCCTGACCGCAGACGATAAAATCCTCGTCGTCGGACTCATCCTCAAGCGGCGGCAATTCATCCTCGGACGCCACCAACACCAGATGACTTTCAATATCGAGCTCAAAACGCGATGCCGCCAACGTCACGGCATCCAACACCTCAATCCAACCCGAAACTATACACTGCAACCGCTTTTGATGCCTACCTGATTGATCTGACTCGGTATTTCCGGTAACCCGGTAGTCAACTTGACCGTTGCCCGACACCAGATAGTCGGCAATTTCGGGGAGCGTGGCGGGGGCAAAACTGCCTGACACCGCTTGCCCAAGACGCGTCAATCGGTCGACCGAGAGGAGAACCGACGTCTGGTCGGCACCTTTGCTGGCAATTGAACGGCGGTAGTCTGCGTGGCGGGTACTCATGCGACATGATATGATTTTATCTTCAAAAAATCAATAACTTACCCGATTGAACCCGTCAAAAACCCCTAGTGATTCGGCACCCACCCGGCCGCTGGTCCTCGCCTCGACCTCGACGTACCGCGGGCAGCTTCTTTCGCGTCTAAAGATGCCGTTTACGACCATCGCACCGAATTGCGACGAGTCGGCCATGCCGGGCGAATCGTGTGAGGACACCGCCGTAAGATTGGCCGTCGAAAAAGCCCGCGCCGGCGCGGGCCGGTCTGGACTGCCCGACGCATTGGTCATCGGCTCGGACCAAGTCGCAGACCTCGATGGGGTTGCGCTCGGTAAGCCGGGCACGTTCGAGAGGGCCGTCGCGCAACTTCAGTCGATGCGAGCCCGCAAGGTCATATTCCACACCGCGCTGGCACTGCTCGACATTCGCTCCGGCCGCCTTCAGCAAGCCGTGGTTCCAACCACCGTGACCATGCGTAACTACACCGACAATGCCATCCACTTCTATTTGAACCGCGAGAACGCACTCGACTGTGCCGGCAGCGCCAAGTCTGAGGGGCTCGGCAGCGCACTGATCGAGTCGATGGCCAGTGATGACCCGAGTGCGTTGGTCGGGCTGCCGTTGCTAAGCCTTGTGACCATGCTCCAACGTGAAGGCATCGAGGTGTTGTCTTGAACGGCGATTCTTCCGGCAATGCCAACCCCCCCAAACACGGTGTCCTTTATCTGATCCCGACCCACCTGTCGGCCGCGACCGCCTTGAATACGTCCCGCGTACTGCCCCCGGATGTCATTGCGACGGCGGTCCGCTTGAATCATTACATCGCCGAGAACGCCAAGACGGCGCGCGCTTTTCTCAAGGCAATCGGCGTTGGCCGCCCGTTGGCAGAGATCACAATAGTTGAGCTCGACAAGCACGCCCGATCGGGCGACACTACGCAGCTCTTGGCACCTTTGCTGCGCGGCTTGGACGTCGGCTTGGTATCCGAGGCCGGCGCCCCTGCTGTGGCCGATCCGGGCGCAATGGTCGTGGCGGCCGCGCATCACGCCGGCATTGTCGTCAAGCCGCTGGTCGGCCCGTCCGCCTTGTTGCTGGCGTTGATGGCTTCCGGTCTGAACGGACAGTCATTTGCATTCCACGGCTATCTGCCACAGGAACGCGCGGCACGAAGCAAACAAGTTCAATCGCTTGAACAGGATTCCCGCCGCCACAAGTGCACGCAAATGATGATTGAAACGCCTTATCGCAATCAGGCATTGTTGCTAGATTTGGTGGCAACGCTCGCGCCAGGTACAAGGTTATGTATTGCCACCGATCTGACCGGTGAACTCGAAACGGTGCTGACAAGACCTGTCTCCGAGTGGAAAAAAAACACTCCGCTCCTCGAAAAACTCCCGACCATGTTCTTGTTCCTGGCTTGAACGAACGCTATGGAACGGGCACCCCCGCACCTAGCGTGTCAAACACCGACCGCACACGCAACAACGGCTCAATCTCCTCTGCCGACCGCGGTACGCTGAAGTAATAGCCCTGCCCCATCGAGCAGCCTTTGGTGCGCAGCAGTGCCAGTTGCCCGTTCGTTTCGATGCCTTCGGCGATCACATCCAAATCGAGCGATTTAGCCATGTTGATAATCGCAACCACGATGGCCGCATCGTTCGAGTCGACGGTGATATCGCGGATGAAACTCTGATCTATCTTGAGCCTGCTGATCGGCAGCCGCTTCAAGTAGGAAAGATTTGAGTAGCCGGTGCCAAAATCATCGATGGCCAATTGCACGCCGGCGTCGGCGATCTCGTTTAGCAACGTCACACTGCCTTCGCCCTGACGCATCACCTGACTCTCGGTCAGCTCAAGCTCAAGCAGCTCGGGCGGGATGCCGCTGTCATGCAATATGCCAAGCAGCAGCCGAAGAAATCCCTTGTCGTTGAGCTGACGGGCAGAGACGTTGACGGCAATCCGGTGCGGCGGCAGGCCCGCGTCAATCCACGCGCGACACTGCCGGCACGCCTCACGCAACACCCAGCTGCCGAGTTCGTTAATCAGCCCGGTTTCCTCTGCAAGCGGGATGAATTCACTCGGCATGATGGTGCCACTTTCTTCGGACTTCCATCGTACCAACGCTTCGATCGCGACGATTGCCCCCGACACCAGATCGATCTGCGGTTGGTAAACAAGGGTAAACGCCCCGTCCTTTACCGCCGCGCGAAGCTTCGATTCCATCGCTGCACGACGCTTGACGGCGATATTCATCTGCGCGGTAAAGAACTGGTAAGTGTTCTTGCCCAGCGCCTTGCTGTGGAACATTGCGGTATCGGCATTCTTGAGGAGCGACGCGGCGTCGCGGCCGTCTTCCGGATACACCGCCACGCCGACGGAACCGGACACATGCTGGTCTGCGCCATTGACGACAAAAGCTGCGCGAAGGGCATGAAGCACCTTTTGCGCAACGCGCGCAGCGCCTCGCTGGCCCTCGAGTTCGTCAAGCAGCACAATGAACTCATCGCCACCTTGCCGTGCGATGGTATCGCGCGCGCGCACCGCTTTACTGAGCCGTCGCGCCACTTCACAGAGCAATTCATCTCCGGCATCGTGGCCCTGGGTGTCGTTGATGTTCTTGAAGTTGTCGATGTCGATGAACATGACGGCAAACTGGTGGTGCGATCGCTCGGCTCTGGCAATGGTTTGTGATATCCGGTCTTGCATTAGCGAACGGTTCGGCAGCCCTGTCAACGCGTCATGAAACGCAAGATGCTGGATGTGCTCCTGAATGACCCGTCGTTCACTAACGTCGCGCGTGTTGACGATAACGCCTCTGACGGCGTCAACATCCATACAATTGGTGCCGATCGATTCGAGGCTCCGCCAGCTGCCATCGCTGGCGAGCACGCGAAACTCGACGGGGCGCGTGACCTTCTCGCCTTGCACCAGCGCTTCAAACGCGACACGCATCCGGTCGACGTCGTCACGATGAACCAGATCGTACTGGCATTTGCCGATCATCTCTGCGGGCTCATATCCAAGCAGTCGCTTCACCGAAGGACTCTGATAGGTTACGATGGCGTTCTGATCGAGCACCGTAACGATGTCCATCGCGCTTTCAGTGAGCGCTTGGAAGCGTCCCTCGGTGGCCTCGAGCGCCTGCGCAACCTTTTTGAAATCGGTAATGTCGGTCAGCACGCCAATCAGGCCGGCCGCAGTCCCGTCGGCGCTGGTGAACCGACTAAGGTGCTTGACCATGTCGCGCTCCTCGCCGCTGCCGTTGCGGACCCTCACCTCGCGCGCAACGGAGCGGCCGGTCAGCACATCGACATCCTCCCCCTCGGCGTCTCCGTGTTCCGCGCCGAACACCTCCAGCGAGGTCTTGCCAACCCACTGGTCGCGTTCCAGCCCGTAGAGCTGTTGCCAGGCCCGGTTGAAGCCGAGGTAGGTACCTTCGCGCCCCGTGTAGAAGATCGGGTTGGGCATGACCTCCAGCAACTCGCGCGTGAAGCGCAGTTGCTCGTCAAGCTGGCGCGCGGTCGCCTTCATTGCTGTGATATCAGTGCACGTCACCAAAATGCCGACGATCTCGCCCGATTGCCCGCTCAGCGGCGCGGCTGAAACACTGATGTCGATGCGCTTGCCGGCACCGCCTTCCCACATCGCCTCGATACCCGTGATCGTTTCGCCCGCCAGCGCGCGCGCGCGCAAATCCAGCGCAAGCTCGCGCGATGCCTCGCGAGAAACCGACGGCGACTGGCGCCCCAGCACGTCTGCCTCGCGCAAGCCAAATATCCGTTCGGCTGCCGGATTCCAAAGCGTGACCAAACCGTCAAGCGTAATGGCGTAGATCGCCAGCGGGGAAGTTTCGACAATCGCCTTCAGGCTGGCATTCAGCGCCCGCAGCGACTCCTGCGCCTCGTGGTACCTCGAGACATCCTCAATCGATCCCAACCCGTAGAGTGCTTTACCCTCTGCATCACAGACGGCCACGCCGGAGCGGTGCGTCCACAGGACCGAACCATCCCTGCGAATGTAGCGCCTCTCCCGGTTTCGCAGCGCGTCGCTCTTGTCCCGGGTTGTGATCGACTCGCGCTCGGCGTCGCGGTCATCTGGATGGGTATAGTCCAGCATACTCTTGCCGATCAACTCCTCTGCGCGATACCCCAGCATCTCGCAGAAGCGACGATTGACCAGCAGGTAGCGCCCCTCTGGATCGACCTGCGTGAGCCCCACCCCGACCAGATCAAACGCCTCCCTGAAACGCCGCTCACTATCCTTGAGTTCCGAATCACGCGCTTTAAGCGTTGACGCCAGCGCACTCATGGCCATCGAGAGATCCTCGAGTTCAGAGTAGTCCCGATAGACCTTCGTCGACCAGTCAAACGAGGTCGTCGCCGGACGTTGAAGATCTATCGTCAACCGCTTGATTGGCTCGACGATGCGTTTGGCAAAGATCGTTCCCAACAGCGCTGCAACGACGACCGCGCCAAAGCCCCACAACAGGACGAGGTAATGAATACGTGAGGCCACCTCCGCCGGCAAACCATCGACGGTTGTGAGCCGCACGGCGAGGATGCCCAGCACCAAGGCGAAGGCGAGCGTTACGGCAGCGAATGACGAGCCGATCAGCCATTCCAAGCTGGTTGATGCCGACTTGCGCGCATTCTCTTCACCCGCCCGAACTTTGTCTGGCTCGTGCGGAGGGATCGACGCGTCGATGCCAGCACTTGCGTGAGAAGCGTCCACCACAGTCGATTTGACCGCACTCAATTCCTGGCGGGCCGCGCTCATGGTTTGAGAATTCTTATCGGGGGAGGAAATCTCCGAGCCGTTTTTCGAAAAAAGTGCCACCGGCTAACTCCAGGTGCGTTGCAAGAAGCGGCTAGGCGTTTCTGTCGGGTTCATGTCAGACCGGCAAAAGCCAGCTAGCGCATTGAAACGCGCGAGCGTTCGGCGAATAACCGGGTCGATAGAGATTGCCAGAACGATTCCGACGCAGACGCGCCGAGGCGGCGGGCGAATTGTTCAGACAATGAGTCTTCCGATGTGAAGTCGACGACCTGTTCCGCCTTGATCACCTCGCGTGCCACATAGTCAAGTCCGCCGATGCCGTCCGCAAGACCCAGCGCAATACTCTTCTCGCCCGACCAGACCAGCCCCGAAAACATGTCGGGCGTTTCCTTCAGACGTTGGCCGCGACCGTCGCGCACCACCTTGATGAACTGTTCGTGAATTTCCCCCACCATCTCCTGCGCGTACTTTTGTTGTTGCGGATTGACCGGTGAGAACGGGTCGAGAAAGCCCTTGTTTGACCCCGCTGCAACCGAGCGCCGCTCAACGCCCAGCTTGTCCATCGCGCCGGTAAAGCCAAAGCCGTCCATCAACACGCCGACCGATCCGATAATGGAGGCTTTGTTGACAAAAATCTTGTCGGCGGCGACCGCCACATAGTACCCACCAGAGGCGCAAATATCTTGCACCACCACGTGCAAAGGGATTTCCTTGTGCATTGTTCGCAGCCGCCTGATTTCGTCGTTGATGTAGCCTGATTGCACCGGGCTGCCACCGGGACTGTCGATTCGCAGGACGACGCCTTGGGTGTTTTTGTCTTTAAATGCGGCTTGCAACGCCAGGATGATCTTGTCGGCCGAGGCTTTGGAGTCTGCCGAAATCACGCCCTTTAGCTCGATGAGCGCGGTATGCTTTTCTGTGGTCGCAGCGTCGCGGCGGCTCGATGTCAACCCGACGATGGTCATGAAGATCCAGACGAAAAATGCCAGCCACAGCAGCGAGGTTGCCACCCGCCAGCGCCGCGTGCTGCGCTGCTCGGCGAGTGTGCCAAACGCAAGCTGCTCGAGCACCGACTGTTGGCGGTCCGCCACGGCAACAGCCGCCACGGATGCGCTGACTTGCTCCGGCGTCGGCGGGGTTGGCGGCGAAGTCATTGATGGTTCCATGCGCTATCCAAATCAGAGGGGCGGGACAATCGGCGGCGGGCTCCTTGAGAGCAGACGTCCGGTGCGAAGATAAACACCGTTTTGGATTTCATCTACTGCAACTCGCGCCAGCGACGCACCTTGGCACGGCCCACCGACGCAACGACCGCTGTCGGCCGCAAACAAGGCACCGTGCGTTGCGCAAACCAAGTATAGACCGGAATCATCAAACATCTGGCCCGGTTGCCAGTCGAGTTCGGTACCCTGATGAGGGCAACGATTCACATAGGCGTGCACCTCGCCGTCGTACGCCACGACAAACGCTGGCAAGGCCCGGCCGTCAAACTCAATCGAGAAGCGCACCGCCACGCCGCCATCGACGAGCTGCGCGCGTTCACAAATCAGGCGTTTTGTTTCAGCCATGCGGAGAGTCCCTTCACAGTGTCGATCACCGCCCGGCGCGGCGCCATATCAAGTGTGTGCGGCTGATGCGCGCCGTAGCTCACCGCGAGCCCGTCGCAACC
>Ga0209181_10004240_pt1 | contig 21503 bp, 22 predicted proteins | sample MAT05_FD_187208 | JGI IMG/M metagenome (GOLD analysis project Ga0209181, IMG submission 187208) | Freshwater microbial communities from Lake Fryxell liftoff mats and glacier meltwater in Antarctica - MAT-05 (SPAdes) (version 2) | ecosystem: Environmental > Aquatic > Freshwater > Ice > Liftoff... | reverse complement strand
GGCGTCCGGCAGCACGGTGACGCTTGGCCCCACACCATCCCTGACCGGAAGCGGTCGCGTCATAACCGGCAGCGGTCTCGTTAGAACGGGCAGTGGTCGCGTCATCTTGGCAGCGGTCGCGTCATCTCGGCCATCAGGTCGCTTCGTCCAACCGCTTGGCGCGCGCCAACCGCCACTCGCCGTCCGGCTCATTGTTGTAGACGTCCTCAAGCGTGGTATCGGTTTCTTCGAGCTTGGTGTTGAGCGCGATACGGTTGTCGAACACAAAGCACTCGCCGTCCCAATCGCGCTCGGCGTCTGGCATCTGCTTGAAGTAGTTGAGGATGCCGCCTTCGAGCTGATAGACCGGAAGGTCCATATCGCGCATCCAGGCGCTTGTCTTTTCGCAGCGAATGCCGCCGGTGCAATACATGGCCACACGTTTACCGTCACGTTTCCATTCGTCGATATGCTCTTTCACGTAGTTTGGAAAATCGCGAAAGTTGACGACGTTGGGGTCAATCGCATTCTTGAAACGCCCCAGTCGAAACTCGAAGCTATTGCGGTTATCCAGCAGCACCACGTCGTCCTCGGCGATCAGCTTGCGCCATTCAGCGGGGGAAACATTGGTGCCGGTGCGGCTGGCGTCGACACCGGCAATGCCGAGCGGCACGATCTCGGCTTTGACGTGCACCTTCATCTTGCGAAACGGCACCGTCTTGCACGGGCTGCGTTTGAAGGCGATGTCGGCAAATTTTGCGTCCAGTCGTGCATCGCTGCGGACGGCGAGCTCAAATGCGTCGATCTGCCGGGGTGAGCCGGCCACCATGCCATTGACGCCCTCTGGCGCCAACAAGATGCTCCCAGTCAGCGGAGCGGTGAGCTCGCGGAACGCGGTGGCGAAGGCGTCCACGTCGCCGAGCCGGACGAACTTATAAAACGCGGTGTGGATCAGGTTTAGGTCAAGCGGTTTGGCGTTGGACACGGGCGCAAATAATCAGGTCAGGACAAGCGCTATTTTCCCATGAAGCCGGTGTTGGCTGATGCAAGCGGCAAAGTGGGCGAAAGACGAAACCCAAGCAATGGCGGCTATTTCCAGCCACTTTAGGCTGAAAATAGCCGCCAATAATAGGGTTTCAATGTTAGAAACTTCGAAACAAATCCTGTCATAGCGGCGAACAACCACAATGGTTGCGGAGGCCGACACCCAAGCTTAAGTGACGCCGGTCGCAACGTTGTTTGGTAGGCGCGCTGTTGGGAGGCAAGAAGACGTACAAGGTTTTTAGGACGACCAACCGCGCCAAAGCCTCGCGGAGCCGAGCTGGTAAGGCCACTTGTACTGGCTCTCGATTACACGATGCAAGGGCAAGTACTAAGACGATGGGAGAATCGTGACCTGTGTTCGCTTCAATAGCATCTTGAAGTCACGATCAAACGTCACCAAGTGTTCGCCCAGCTGCGTGACCACAGACGCCAGCCAAGCGTCTGGAACTTGGTTAGCGGCAAGGTTTTTCTCAACGCACAATTGGCTGAAAATTGCCCATTCGCTACCCAGCGCCGGCACTTCGACTCCCTGAATACCACGTAACGCATCCACAAAAGCAACTGCCTGCTGCATTGGCGTGACTTGAACGAACACCTTTGGGTTGGTGACCAGTCGCAGAAAACTGGCCGTCACCATCGGCACCAACCTCAGCTGTTCACCGCTGGCGCAAGAGGCCAACGCTGCATCCAGCCAAGCCGTTGCCACGCTATGTTGCGGGTGGTCTATGCGAGATGCCGCAACCAGTACGTTTAGGTCAGGCGTCACGATCGGCAGCGTCGAGCATGGCGCGATTGCTAAGGCCATCTATGCCCGCTACCAAACCACCGCGGCCTTTGAATACGGGTAGCTTCACCGGAGTAGATTTCTTCGCCACTGACGCGCTGCGAAGTCGTAGTTGCAGCCCCTCCTCGATCAGGCGGGTCAGGCTTGTCTGCTGTCGGGCCGCCAATGCTTTGGCGTCCGCCAGCAAAGAATCATTGATATCAAGGGTTGTCTTCATTCGTGAATGATACAGATTTCTGTATTCATTGCAATCGCGATAAAACCCGGTAACCGGTCGGCACACTTTTAGCAGCGGCAGCGCTTTCCGCGCAAAACCTAGCTGAGCAGTTTCAGTACTTCCGCCTCACGCTCAGCCTCCAGCCCGGCTTTCGGCGCGGCGCGGCGTTCGGCCGTCTGCGACTCCCACCACTTGAGCGTGTCGGCAGCGGTCACCGCAACCGCACGATAAGTGATGCCCGCCGCCATCGCCTTCTGGTGGCTGCGGCGGTGCATGCCAGCGGTCGGCCCCGCGCCTGGCACCCACACCGGCAAATCCATCCACATCGATACTTTGTTGGTCGCGAGGAACTCGGCGGTGGCTTCACGGCGCTTGATCGGGTTCTTTGACATTCCCTTGATGCCCGCTTCGATGCCATCGAGCATGCCGCCCATGGTCAACGGTATGGCTGGCCCGGTGGCATTGAAGTCCCCGGCAGTGCGAGATTCGGCAATGCGAATGGTCCATTCGGCGATATCGCGCGCATCGATGAATTGCACCGGGTCGGCGGCCGGCGGCACCAGCACATCCCCGCCCGTTGCAAACCGGGCTGGCCAATAAGTGAAGCGGTCGGTTTCATCGCCCGGACCGACAATCAGCGCCGGACGGATCACGGTGGTCGAAGTCTTGCCGAATTGGCGGTAAGCCTCGTCTTCGCTCGCTGCTTTGAGCGGGCCATACAGAGACATATTCTTGCGAAGACCGGCGCTGGTCTCGGCCATCATGTCTGGTCCGCTGTATTTTTCGCGCGGCGCGGTTTCATCAGAGCCGGGCTTATCGTTACCCGCGTATACCGAGATGGTGGAAATGAAAATGTAGTGGCCGACGTTGCCCTTCAAGACCGCGGCGGCGTCACGCACCCAGTGCGGCACGTTGGTCGGGTTGTCGATGCAGACATCGAACTTGCGCCCTTTTAGCGACGCGTAATCATTGGTATCGCGATCACCGGTGAGCTCCTCAACGCTGGCCGGCCACTCTTTGGGGCGGCGTCCGCGGTTGAACAGCGTTACCTTGTGGCCGCGCTCAAGTGCGTAACGAACCTGATGGGGCCCCGTGAATCCGGTGCCGCCCAAAATCAATATCGAAAGTGGTTTGGCTGCCATGTTCGCCTTCTTGGTTGACGATTCCTATGCGCCAACCACAGTCGGCGGCCTTTGCGACGCAGCGAGCGCCGCGATCATCCCTTATACGTTACGGCGTTTCATCGGTCGTCTCTCCTCAAATATTGACTCCCAAACGGTATGTCACCACACACCGGTATTCGGCATCGACGTCCACGGCTCAGCGGGAGGCAGGGCCGGACCGGCCTGTAGCAACTCAATGGAAATATTGTCAGGTGAGCGCACAAACGCCATGCGTCCATCGCGTGGCGGGCGGTTGATCACAACGCCGGCATCTAGCAATTTCTGACAGGTCGCATAAATGTCGTCGACCGCGTAGGCGACATGGCCAAAGTTGCGCGCCGAACCGAGTACTTCTGGTTGGCCACCGGGTTGAGCACTGGGTTGAGCAACTTCAGGCGGCCAGTTGTAAGTCAATTCGATCGCGGCCGACTCGTCGCCCGGCGCACTGACAAAGGCCAGCGTGTAGCGCCCGCCGGGACTATCGCTTTTGCGGGTCAACACCAGGCCGAGTTTGTTGCAATAGAAATCAAGCGAGGCGTCGAGGTCGGTGACGCGTACCATCGTGTGCAGGTATTTCATTCAGGACTCCATTTGTAATTGCACCAGTTTAGACGGGTCGGCTATTGCTACAGCGGCGAAAGCGGCGAAAGCAACAACGCTGCGTGCCGCGCACGACAATCAAACGACGTCTTCCAGATGGTTAAGCAAGGCATCAATCTCTTGCATGCTGTTGTAGTGCGCAATCGACACGCGCACCACGCCGCCGTGAGCTTGCAATTGAAGGGCTTCGATCAGGCGTCTCGCATAAAAATCGCCAAAGCGAATGCCGATGTTGAATTTATCGGTGTGCAGAACGATCGATTCGGACTGTTTGCCATCAACAACGAAGCTCACCGTCGGCATGCGCGCCGGTTGGCCGTTGCTATCGTTGACGGTCGGGCGACCAATGATGCGCACACTGGATTTGCTGCGCAACCACGACAACAGTCGCTCTGTCAGCCGATCCTCGTGCCGCGCAAACGCATCGAAGGCATGTTGCATGCGCTCGCGGTTGCCGCCGGTGGCACCGAGCCTTGTTCCGGTGTCGACGAGATATTCACCAATGCCGGCGCAGCCGTATGAGAGCTCGAAATTAACGTTGCCCGGCTGCAACTTGTAGGGCAGCACCTCGGGGCCGATGAAGTAGTGGTTGAGCGTTGGCAACGACAACAACAAATCCCGCTTGCCCCACAGTACCGCGTAGTGCGGGCCAAACACTTTGTAGAAACTGAACACGTACACATCCGCACCCGACGCCTGCACGTCGACCAGCCGATGTGGCGCATAGGCGACGCCATCGACACACAGTCTGGCACCGGCGGCGTGCACCATCTTGGCGACATCGCTGACAGGGTTCAGCGTGCCGAGCACGTTGGACGCGTGCGTCATCGCCACCCACTTGGTACGCGGATTCAGCAGGCGCTGTAAATCGTCAAGCTGAAGTTCGAGGCTCTCAGTGTTGACGTCCCAGAAACGCACAACCGCACCGGCCTTTTGCAAGCGCAGCCAGCCGCCAATATTGGCCTCGTGATCGGTATTGGTGACGACGATCTCGTCGCCGGGGCAAATCGAATCCACCAGCGCCTGCGTGAACAAGAATATGAGACCGGTGGTCGAGCCACCCATCACCACTTCTTCGTCGTGCGCCGCATTGATGAGCTCGGCAATGGCGTGGCGCGCACCGACGACGCGGTGTAGGGCCAACTGCGATTGCGGGTATGACGCACCAAGTTGCACGCTGGTGGTCAGCAGATAGTCACCGATGCGATCCGCCACGCGCCTCAGCACCTGTGAGCCGCCGGCGTTGTCGAGATAAATTTGTCCACCCGCGAGCGCGGGAAACTCTGCACGGATATTGGCCAGATCAGGCGTTAGGTCAAAGTTGGGCATGGACAGTCGGAAAAGTTGTCGGAAAAGATCGGGTTAAGAGCATGCAATCGCCATTTTGGCGCGAAACACGCTTGGTCTCCATGACGCATGGCTGGTATAGTTCGGCTGCGGCCTAGTTCCAGTCCCTCTGCCGCTTCTGCTTCACTCTGTCATTCCAAGTCTGCCATCACGGCGGACTGACAAAATCCCCGCGTCTTGACTGGCGCAGTGTTCGTCACTGCGACAGATTCGGTTACTTGAAAGTATTCCATGTCGTTTCTCGCCCTCGGCTTGTCCGAGAAGATTGTGCGTGCTGTTACCGAGCACGGCTACACCACCCCAACCCCCATTCAGTTGCAAGCCATTCCCGCCGTTTTAAACGGCGGCGATTTGCTGGCCGGCGCCCAGACCGGCACCGGCAAGACCGCCGGCTTCACGCTGCCGATTTTGCAACGCCTGATGTCCGCGCCATCGCCGGCCGCCAAAGGCGGCCGTTCGCCAATTCGCGCACTGGTGTTGACGCCCACGCGCGAGCTCGCCGCACAGGTCGAGGAAAGTGTCACCACCTACGGCAAGTACACCGGCCTCAAGTCGATGGCCATGTTCGGCGGCGTCAGCATCAATCCGCAGATCGGCCAGCTGCGTCGCGGCGTTGATATTCTGGTCGCCACACCGGGGCGGTTGCTCGACCACCAGCAGCAACGCACGGTCGATTTGTCGCAGGTGGAAATTCTGGTGCTCGACGAAGCCGACCGTATGCTCGACATGGGCTTCATTCACGATATCAAGAAGATACTGGCACTGCTGCCTAAACAACGACAGAACCTGCTGTTCTCGGCGACGTTTTCCGACGAGATCAAAAAGCTGGCCGACACGCTGCTAAACAAGCCGGCGCTGATCGAGGCTGAGCGGCGCAATTCGACGGTGGAGATCATCGTACAAAAAGTGCATCCGGTTGATCGCGACAAAAAGCGTGAATTGCTCACCCACCTCATCCAGCAAAACGATTGGCATCAGGTGCTGGTGTTCACGCGTACCAAACACGGCGCCAACCGGCTGGCCGAGCAACTCAACAAGTCGGGTATCACGGCGCTGGCGATCCACGGCAACAAGAGCCAGGGCGCGCGTACACGTGCGCTGGCAGAGTTCAAATCCGGCGAGCTCGCCGTGCTGGTCGCCACCGACATCGCCGCACGCGGTATCGATATCGACCAGTTGCCACACGTCGTGAATTTCGAAATCCCCAACGTCCCTGAAGACTACGTGCACCGTATCGGTCGTACCGGCCGCGCCGGTGCCACCGGTGAAGCGATTTCACTGGTGTGCGTGGACGAGAAAAAGATGTTCAACGACATCGAGCGGCTCATCAAACGCGACGTCGAGATTGTTGTGATTCCGGGCTTCGAGCCTGACCCAACCATCAAGGCGCAGCCGATTCAACTACGATCTGCCGGGCACGTACCGCAGCGCGGTGGTGGTCGAGGTGGACAGTCACGAAGTGGCGCAGGTGGTGGTGGTGGTGGCGGCCAAGGTCGCGCCAAGCCCTCTGGCGGCGGAAGAGCGCCAGCACCTCGCAGCGGCGGTGGCGGTGGCGGAGCGCCGCGTCCGGCTGGTGGCGGGACAGGCGCTCGGACAAAGCCGCGCAGTCGTTAGCTCGTCAGCGTAGCGTTCCACCCAGGGGGCGTTGGGTTTGGTCTGACTGATACTGCCGCCGCGACCGGGCGGCGCGCTTCGGCGCTGTCACGCGTACGACGGCGGGTTACCAAAGCCAGCCAACTGCGGCCAACCGCAACTACACGCGTTTGCGGCGCGCGCCTGGAATGGTGCGGCCGTTGATTTCGGTGGTGACGTATACCAGTAGTACGGTCAGCGAACAGATGGAGAGAATCCAAGCGGCTGACAGGGAATACAAAAATGGCTCACGTATGCCGAAGCCGGCGAGGTAATACCAGAGACTGGCGGTCGCTGCAAAATCCACGAAAGCCATCAGTATCGAGACACGCAAAATCATATCGCCACTATACCGGTTTCGGAATCGATGCTTGCGTCGGAAAACGCAACAACAGCGACCTCTTAACGATAATACTAGCAAAATGATGCTCAGTATGTCCGCTTCCGAACATTGAATTTTTGTGACATCTGTAACGCGGCGGCGAGATTGACAAGAATTGTGAATTGTTAGCAAGTTTTAACACTTCGCGCCTGCTTTTTTCTCGTTCCGATATTGGACGAACCGGTACACAAACGCACGCGCAGCATGCCAATTGGTGTGACAGACAGCACGTTGTCGCTTGCAACGCGGTCGGCTCGACGAGACGTTGTGCCGGGAGCGAGAGCAAATCGGGCGGCCGCCAACCTCACGCGTGAACAACCATGCAAAATCGAGCGGGTTCAGATGAACCAAGACGTCGCCGCTTGGGTGGCCATGGTGGGGCTGGCCCCCGTTGCCGATGTTTCATTCGCCAGCCCACCGAAGAAGTAGCGTTTGCGCCGTCAAATCAATGAATAGAATGCTCTCCGCCGCATAAAGAAAGCGGAAAGAGTGTTCGGCGCTACGCTCGGCGGCAGCGGGCGGCGGCTTGTGCATGTCGAGCCTTCCCTAATGCTTCGGGCGCTGCGCGCCGCGCTTGGACGATTGCCGGCGTCGCGTGGCCATTTCACATGACGGGGAGGTAGCCGCGAGCCTTGTTCTTATCGCTTGCGAAAAACAGCCTGTCACACTCTTTGGAGACGACCTCATAGCATTCGCAAGCGCGCTGGGCGAGTTTGCGCCGGTCCAATACCGCGATGTGCCCGCGCCTGTACTGGATCGCACCATCCCTTTGCATCGCGAGCGCCGCCTCGGTGACGCCCTCACGGCGTACGCCCAACATGGCCGCAAGCATCTCTTGAGTCATGGCAAACTTGCTGGACGGAATCCGATCCAATATCTGCAAAAGCAATGAGGCGAAGCGTTGCTCGAGCCGGTGGCGGCGGTTGCACGCCGACTGTTGCGCGACTTGAGTGACCAACGTCTGGGTATAGAGCAGCAGAATTCGCCGCAGTTGGCTGCTGCGCTCGAATTCCTCTTGAAAGATTGCAGCCTTCATCCGATAACCGTGGGCGGGGCAAAGCACGACGGTCTGCCGCGGCGAGGCAATGGAGCCGCCCAAGAACAGATACAGACCAATCAGTCCTTCGCTACCGGTCAACGAAACTTCCGACGATGAGCCGTCTTGAAGCGTGCCGACACGGGCAATGATGCCTCCCGTCGGGAAATGGATGTGACTCAATGTGCCGCATGGGTTGCTGATCGTGCCGCCAAGCGCAACCGAAAATGGCTCCAAGTGCGGTAGCAACCGCAGATAATCAGCTTCTGGCAGAGCCGCCAGCAAGCGATTGTCTTTCGGAGACGGCCCGCTGGGCGCAATGAACTGCCCCAGCCCGGCATGAGACCGCATGCTTGGAGCAAATCGTGGAGCGATGACTGCGGTGTGGCTAGCCTGCGTATTCATGTTGCCTCCCTTGCGGTTAATTCGCCGATCAGCAGCGGCGGCTCTACCCCGTTGCCTGACTGGCCGTCGCGGCGATGGCGGCGATCGCTGCCACTTGTTTCCAACATGCTGTTGCGTGTCAGATTGTCGATTAATGCTTGTCTGCTAGACGGGACATTACGCGCCGGCTTGGCAGTGTTATGTGCGACACCGCACGCACTAAGCTTTTGTAAGCAAGTCCTTTGATCGAGATCAAAGGACTTGCTTGACGAGGTTAGTATTCGTCCCGAAAAGACTGTGCGGTGTAAGAAGGGGCGACCGTTACAAAAGCGACCCGGACAACCGCTAACTCTGGAACGAGCCGCAAGGACAGCGCGTGATTGGCAACCGCAGCGCGAGTGGCGCGCTCGGTGCGGCAAGCATCCGTGAGCTAGGATGCCGCTTGAGCGAAAACTGTAGAGGCCCTTTATTGGCGGGTAGTTTCAAGCATTTTTGTCTGAAAACGTCCGCCAATGCGAGTGTTTCAATACTGGGCACTTCTAAAAACCACTGTCATACCGGCGAAGGCCGCTATCCAAGTTTCGTAATCCGTTGATACATCAACGAAATTGGACCCCGGCCTCGACCGAAGGAAGTCCCTTTTGGGACGCCGGGGAGACAAAGTTTTGAGGTTTATAGAAGTTCCCTAATGGGAGCGTCTAGTTACCCGGCAATTGAATAGCTTCCCTTCGTCATTCCCGCGAAGGCGGGAATCCAAGTCCGTTACGAACGAAGCGCTTTAGGTATTACGTGTGCCATCTCACATTGAACAAAACTTGGATTCCCACCTTCGTGGGAATGACCGGATTTTGCGCTTCCAGCATATTTAATTGCCGATCAATAGAAGTTCCCTACTTTGGCAGGCCCTTCATCACCATTCCGATATAACGCGCTGGCGGAATGAAGCCCTTGCCCCAGCGCTCATCGAAGTCAGCGGTCGGCTTGGCGGCAACGATTTCCTCAAGTGCCTTACCTTGCTTGACCAGCGCCTTGATCTTGCCGATCGTGCCTACCAACATGTCGCGGTAGATCACCAGATCGGCCTTGCCGGCAAGCGGGCCGTGTCCGGGGATGATCTTGGTTTGTGGGTCGGCGATGGCGATCACGCGCTCAACCACGGCATTGAATTAATGTCACTTCCGCTTCGAATCGAGCAGTCCATGCGGACGTGCAGAGCTCTCCAGCAGCGCTTGGAGATACGGTGCCCAGACCGCGGCGCGCGTGTGCGTGCCGTGGCCGAATGTTTGCTCGGTGGCCGGCAGCAAGATAAAGCGGCCTTGTTTGATGCGCTTGATCTCGCGCTCAGCGATCGCCAACTCCGGTGGGTTGATGAAGTCGTCGGCGGAATTGATAAACATCACAGGCACGCGTATCGATTCCAGCTTCGGTGATGGATCGTAGTTACGCGACGAGTTGATCGCATACAAAAAGTCATTGGCATCGAGGTCAACAAGATTGCGCGCCAGCGCTTCGTCGATGAACTTGTCGGTTGCATCGCGCGTCGGTGTGTTCTTCTGCATCTGCATAGGTGCCCCGCCAGCCAGAATGAGCATGTTGGCCGCCATCGTGAGCGCGGCCTTCGGCTGCCGCGTGTAGTTGCCTCCCAGCCAGTCCGGATCGCTGCGGATGGTATTCATCACCATCTTGCGCCATGCGCGGTTGCGCCCGGCGATTTGTACCGGCAGGCATGCCAGGGGCATCAGCGCATCCATGAAATCCTGATACGACTGTCCCCAGACGAAGGCGTGCATACACCCCATGGACGTGCCGAGAATGAGGCGCAGATGGTTGACGCCAAGCCCCTCTTCAAGCATGCGCTTTTGCGCCAGCACCATATCGTCGTAATCGTATTCGGGGAATTTCGCACGCAAACCGTCGCTTGGCTTGCTTGATTTGCCGTGCCCGATGCCGTCCGGCAGGATCACGTAGTAGCGTTCCGTATCAAGCAATTGGCCGCGGCCAAACAGCACATCGGCAAAGATCGGGCGCAGCAGACTTTTACCGGCGCCACCGGTGCCGTGTAGGAGCAGCACCGCATTGGTGACACGGCCGTTGGCATCGCGTTGCGGCTTGCCGATGGCCGTGTAGTGGATGTTTAGCGCCGGCAATACTGCACCTGATTTGAACTTGAAGTCCTTGAGGATGACATCGCCTTCGATTGGTACATTTGCCGGACTAGCCTGTGCGCCGGGCATCGTCCCGAAGGCGCTTGCGACGATGGCAATCGCGCGGATGAGATTGAACATTTTCATGGGTTGCACCTTCGTTTGGGTAGTCATTACACGACTTCACACATCTTGCAATCGCGGCGTTACCGCGCCGCCGGCGAGCAAGCTGTAGGCAACGCTCAGCACCACCAGCGCATAGACCGCCCGAGGCACCCATGCTGCAAGCTGTTGGTAGAACGAGTTTATGGCTTCGGTCTCAAGCGCCACATAGCGTTCGAGCATCTCCGGCAGCTTACCCGCGGCTTCTCCTGATTCGACAAACTCGATCAGTCTTGCGTCGCCCGTCCAGTTCACGCGACGCAAACAGTCGGCCAGCGAGGCGCCCTTCTCGACCTGCGGCCGGATGCGCGCCAAGTCGCGGCGGATCTTGCCATCCTCTACCGTATCGAGGGCAGCGGGCAGCGCGTCGAGCATCGACACGCCAGCCTCGAGCAGCATTGCCAGGCTGCCCAGAAAATCGCGCAAATTCTGCCGGATGAAGATCGGCCCGTACAACGGTAGTCGTCGCAGGGCACCGCTGCGGCCCCCCGCCGATGCGGTGCCGTACCACCAGCGGGCCAGATAAAACACGCAAGCAAGCAACATCAGCGGTTTGACCACGCGCCAGATGAAACCAATTAATCCGATCGACCCACCAGCCAGCGCCGGAAGCGGAGCCAACAGCAGTGACATCAAAAAAATCACCCCCGGCAACATCAGTCGCGCTTTCATGGTCGCGATCTGCATCGCCCGATCCGTATAAAAATCGGCCAGGCGCTCATAAGTGTTCGCCGGGCTTCCGGCATTGAGCGCCGCTTGTATCAGCCTTGCGTCGAGTTTGGTAAACACGCCGGCCCGCTCGCCAGCTGCCGCAGGACTCAAGCCATTCGCCAGAAAGCGCCGCATGTCTTGCAAACGCGTGTGTCCTTCGCCTGACAGGCTCAATAGCGCCATGGCGCGATCAAACGGCAGGCCGGCCGCCTCCAGTTTGTAGAGCTGGGAGTAGAGTTCCGCGCGCGCGCGGAACGATAAAGGACGGTGTGCGGAAGCCAATTGGCGGGAACCGACTAGCGTTCGGTGTGGGGACCAGTGCTACTTCTTCTCTACCTCGGCAACTGGCTCAGGCTCGGGTTCCCTGTGAATTGAAAACGCCGTATTGCTTTCCGTGGCCGCGCTACTGCGCGCGCTCTTCAATTTGAGATCTAGCGCCATATGAATATCGTGAATTTCAACAAACCGAAAGCCGCCGATGTTACTTTGGCTCGACGGGTGTTGCCGGCGCGGAATCATCCGTTTCCGGCGTGTCAGCAGGACCAGTCTTGCGCGCTTGCTTCTCTTCTTTCTTTTTCTTCTTTTCCAGCTCTCGTTGGCGCTTTTCAAACTGATAGTTCGGTTTTGCCATGTTCGTCCCTTGATTGAAATGTCTACCGGTTCATCCGCCACCGCCGAGCCTGCCAAGCGCCAGGCGGTCACCGCATTGCCGCTCGTTACTGATTATCGCCGACCAATAGTTGCACGTTGCAATCGAGCGGTCATGCCGCCCGTACTGGTTTTTCGTCGAACGCAAACAGCCACGACCCGATTCTGTCACATACCGGCACACTACTGAGCAAATCGAAATGGTTATGCTCATGAAAAATCGCCCGACGCGACGCCGGAAATGCGTCCTGGATGGCTCCGGCCCGGCCGCCAACACGCGTATGCCCGAGCGCGCTTGCCACCGGCACCAACCCGTCGCCGGTCAGCCGGGCCCCCGAACTTGCGGGCGTTTTGCTTTTGCTGGCAGCGACGGCGTAGCACTTCACCCCGCGCGGCAATTGCAGCTTGCGGTGCTCGGCCGCTTGATCGCCGACGTTTCCGTGCCGCAGATCCTTGATGCCAGCGCTACGCGCCATACCCAACCGGGCGAAGGGCGCCGTGTACGGGCTCACGCCCAACAGCAAGTCGAGCCAACTGCCGGCGCGCTCCAACGGCGCGCCGTGGTGGGGGGTACCCAGAAACACGATGGCTTTGAGCCTTTTCAGCCAACCTTGCGGCTCGGCTCTTGCCCATCGGCAGGCACTGCGCGCCACCAACCCGCCCATGCTGTGCCCGACGATACGGATGGACTCGATCGCCACCGGCCACTGTTCAACCAGCCTCTGCAACAGCCCGGCGAAGTCATGCCCGTTGTCGCCAATGTGCCGCCCGCTGTTGTAGTGGAGATACAGGACCGTGTGTCCGGATGCCTGCCCCAGCGCTGCGCCGTGATCGTGGCCGTTACGCTGCCACTGCAGGTCATTCATACACAAGCCGTGCACCATGATCAATAAATTACCACCCGAAAACATTTGGCGCAGTTGATTTCTTTCAAGCACCAGCGGGATGCCGTGCTGACGCAGCGTCATCGGGATGGCGAGCGGGTTGCCGGTGGTGACCAAATAATCGCCAAAGATGCCATTCGTCGCGGCAAGCACAGCTTCACGCCGCTCTGATGTGCGCTGATCAGCCAACAGCGGCGGTGGGCGCGGGGTTGGGTGCGGGGTCAAGCGCGGAGTTAGGCGCGAGGTCAAGCGCGACAGGGCGACATCGAGTCCGATCCCAACGCCGTGGGTGACCCCTTGCACGCTGCGGTAAACAAAGCCGGTTATGCCTTTGGTGCGGCCTGCGGGCAGCCGGCCGGTGATCGGTGCCATCTCGGAGATGCTGCGATGCATGTCCTCGACAACATCGGTAATGCCCTTGACGGCATCGATCAGCAGCTTGCCGGCGCCGTGCAGATCGGCCGCCACATTTGCAGCGCTGGGCGACCGCCGTGTCAGCGGCAATGGCGATGCTGGGCGTTTCCGGGCTTTGGCGGGCATCACGGCGCAATCTGGAAGTGAACAGCGTTGGAAAAAGAGACTCGCTGGGCATTGTAGCGACTCGACAGGCAAACCTACCTTGGCACCTGTCTGCCGCACGCGCGGAACTTGCCGCCCGTCCTGGGGTCTGAAAATCGCTTGATCAATAGCCGAGCTTACTTATGGAGATGTAATGAAAGTCGCAATTTGGGGTCTATGCCTGCTTCTAATGTTTTTCTGGACCGGCCTTGCCGCGCTGACTGCCGGTGTCACCGATTGGGTCATCCAGGCGATGGCGTCGGACCAGTTAAAAGTGCTGGCAAATCAGGCAATCGCCGCGGCCCCCATGAAAGAACTAAAAGATCAGGCAACGCAGATTCCGGTGCCGCCGTGGCTTAGCGCTTTCATCGATCCGGCGTGGTTGCAATCGCTGCAAGTCTCGCTGGCCGGGATGGTCGGCACTGTCGGCACGCTCACGTCTTCACTCAATCCTGCCGCGTGGCTCAAGGCGTTCGTCTGGATTTGCTGGGGAATCGGCATGCTGGTGTTGCTGGTCGGCGCAGGCATCGGGCACTTCGTTGTTGGCCGATTCACTAAACGGCCACTCGCCACCTAGCAGTTCGTTGGTATTGGTAGTGCTAAATCCTGATGAACTCATTGCGTGGTCTCTGCGCGGGTGATTTCCCCCTTTGGAAAAAGGGGACTAAGGGGGATTTGCAGACGTTGTCGACACTCCAACGCGAAAAATCCCCCTCAATCCCCCTTTTCCAAAGGGGGAAGTGGGACACCGAAATCACCTATCAAACGAGCATCGTGATTTTCAACAAGCTACTCTTAATTGGTTGCAATTCGCAACGCCAAATCTAGGCGAACTAATCGCACGCTGCTTCCCCTTTGGAAAAGAGCCAGTCCTGAGCCTGCCGAAGGAGGGACTAAGGGGGATTTGCTGACGTTGTCGATACGCAAACGCTACAGATCCCTCGATCCCTCCTTCGGCGCGCTTAGGACAGGCTCTGCCAAAGGGGAAGTGGAGCACTGAAGTGCCTCAGTTTGTTGAAACTCGTCATGCTAAATCCGAGTGAACGCATTGCGTATCAGTTTCCCCCTTTGGAAAAGGGGGACTAAGGGGGATTTTCAGACGTTGTCGACACGCATGCCAAACGAGCATCGTGAATTTCAACAAACTGCTAGTCCTTGCTAGAACTTGTGAACCAGCAGCCCTCCGCGGGCGACGCCAAACAAATTTCATTGCGCTGCTCCTCTATCATGTCGGCATGACGCCGCCGATTTCGAGTTCTTCCAACACGGTCCACCCTTCGCCCGCACAAATTCTCCACGCCGTTTTCGGCTACACCACTTTTCGCGGCGAGCAACAAACCATCGTCGAGCACCTTGTTAACGGCGGCGACGCACTGGTGCTCATGCCCACCGGCGGCGGCAAATCAATGTGTTTTCAGCTCCCCGCGCTGGTCCTCAAAGCGGCGGGCAAGGGTACGGCGATTGTCGTCTCGCCACTCATCGCGCTCATGCAGGATCAAGTCGAGGCGCTGCAGCAACTCGGCGTGAAGGCCGAATTTCTCAATTCAAGCCTCGATGCACGCACCGCCGCCAGTCGCGAGCAAGCATTGCTGGCGGGCGAACTTGACCTGCTCTACGTCGCGCCGGAGCGTCTGCTGACGCCGCGCTTCATCGATTTACTTGATCGCGCAAAAATATCGCTGTTCGCCATCGACGAGGCGCATTGCGTTTCGCAGTGGGGCCACGACTTTCGTCCCGAGTATCGCGAGCTGTCGATGCTGCATGAACGCTTTCCCGACATTCCGCGCATCGCCCTAACGGCGACCGCTGATGCGCCCACGCGCAATGAGATCATCGAGCGCTTGTCGTTGGCCGACGCGCGCCAGTTCGTGGCGAGTTTTGACCGTCCCAATATTTGCTACCGCATTGTCGAGAAGGACGAACCGCGTAAACAACTGCTCGATTTCATCAGCACCCGCAAAGGCGATGCCGGTATCGTTTACTGCCTGTCCCGCAAGCGCGTCGATGACTTCGCTGAATATCTGGTGGACAAAGGCTTCGACGCCCTGCCCTACCACGCCGGATTGAGCAACGAGGTGCGAGCCGCCAACCAAAAACGCTTCTTGCGCGAAGAAGGCGTGGTGATGGTCGCCACGATTGCCTTTGGCATGGGCATCGACAAGCCGAACGTGCGCTTTGTGGTGCACATGGACTTACCCAAAAGCATGGAGGGCTACTATCAGGAGACCGGCCGCGCCGGACGCGACGGATTGCCGTCGGAGGCGTGGATGACCTATGGCATGGCCGATGTTGTGTTACTGCGTCAGATGGTCGATGGCTCGGAAGCCGGTGAAGAGCGCAAGCAATTAGAGCGCCGCAAGCTCGACGCACTGCTGGGCTTTTGCGAATCCACCCAATGCCGGCGCCAGTCGCTGCTGTCCTACTTCGGCGAGTCGCGACTGACCGCCTGCGGCAATTGCGACAACTGCCTCGATCCGCCGGAACGTTGGGATGGCACGGTCGCAGCGCAAAAAGCACTGTCATGTGTCTATCGCACCGGCCAGCGATTTGGCGTTGTTCATCTGACTGACGTACTCCTCGGCCGCGAAACCGACCGGGTGCGACAGTTTGGTCATATCAATCTGCCGACATTTGGCATCGGCACCGATCTCACCGACCACCAATGGCGCAGTGTGTTTCGTGAACTCGCTGCCACCGGCTTGTTGAATGTGGATATCGAGGGCTACGGCGGATTGCGGCTGACCGCCGCCAGCAAAGCGGTGCTCAAAGGTGAGCAACAAGTCACGCTGCGCAAGGTCGCCGCCGAAAAACCCAAACGTACAAAGGGTAGCCGCACAGATGCCACCGCCCGCAGCCGCGCAAAGAACGCTGTGCCTGCCGAACACAACGCGTTGTGGGAGGCGCTGCGCGAGGCACGGCTGACATTGGCGCGCGAACAGGGCGTGCCGCCATACGTTATTTTTCATGACGCTACGTTGCTCGAAATGCTGTCAAGAAGGCCGACAACGCTTGAAGAGTTGGCGGCCGTGAGCGGCGTGGGCGAGCGTAAACTGGCGCGCTACGGCGAGGCGTTTCTGGACGTACTGCGGCGCGCCGCGAATTAGCAGTTTGTTGAAATTCGCGGGCTTCGTTAGGCAGCAGATTCCGGTGATTCACTTCCCCCTTTGTAAACGGGGATCGAGGGGGATTTTTAGCTTTTGCGTGTCGACAACGACCGCAAATCCCTCTTAGTCCCCCTTTTCCAAAGGGGGAATGAGCATTCAATGAGTTCACCCGGAATTAGCATTTCGAATTTCAACAAACTACTGGCACCGCAGGCGACTTCGAGGCCGCAACACTTGAAACGACAAAACACTAGGCAAGACGGGCACTTTCAAGCATTTTTGCCCGAAAACGCCCGCCAATACTAGAGTTTGTCAGTTGACTTTTACCCAGATCAACCCCAGCACATTGTTGGGCCGATGCACCACCGAGATATTTTTTCGTGACGCCCATGGAATCACCTGAGTGTGCAGCGGAATGGTATGCACTTCATCATGGATGATTTTCACCGCCTGATTAATCATCGTTTGACGGGCGGCCGGATTCATCTCGCCCTCGAGTTTGTTGATCACCGCATCGAGCGCATCCATCTTGACGTCACCATAGTTTGATTCCCCTGCACCGGTACCGTCCTTACTGTGAATCACCGGCTTAAGAAAGAAGATGGCATCGGTCGAGCCGCCACCCCAACCCGCCAAGAATGCGCTGGCATCGCGGTTCTGCACGCGCGGAAAGAAGTTGGCCTTGGTCATCGAGTCGACTTTGGCGTTGAGCCCAACCCGCGCCCACATTGCGGCGATCGCCACACAGAGCTTCTCGTCATTCACGTAGCGGTCGTTCGGACACGATAAGGTGAAGCCAAAGCCATTCGGATAGCCTGCTTCCTTCATCAGCTGTTTGGCCTTGGCGACATCGTACGGGTGGCGCACATCCAACGCCGCCGGTATGCCTGCACCGATGGCGTTGGGCATGGCGATACCGGTCGGGCGCGATAGACCACGCATCACACTAGTCTTTAGCGCATTCACGTCAATCGCCTGATAAGCGGCTAGTCGAACACGACGATCCTTGAAAGGATTCTTACCCTTCACGTCGGAATACAACAGTTCGTTGCGCGCTTGATCAAAGCCAAGATAAATGATGCGCGTTTCCGGCCCTTCCCAAATCTTCAGGCTCTTGTCGTTGCGCATGCTGACGACATCCTGCACAGCAGGGTCGAGCACAAAATCCACCTGCCCCGAGCGCAGCGCCGCCATTCTTGTCGCGGCATTCTGGATGGGACGGTAATCGATCGTCTCGACATTGCCTTCATAGAGACCCGCCTTGATGCCCCACCAGTCGGGATTCTTCTTGTGGATGATCTTGACGCCCTGCTCCCACGCCACTAGTCGGTATGGCCCCGTGCCCATCGCATTGCGGGTAGCGAAGGTCTCTTCCTTCTTGGTGTAGTTGAGTGGTTTCACCACGTTGTTTTTCTCGCACCACGCCTTGTTCATCACATAGATATTGGCGAGCGTGTCGAGCATCACCGGATTGGGCTGCGGCGTGGTGAATTCAACCGTGAAGTCGTCGATCTTGCGCGCGATACCGGATTGCGTCGAATAGAGCTTGAAGGTGACCGCCGAATCGCGCGCACGGTTGAACGAAAACACCACGTCGTCTGCGGTGAAGGCCGAGCCGTCGTGCCACTTCACGCCACGCCGCAGTTTAAAAATCCACTTGGTCGGCTCCGGGTTGGTCCACGATTCCGCGAGGCGCGGTGCAATGTTCATGTTCTTGTCACGATCGACCAGATACTCATAGACCATGCCGTTGATGGCGTTGTTGAAGGTCTCGTTTTGACTTTGCGGGTCCATGGTCGCCGCGTCGCCCTGCGACGCCCAGCGGAAGTTCTTCGCCTCTGCCGTGCCGCCAGTCACGAAAATGAACAACGCAAGAAATACTGCGCGGATACTTGGTTTCATCTTAGCTCCCGGAACAAATGTTGATGGACGATTCTGCGTTGTGCACCCTTTGAACGCACGTGATATGACCGATTGGCGTTTACGTTATGCTTGCATCGGGAAGATCGACACTCGGCCCGACCAGATCGCGATACGCGTGCCAGGTCGCATGCCCGATCACAGGCCCGGTTAGCATCAGCCCAAGAAAAAACGTCAGTAATCCAACACCGATCAGCACCACGATTAGCGCGGCCCACACCAACATGGCGGCCGGGTTACGCAGCAGCGCTGTGACACTGACCGCCGCCGCCGTTACCGCATCCGCACGGCGATCCAACAGAAACGGAATTGAGACCACGCTAAAGGCAAATACGAGTGCCGCGAACGCCAGCCCAACCCCAAAAAACGTCATCACGAACGATACGTTTTGCAGCGAAAGCAATTGTTCAATGAAGGCTTCCCACGTCGGCATGCCGCGCGACTCGAACAAGGCGAAGGTTACCAGTGAGGCTCTCGCCCACACCAGAAACACGATCGTCAGGATCAATACGTAAATGCCGATGCCACCGGGATTGTCGCGCCACGCCACGAGTGAGCGCCAGAAGTCGGGCGGTGCGCCGAGCTCACGCTGTCGGGACAACTCATATAGCCCGATGGCCAGAAACGGGCCGGCCAGCATGAAGCCCATCGCCAAGGTCGAGGTGTAATTCACGGCGAAGCGAAACGCCGCACCGAGCAGCGCGCCCATCGCAAAAAAGCACACGCCGTAAAACAAACTGGCGAACGGTCGCGCGGCGAAATCCGCCCAGCCCCTTGCCAGCCATGACAGCGGCTGAAGCGCGCTGACCCGCCGGATTTCCGGGAACGTAAAGTGTGTTTGCGGAGCGGGGATTTCGGTGTTCATGCGTGGAGCTCCTCACGGCAGCGCGCGAAGACGACACGACGGCTGCACTTCGGGCAATATACCGCTGCTGGTTGCAACCTTGTCGAGATGCGATTGCGCTGGATCAAACCAACCGCATTCTGACTCGCTATCATCATCGAGAAGCGGGTCTAAACGACTCGCCACGGGAGAAGGCGATGGGGGACATACTAAGCGCATACGAAATTCCAATCCTGCGCTTGCTGCATATTCTGGCGATGGTGTACTGGCTGGGCGGCGAATGGGGCGTGTTTCAAACCTCCCGTCACGTCATCAATTCCAAACTCGCGATGGACGAGCGGCGGCGTCACATGGAAACCGCGTACCGTATCGACATCCTCGCCCGCACCGGCATCATCATGCTGCTGCCACTTGGCCTCCACCTCGGTCATCGCTGGGGCGTGCAGCCGTATGGCGGCGCTATTCTGGCGATGTTCTGGGTGCTGGGCTTCGCTTGGTTGTCGCTGTGCTGGGCGGCATTCATCTACCGCGAAACCGACACCGGCATCCGCTTGACCAAAATCGACGAGGCCGTTCGCTTTGTCCTGATCCCGGTACTGTTGATCTCCTCGATCTCTTCGTTCTTGGGCTACGGCCCGTTTAACGCCGAGGAAGGACAGCGCTGGTACGCAACCAAAATATTGCTCTACTCGGTGTTGCTGATGATGGGCCTGAAGCTTCGATTCATCATGCGCGAATGGACCATGCTGTTCCGCAGAATCGCCGCCGAAGGAAGCAGCCCGGCTATCGAGAATCAATTGGCGCGCTCATTGCGCATCGGACGCGGTATCGCCTATTGCTATTGGGTGGGCATCGCCACCGTCGCGTTCTTCGGTGCCACCAAAATCTATTGATCGAAGTCTGTGCTCAATCGCCGGCAGATCGAGTTTATTCACGCACAGATGCTGCCTTGGCTTCGCGAGCAACTGGGGATCCAACAGCAGCTTTTCGAAATTCTTCATGCCAATACCGGGCGAACTCACCGCGTGCTACTTCCCCCTTTGAAAAAGGGGGATTGAGGGGGATTTGCAGTCGTTTGACAGGCGATTTCGGTGACCTCATTCCCCCGTTGGAAAAGAGCCTGTCTTGATTGCCGAAGGAGGAATCGACCGCGATTCGTAGCGTTTGGCGTCTTGACAACGACTGCAAATCCCCCTTAGTCCCCCTTTTCCAAAGGGGGAAATAGTACGCGATCAGTTCGCCTGGTTTTAGCATCGCGAACTTCAACAAACCACTAGCCCACTGCCCGTCGATACACCTGCTGAAAGCGTGCATCTTCAATCAGCCCGTAGTCGTCAGGTGCGTATTGCAGCAGCCAGTCGCCTGCGTTGCCTTTGAGCAAGTCGCCGCCCGCCCTGCGCGATACTGAAAACGGCTCGTTGATCTGCCTAGCCAACAACGCAATGGCGCGCGCCATGTAATCACCGTCACGTCCCATCACCAGCGGCGCAACCGGCTGGTAGCGTGATTCGAATCGCACACGCGTCACGCTCCAGCGGTCGCCGGTCGATCCGGTGACAAGCGCGTCACCCACGACGTAATGATTCGGCCCTTCTCGACTGGTTAATACGCCGGCCTCCACCGCGAAGCACACCGAGACGACCTCCGACTTGACGTAAGTTGCAGCGAGTGGATCGGTATCGAGTGAGACAACTTCAAAATGGCGCATGACTGGTTTGGGGGCGGTTGGGGCGGCTCGGGGCCATGACTTTACCGCGCCGGCCCCGCTTGGTGCGGCCACTAGAGCAGCCGTGCGAAAATTCATCCATGACAGCGACCGTCCCCACACCTCTGGAAGCGCTCAACCTCTGGGCGCCAATCGTCTGGCTCAAGACCAATCCTTACGCCTACCCAACGCTCGAAGTCATCCACATCGTCGGCATCGCGCTGGTATTTGGCACGCTATGGGTGATTGACCTTC
>Ga0209181_10004239_pt1 | contig 21505 bp, 13 predicted proteins | sample MAT05_FD_187208 | JGI IMG/M metagenome (GOLD analysis project Ga0209181, IMG submission 187208) | Freshwater microbial communities from Lake Fryxell liftoff mats and glacier meltwater in Antarctica - MAT-05 (SPAdes) (version 2) | ecosystem: Environmental > Aquatic > Freshwater > Ice > Liftoff... | reverse complement strand
AATTTGTACTTTTGTTCATGTTATGTTTGAATCTGTGGTAAGATGCAAACTAACAACATCAAGGGGGCTTTGCCCCCTTTTTATACAACTTTATTTTGGATTATTTTCTCGGACAATAGTGTTTTTTTTCCATTGCTGTCCCCCAATAATGTTCTAACCGGAAGGGATCGTTTGTTCAATATCGCCAGAAGAGTTATTCAAAATTGCAGTCATGTCTATATGTATTTTTGCGCCCGAATGATTGGGGTTTAATTGTAACACAAAATTCAAAAGTTTTACCTCGTCATACAAGCCAAGCCCCAGTTTACCCAAAGCAATCAGGTAGCAACAATGTATCTTATTTCTTTGATTGAGGTCCACATCAAAAACAAATAAATCGGGTAAGGAGACAGCAAAATAATCAATCGTTATTTCATCATCGATATGCGCTTCACCAAATTCAATCAGTCGGTTGAATATTGCTGTGGCTTTTTCCGGTTGATTCAATTTAAGCCAGGCTAACCCCTGGTACAATATTTTATCGGGTTGTGGATCATTATAAAAAATGGCTTGTACCGGTCTACTGGTACCAACAGTTGCCAGTTCAAAATATTGCTTTGATTTTTCTGTATCGCCCATCTGTTCGTATATTAATCCCTTGAGATAGGCTACATCGTTTTCCTGGCAACCAAACAATTTCCCTTCACCCAAATTGTGTGGATATTGCTCTGTTGATGCCAGGTATGCCAATGCTGTTTTAGACTCTTTTTCCAGGAATGCCTGTTTAGCAAGTTCGATATGCGCCATTAAATACTGTGCCACCACTTTTCCCTCACCGCCTTCCCATGGATGAAAAATCCTCGTACTTAATAATCTCTTAGCCTGCAGGTACTGCCCTGACTGGTTAAGCAATGTGATTTTTTCGAGATAGAGATCATCCCTTTCCTGCATCTGTTCAGGATATCTTTCCAGGAACGCCAATCTTATTTCGACCCGGTAATTCAATATTTTATACAATTGATCCAGTTCCATTAACACTCTTGCATCTTTTGTATTTAATGCAAATGCCTCCTGCATCGCTTCCAAAGCTTTCTGGCTATTTTTTTCTTTGTTGTAGTAAGCCAGGCAAAGGTTCCGGTGAACCGTAGGGAAGGTTTTATCAATTGCTTTTGATCGCTCCCAACATTCGATGGCTTCCTTATATTGCCGTTTATCGTACCATAGATTTCCCAGGTAGTAAGGTGCTTTTGCATCAGCAGGATTCTTTTCAGTTGCATTTTGCAACACCAATACATCTTCAATCCTGTGAGGAAAGCAATAATCGGAATTAAACCGGGAGGCCATTTCAAAAAAGGAGAATGCCCGTTCATGTTCTGTCAACCGGGTATAACACCAACCAATGTAATAGGCCACCATGGGATAAACATTGCTATTGTTTTCCATGTAAATCTCCAGTAATAAAATGGCCTCATTGTAAAACCCGGCGTGGATATAATCGAAGGCATATTCAATATAAGTTTGAACTCCCTGGTGGATGAGTGAACGAATCTGGTTCTTAACAGCTTCCTCTTTTGTAATAAAATATTTTTCAACGTAACATCCATAATTAAACGGATCAATTGCAATGGAGTCTTCAATCAATTGCAAAGCTTTTTCGAGTGAGTGATCATACCGCAACAATACCACTTTTAAATGCCTGGCGGTATGACTATGATAATTACGGACCAGGGATTTTTCGATTAGTAATAATGCCTCATCGTAACAATGTTGTTTTGCTGCAATTCTTGCCAATGCAAGAAAACCGGAATCCTGCCATGCAGCATTCCAGGTAGCTTTGTACAATAATTCAGTTGCTTCTTCCAACCGACTTTGCAAAAACAATAAATAACCTAGATGATAAAATGGTTCTCCATCATAAGGGTTCGGATTTCGGCTGGTAATTGTTTGGATGGCTGTACGGAAATAGGGTTCAGCTGCCGCAAATCTACCCCTGCGCAACAACCACAGTCCCATAGCATTGTTGTTCCTGCTATCTGTAGGTTCACGACGCAGAGCTTCCAGGTAATAATCTGTTGCAACAAAAGTAGCATGCCGGTATTGCTCAATATGCAAACCATTCAAATATAACTCCTCGATACTATCAATTTCAGCCGGTAATTTGGCCGCAGTTGCAGCAGTTGGAATCGGATTTTTCTTTTCTGCCCCGGGTTGATAAGCTACCAACAATTTTCCTCCATCCGTATGCAACGTTATTTTTAACTGCAATGCATCATAACTTTTATTGATCAGTTCATGTTCAAAAATAACCGCAGGCGAAAGAGGTGTTGTTTGCTGCCAGATCAATTCTTCTTTGTGATACACACGAACAATGGCGCCGGGATGCTTAGCAGTTGCATATACTTTTAGTTGTATACTGTCAGCATTAATTTCCATGTTGAGCATGGCATCTTTCGTTGCATTTTTTACCATACCCAGTTTGGCGTAAGGCATAAAATACTGCTCAAATGTTTTTTCCTCGTTGGGCTGTATCCACGAAAAATCGGGCTGGTTATCGGTAAACATACCAGTCATCAATTCTATGTAAGGTCCGTCTTCATCTGTTAAATTCCTTTCCCATGCTTTTCCAAAATCACTATAGCCCCATGTCCATTGTTTTTTACCGGGCGAAACATGATGATTGGCCACGTGTAGTAAACCTGCCTGCGTATCATGTTCATAACCTCCCATAAAATCATACTTTGATTGGATGGCCATATAAGAAGTGGGTACCGGAATATTTTTATAGCGTGAAATATCCGTTCCTGGTGAATAATCTACTTTGTAATAAGTACCGGTAGCAATCGGAAAAGACGAAACATCCCGCTTACCATGATCAAACACAGCATTCACATCCGGCGGAAATACAGACTGGTAATGATCATTTACTTTTACGGCAGGGTTAGCCCACCATAAAAAAGTTTGCGGAAACAAACTGCGGTTAAATAGTTTTCCTTTTATTTCGAGATATGCTTTGCCGGGATACAATGTAAAACCTGCCATCCCCTTCGTACGAAACATCTGCTCCACTTCATTTACCCAAATTGTTTTACTGCCATCTGCATGTTCTTCAATTGTATAATCAACCGGGCAATAAGTGCTGGGGCGATGGTGCTGCGGCCAGTTAAATTCAATGCCGCCTGAAATCCAGGGGCCAGTTAAGCCCACCAGTGCAGGCTTAATCACCTGGTTATAATAAATAAAATGACGGTTCCTTATTTTGTCATAAGCCATTTGAATACGCCCGCCCAACTCGGGCAGTACCATAATTTTTAAATATTCATTTTCGATATAAATTGCCTCATAAATTTTATCTTCCTTTTCATCCAGTATTTTTTCAATCACCGGGTGCGGGTACACCGTTCCACTGCTTCCCTGGTACACCCGTTTCTCCAAAAAAATCGGATTTTTTTCAGCAGCACCGACCCCATAAGTGGGAATGATAACATTTTCTTTCCAGGCTTTTACCGTATCCATGTTAATGTTTAATTTTTCTGAACAATGATAGTGAATGAACAATGCAAGGCTTCGTCCGGATGCAGCAGGATTAACCCGATACCATTGTTCAATGCATCGGGTATGCTTGTCTGCGGTTCAATGGCTAAGCTCTTCCTGTCGGGAGGAATATAGTATTGTGTGTATGGAAATCCCTTTTGTATCAGTTGAATACTGCTGCCATCGGTATCTTCTATTACCGTCGTATAACTTACCTGACCGTTGGGCATTTTAAAGCAATGATTTAATTCCAGGTTGCCGATCAATGTTGGCTGGAGGTAATTTCTTTGTTCTGCTGTTTCGCCTGTAGGTATCAAACGTTCATCGCATAAATACAAGGTGGAGGCAGGCAATTGAAGTTTACACTCATTTATTGTTCCGGTTATATTTAAATAAGGATGCCAACCATAACCAACAGGTGCCTGTTCTTTTCCATGATTGATAATAACCGAACTTACTTCCAGCGATTGCTGGCTTAAAACATATTCAACCTGTATTGTAAACTCAAACGGATAAAAGTTATCATTTTTTTTGAAATGATAAAAGAGGACAAGCTTACCTTTCGCTTCATCCATACTTTTTATTTCCATGGGTTTATTATAGATCAATCCATGCAGTGCATGTGGAAAACCCGAACTATCATTTTGCGGTAATTGGAATACCTGTTTATTCATTATATACCGGCCATTATCTACCCTGTTTACAAAGGGAAACATTTGGACGCCTGCATACAATTTCCTATTGCCGTTTGCCATATCTTCTCTATGAATTGATCCCCTCAATATTTCTTTGCCAGCTACAACAAAATCATTCAGTGCACCTCCATATCCAACCAGGATAGAGGCGTAACTTTTAGATGCCCGATGCTGAATTGTTACCGTTTCAATTCCTTCCAAAACTGTTTTTAAAATTTTATACACAATGCGATCGTTTTAATGTGGTTTATATAAAGTATCCATTTCTTCCAGCGTGCTACCTTTAGTTTCTTTTACTTTAAACTTTACAAACAAAAAACCAATAACGCATATTACTGCATAGATATAAAATGTTTTATCCTTAAACTTTTCAAACAAGACGGGAAATGAAAAGGTAAGTATGAAATAAGCAAGCCATAAACTGATGACAGCAACGGTGGTTGCAAGCGCCCTTACCTTATTCGGGAATATTTCAGCAATCAACACCCACACTACGGGGGCGAGTGAACTGGCATACAAACCAATAGCCGCCAGCAAAAACCAGGAAACATGTGGCGATCTGGCACCAATCAAGAGGGAAATCACAACATATAAAATTGCCAGGCCGGCAAGGCCAACCAGCATCAAAGGCTTTCGGCCCAGTTTATCGACCAATGCTATTGCCAGCAGTGTAAAGAAAAGGTTCACCATCCCAATGAAAACAGTTTGGAGCAACTGGTTATCTTTTGAAGCGCCGATGCTTTCAAAAATGGAAGTGGTATAATTAAAGACGACATTGATGCCGCAGAACTGCTGTAAAACAGCGAGACCAATACCAATTACTACAGCCGGTAAAACAGCCTTACTGAACAATGCTGAAAACCGAACTTTTGTACCGGATGAAAAACTGTTATCGATGGACTTAATCAACCCGGCTGCATAACTTGTTCCACCAATTTTTTGAAGTACCAATTCGGCTTCATTTTTCCGTCCCATCTTCATAAGCCAACGTGGACTTTCAGGAATCCACAATACGCCGACAAAAAACAAAATGGACGGTACTGCGCCCAATCCAAACATCCATCGCCATGCATCTGGTCCGTTGTTACGCAGTGCGTAATTCACCAGGTTAGTAATCAATATCCCTATTACAATCGTTAGTTGATTAATGGCCACCATTCTTCCCCTTACGGAGGCGGGTGCAATTTCTGCAATATACATGGGCGATAACATGGAAGCCATACCTACACCGATACCAGCAAAAAAACGGGCCATAATAAACCAGGGAATACTTCCGGAGGTTGCCATTACCAGGGAAGAGACAGCAAAAATGGACGCTGCTGTTAATAGTCCTTTTTTGCGGCCAAAATTTTCAGACAAGGTGCCTCCTATCAAACAACCAACAATAGCACCCAATGCAAGACTGCCGGTTGCAAACCCTTCCCAGTAGGCATCTAAACCAAACTGTTCTTTCAAAAAAGGAAGCGCACCAGATATCACTGCAAAATCAAACCCGAATAAATAACCACCCAAGGCAGATATAAATGAAATACCGGTGATATAGGAAGAGGAAAAATTTTTAGTCATAGCAACCGCTTTAGTAAAATATCGAGATTCAAAAGTGGTAATAAATTATTGCATTGGGAATAGCAGAAATTACGAAAAACATGGATAATTTTATGGCATGAGCATTTTAATGAAAAAGGAAGGGTTTATTGGGCAGCAATCCTTTGTTGTACCTGACAATATCTTAAAGGAAGCCGTTAAACATCCACTGTGCAGGGGGTTGTATATAACAGACATTGGCTATTATCCTGATGCCCGTTTTCATACCAGGGAGAGAAAGAAAGGTTGCCGGCAAAACATCCTTATTTATTGTATTAAAGGAGCTGGCAGTTACCAGGTAAACAACGAAAAATTTCAACTGCATGCCAATCAGTTTATCATTCTACCCGAAAAAAAACCACACCAGTACAGTGCTGACAAAGCAAATCCATGGACTATTTACTGGGTTCATTTTGCCGGGGAAAATGCCGTTGAACTTATCCGTTATCTCACCAAAGACGGATCCAATGAACCGATAACGGTTAGACTAAACGAGGAGCGTAACCTACTTTTCCAACGATTGCTGAACTTGTTGGAGATGGTGAACAATAGGAATAACCTGATAGATGCATTTTTATGTTTTCCATCCTATCTTACCAGTTTAAAACAAGTGGAAGTTAAATTGGCAGAGCAATCATCTGATCATAACCCGGTAGAACAATCCATTGCATGGATGAAAACAAAGCTTTCCAGTATGGTAAATTTGAAAATGCTCGCCGACCATGTTTCGCTTTCTGTTTCGCACTACGCCGCAATATTTCAGCAAAAAGCCCATAACTCGCCCATTAATTATTTTATTTTTTTAAAAATGCAGCATGCCTGTATGCTACTTGAAAACACAAAACTGTCCGTAAAACAAATTGCCGGAGAACTTGGATACAACGACCCATTTCATTTTTCAAGAACCTTTAAAAATGTAATGGGTATTTCTCCAAAAGTTTTTCGCAGCAGATGAAATCAATCTTGCTGAATAAATAATGTGTCTGGAAATTTATTTCGCCGCTAATTTTATAACTAATCAACAATTCATTTTAACCATTGGTTGAGTGAAAAAGAAAAAATCGGATTTTGCGTTTCAATCGGCTCACTACAAGGCGACTGGCGTGCAATAAAACTTAGATAACCAGCTTGTTTCGTTGGATGATCGGCAGCAATGGCTTTACGCCCATTTGTTGTTGCAGATATCCTTCGTTTGTAGTAGGAGCTGAGCGTATGTAAATCTGTTCTGTGTTATAATTAAGTAAGCTCACTTGCATTTTATCAAGTGTTTTGCGCAGTGATGTTTCTGTGAAGCCGGGTTTTGCTTTGTTGGCCTGTTGCAGCACAAAGTTTTGCAAAGCAAAAGCGATATAGCATAAACAGGTATGACCCTCTATTCTGCTGTCTGTCCAATGAAACATGGGTCTCGTTTCCAAATGAGACTTGAAGGTTCTAAAACTGTGTTCTATTTTATAAAGCTGTTTGTACTGCCCTAATACTTCGGTAATGCTTAACGTATTATTGTTGGTGCTGATGGCTAAGAAGCCATCATATTTTTGAGCGTGTGCTATTTTGTTTTCATCTAAGGTATAGCCGCTTAAATAATTATTGACTTACAATTTCATTAGTATCGATCATCATACGTTATTGCTCTAAAACTGTCCGTTCGAAATGGAAATGCGGGCAGGTTTGCACTATTTATTAAGTTAAGCGGGCCAGGGTTATCCGCCCATGCATACCGTACAGCAGTTATTGGTTTACCATCGGTAGATTGAATTTCTACAGCGTTTTTCCCGATGATACTCGCTTTAATGTTTTTAAATTTTTTATTTCCACCGGTAGCTATTTGAAATCCCATTAAAATATTACTGGTATCAGAACTTACTAAACCGTTTCCGAAATTTCTGAAGGTTATAATAACTTTTGCACCCTTAAATTCTGCATTGTCATACACTGGCCCTGAAGAAAGAAGATTGACTTCTCCATAAACAATTGTGTGCGCTACATTAGCTAACCGCTCTCCTACTGCTTGCTTATTTGCAGGATGAATATTATTGGCATCTCCTATATCAATAGTGGCAACCATTCCAGTTGCGGGTAGTTTAAGTGCCAACATTTGGGCTTCTCGTAGTTCTGCCCAAACCGACTCTCCGGGCTCCGAGTGCATGGCACGGAAGTTGGCAAGCTGAACATATAAAAATGGCAAGTCAGCTTGTTTAAACTGTTTCCTCCAATCATTTATTAGTGCCGGGAATAATTTCCTGTATTGATACGCTCTTTCTACATTGCTTTCCCCCTGGTACCATATAACCCCTTTAAATTTATAATTTGTTAAAGGCGCTATCATTGCGTTATATATAATACCGGGTTCGTGTTGCTGACTAATGCCCGAATGATTGTACGTTTTAAAGATGGTATTTACACTTATTTTATAATTCCAGCTTCCGGCAAGTGGTACAATTCTTTCAGCAGTTTTTAAATTAAAGTTTGCTGGTTTACCGCTAATGCCAGATACGGCTCCATAATCTATAATGCGGATAGTGATATTGTTAATTCCGGCATGAATAATTTCTTTCGGAACTTTGTAAGTTCTGGAACCATATTTAACTTCTTTTGTAGCTCCTATTTTAATACCGTTAATAAATACCAAATCATCATCAATCACCGGCCCCATATTAAATATGCATTCATCTTTTAAATCCTCTGCAGTGAGTTGGATAGTTTTAGAAAACCATATAATCCCATCTCGTCCTTTCATAACCGGATCCCGGTTTTCGATATATCCAGGCAAAATCATTTCAGGCCATTCAGGATGATGATTTTTGCTCCATGCAAAAGTTCCATTAGTATATCCGGAGTCTAATCTTACAAGGCTGTCCATCCAGTTATTGAATTTTATTGAAAACATTTTATCAATAACTTCATTTGGAGTTGTTGAAATCATTTTTGCCAGTTCGCCAAATTGTGGGTCGTCTTTAATTCCTTCAGTGCTTATCCAGCCTTCTATAGGTGTAGCACCAAAAGATGACTGTACCAGCCCTATAGGAACTTTAATTCTTGACTGAAGAGATTTTGCGAAATAGTATGCTACAGCCGAAGATTCTTTTACAGTTTCTGAATCGCAGTTCTTCCAATTGCCGCTCACATTATTTTCAATTTTAGCGGAAACTGTTGTAGGCACACGAAAAAAATGAATTAAGGGAAAATTAGCTTTGGCAATTTCAGCTTCGGCATTATTTGCTTCCCTTACTTTAAAAAACATATTGCTTTGACCACTGCATAACCAAACATCACCTATTAATATATTTTTAAGTATTATTTCATTACTACCCTTTAGCACCATATTATATGGCCCTCCGGCTTTCAGGGAAGGAAGTTTAATAACCCACTGCCCCTCTGAATTAGCAGTTGAATGATATTCTTTGTTTAGAAAAGAAACTTTAATTTTTTCATCCGGGTCAGCAGTTCCCCATATTTTAAGTGGCTTACTACGCTGTAATACCATATTGTCGCCTACTAAGGCTGGCAATTTGATAGCTGCATTAGTACTGTTGAAAAAGAGCATCAATAAAGCGTAATAAATGATTTTTTTCATTTCACGAATTTTTTGTCTCTCAATGCTAATATGGGACTATTTATCTTTTTTAACTTCCCGTGGATAGCGGAATGTTGTTTAATATTATTTATTGTTCAAAAGCACCCCGATCACGACCGCTGTTTGGACGCTTTTTTCCGTTAATATCGGTTGGCTGAGCTACATCATTGCTACCTGTATTAATAGCAGCGCTGCCCTTTGCCAGTTTGAAATTTCCTTTGATTACATCAAGTTGAATGTCGATAAATTTAGGATCAGCGACCATATCATGCTCGCCCTTGAAAACATCTTGTGCAGTTGGATAAATATTGTAGTCCCAACGGATATTCTTGTTTCGATTGTTGGAGGTAACTTTTCCACCCGGACGTGGAACAATCACGTTGTTTAAAATAACGATGTCCTCGCTAGCGTTCGGGAAAAGTTCCTGGTAGCCAACAATAGTGCCGTTGCAATAGGTTGTATTGTTGATGATATCAACATATTTTGTGCGAAAAACATGTATTCCTGAGCCCCCGTTATATGCACTCAGGTTATTGGCAATCAATGCCCTTCCTTTCCATTCCGGACGTTTTGGTTTTGCAGGAGCTGTAGTAGCTTTTGCTGTTGTATCAGATTTAGCGGCGTCTGTTGAATTTTGAGTTGCAGCCTTTTTTGCTACTGCATCGTCATTGGGGTTTGTAGCGCCTTGTCGGTTCAGGTCGGTAACATCGAGCAGAATGCCATTTCCATCGCTCAATTTTTGAATTCTTTCCCAAGGCACCATGGTTTTGTTATTCCAAACATAATTACGCTGAATTACAATATGGTAACCCGGGGCATCATCAAAGGCCCAGTTATTTAATGTGGTAATTCCCGAACCACCATAGCGCATGAACCATGCATTGTTATATACTTTGCAATCTTCGATGGTTAAATAATCCATTTCTAAACCCGCAAAACCCCCGCCGGCGCATTTGGCCACCTCGCAATTGCGAACAATCAGGTGATGTGGTTTTTTATCGGCAGGCATATTTCGGCCTTCGAAAGTAATTCCATTGGTATTAAAATAAGGATTGGGTCTTGGTTTTTTAGCATCTTCCTGGGCTTCCAACAAATAAATTGAATCGTTATTCCCAATTACATTAATGCCGTCAATAATATTGTACGAACCCGTAACTTGGATTCCAGACCAGCCCTTAGGATTAACAACAGGTTTTTCTCCTTTAATGGCTTTCCAGGTAATCCATGCATCAGCGGTTCCTGATGCATGAATTTTTAGTACAGCGCTTCCGTTCGATTGATCGGCATTTGTGTAAATCCCGTTTCCAATTAAAACTACATCGCCCGGCTGAACCAAATCGGCCGCTTTTTGTAAGGTAAGAAATGCTTTTGCCAGCGATTTTCCATCGTTCGAATCGTTTCCCGATTTAGTCACATACCAATTGTTGGCCGAAACAAATAATGTAGCTGTCAACATTAATGCAATAATATAAAGTCGTTTTTTCATGTTATTTTATTTTATAATTTTTATGTTAGTCTTCAAATTTTATATTTTTCGTAAACTCATTTACATCCTTGTTTGCTTCTTTTAAAGACATTACTTTTTTACCACCCATTCTTAAATTCTTAAATGTAATACCATCAATAAGGGAGGTGGCAGTACCATGTATATCACCTTCATCGGCATTTTTATCATCAATGGTGATGTTTTCAAAATGCCAGTTTTTGATGCTTACACTTTTAGTGATAAATGATAAAAATTTGTTTGACATATAACCTGCATAAGAAGCATGTGCTTCAATTCTCACATTTCGAAAAGTAATATTTTCGACTGTATGAGGGGTTTTAGTGCTGTGATCCACAACAATTACTTCCCTTGCCCCATCTACGCCAATCAGGTTTATGTTCTCATACAAAATATTGCTTGAAGATCCCCATGGATAGTGAGCAAAAAGATGTCCGCCCTCACTACCACCCCAGATCACCGTATTTTTTATGGTGCAGTTGTTAGACGCATGTGTGGTAACATGGTCATCGTTGTTGAAAATAAAGCAGTCGTCAATTTCATTATTGTCGCCATCAAACCAAATGCCATCGGTACAGCCCGTCCACTGTACTTCCTTAATATTTTGCCATGTATTGTGGTGACTTGTATGGTCGTAATTGGCAATGCCAAATGTCCATCCGGCACCGTTGGCAATAATAAAGCCTTCAAACACCGTATTGGTAAAAGAACTTGGAATGTATTTATCCTTGTTGGTATTGGAAAAGGTTGAGTATTTAGCCAATGAATCATTTACTGCATAATTGTATTTTGCAGGAGTACCCTCAATTTTTTTGGCATGTTGCTCCAAAGTTGGCAAGGATCCGTTTGAGATAATTCCGCGGCCCCTGAAATCAATATTGGTGGCTTTATCAGGTATCATAAAAGTGCCTTCTATTACTGCGCCGCCAGCAATATAAACGCTTTCATTTGAGTTGATTTGTTTATGTAAACCAACATTGTGCACCCCTGGGCCAAAATAATACGTGGCCTTTGTATTGGGTACATCTGGCACATCAGCAAAAAGGAACAAAGGATTTAACCGGTCGTTTACTTCTACTGAAACTTTTTTGGGAGAATTGAGCGTAAAGGTAAAAACGTTGGCATCTTTTGTTGGGATGATGTTATAGTTCAACGGTCTTACCGTTACCGAGGTTGCCAGGAATTTTGTGGTGATTCTCACGTCAACCGATGTACCGCTAAAAGAAAAATTGGTGAAAGAAGCCGCTTTTTGTGGCCTGTGTTCGCTGCCCCATACATTTGAAGCGTAGTTGTCGCTCTTATAAACAAAGCAGGTTGTGAAGGCGGTATCTCCACTTTTTTTTACCTCAACGGTGTAGTCATCAGACTCTTTTAAATGTGCCACTATTCTTAAACTACCAGGGCTTGGTGGTATCACAAGAACGCCAGATGAAGTTCCCTTAGATTGAAATTGCTTTGTTTTTTTTGTAGGTTGAGCAAAAGTTTTCGGGCTATTAAAGCCAATCATCACTAGAAAAGCAATTCCTGGTAAAACCAATTTACTTATTATCATTTCCATAAGAAATCCAATTTTTATTTTTAAAATATTTTAAAACCCAGGTTGACGCAAACATCTTTTGAACAACTCGCTGATGTATGCTGAAACCTTTTTTTACTTCAAGTAATATTGCTACCAGCGGCCAATCATTATTGAAATTTTATATTAGTAGCAAACGCATTTTTCTTCATATTGGCTTGCTGCAAAGAAGTTATTTTTTTGCCGCCCATTTTCAAATTCCGGAAAGTGATATTGCTGATGGGCGAAGTAGCAGTGCCAAAAAAATCACCTTCGTTGGCATTTTTATCATGTATGGTAATGTTCTCAAAAAGCCAATTATTGGCACTTACACTTTTGGTGATAAAAGAAATGAACTTGCCCGACATATAACCGCTAAAAGATGGGTGCGCTTCTATCCTGATATTTTTGAACGTGATATTGTCTACCCTTTGTGGCACCCTGTTCGTTTTATCAATTACGATCATTTCCCTGGCACCCTCTACCCCAATCACATCAATGTTATCATACACAATCCCGTTGGATGAACCATAAGGGTAATGCGCAAATAAGTGCCCACCATCGCTTCCACCCCAAAAGGTGCAATTGGTAACTGTGCAGTTGTTGGAGGCATGGGTGGTAACATAATCATCATTGTTGAAAATAAAACAATCATCTATCACATGGTTGTCCCCATCATACCAAATGCCATCGGTACAAGCCGTCCATTGTACTTCTTTAATATTACGCCATGTGTTGTGGTGGCTGGTATGGTCGCGGTTGTTAAGGCAAAATGTCCAACTGGCACCATTGGTTATAATAAAGCCCTCGAAAGTTATATTGCTGGTACTGGTGGTAATATGTTTTGGAAAGTTGTTGTTGGTAAACGTGGCATACCTGGTACACGAATCATCTATAGCATATTGGTATTTTACGGGTGATGTACCGGGAATGGGGCGGCTTTGCTGCTCCAATGTTGGCAAAGAACCATTGGAGATAATACCCCGGCCTCTAAACTCAATATTGTTTGCTTTGTCTGGTATGTAAAATGTGCCTTCTATTACTGCGCCGCCAGCAATATAAACGCTTTCATTTGAGTTGATTTGTTTATGTAAACCAACATTGTGCACCCCTGGGCCAAAATAATACGTGGCCTTTGTATTGGGTACATCTGGCACATCAGCAAAAAGGAACAAAGGATTTAACCGGTCGTTTACTTCTACTGAAACTTTTTTGGGAGAATTGAGCGTAAAGGTAAAAACGTTGGCATCTTTTGTTGGGATGATGTTATAGTTCAACGGTCTTACCGTTACCGAGGTTGCCAGGAATTTAGTGGTGATCCTCACGTCAACCGATGTTCCGCTAAAAGAAAAGTTGGTGAAAGAAGCTGCTTTCTGTGGCCGGTGTTCACTACCCCAAACATTGGATGCGTAGTTGTCGCTTTTATAAACAAAGCAGGTAGTGTAAGCGGTATCACCACTTTTTTTAACTTCAACTATATAATCATCTGATTGTTTGAGGTGCATTACGGTACTCAAATCGCCGGGGCTTGGTGGTACTACCAGCGTTTGGGCTTTTAATTGCCAACAAATTGATGAGAGGAATATCAGAAAAGTGACCAGTCGTAAAAGTTTGTGCAGTGAAGTCGATGAATGCATTTTCGTTATATTTTCAATATTTTTAAAATGTTAAATTTGCAGCAAAATCCATATACCTTTCCCAATCATACAAAGTTAGGTTATGAACGCCTTCACGTAGGTGATAGCCCATATTTGAACTTTTAACGGGTGTGTTTTTCGCCGGTTGTTCATTAACAGGGAGGGGTTTTAACCCAAACAGGCCAAATACGGGTTCAGCATATTTCAATGACAAAAATTCACCTACGGGGTCGGCCCAGTTGTCTTCTGATGCACTTGCCACATATACGGCACGGGGGGCCATTAATGCAATCAGCTCATGTTGATCCATAGGTAATGCATTTACGTTTGCATTGTATTTTTTATAGTTGTCGCAAAACCAGTGTGGAAAACTTGTATTGGCCTGCTCAATTGTTTCGCCCACAAGGTGACGGGATAAGGCGGCACCTTGTTCGCCAGAGCAACTGGAAATGGTAAGTGCAAAACGTTCATCCTGTGCTCCTGTCCACAAGGCGGCTTTTCCTCCCCTCGAATGTCCTAAAACTGCAACTTTTGATGCATTTATTTCTTTGTCTGTTTCAAAATAATCCATTACACGCATAGCTCCCCAGGCCCAGGCACCAATGGCTTTCATCCCGTTGGGCATTTTTAACTGTTCGGGATAAAGCCGTAAAACGCCCTGGTTGTAGCTGTCTTTATTATCAGCAGCTACATCACTTACATGGAATGCAGCGATGGCATACTCTCTTGCAATCACCTCTTCGGCAGGCCAGAAACCACTTTTTTCAACACGGGTCGGATCTGTATTGGTTCTACCCCTGTGGTTGATCAACAAAAATACCGGACATGGCTTTTTTGCTTCGGCCGGAATAAAAAGTGTCACATTAATAGTAACCAATTGCCTGTTCCGGTAAACATCAACACCAATTTCTTTAAGTGTAGCTTTTCCATTCATCGCCATTTTATTGTCCGATTTCAGTCTAAAACGGATACTATCAAAATCTTTTGGTAACTGTCCATAAAGGTTATCTTCAAATAAAGTCAGAATTTCTCCCCGCCTGTTCTTCATCCAGCTATTACGATCACTTATTTTTTTCCCGGAATTACTGATTAACGGATCAGGAAGTGCCATTTTAACGGCCGCATCATTCGATTGTCCATAACTACTGAGATAAAAAAATATCAAGACAGCAATACTCCAAATTTTGTAATTTTTACGTTTCATAATACCATATTAATTATTTTATTATTCCGGTTTATTCAAGCTTCAATCTTTGCAAAATCATCTACTTCCATCCTTCATTTGATGAATAAAAGATTATGTAACTAAATGGATAGTGACAAGACTTCCTTGTTGTGCTAAAGCCCTGGTATTGATAAGAAGAAAAAGGGTAACGAAAATCAACTACAGAAGGCTTTTCATATATCTATCTTAACTAACTTAAGACCATTGACTGGTTTCTTTAAGATCAAGTAAAAAAATGAAGGCTTTACCTCTGTCCATTGTTGGCAATACCCCTTTACTGTGAAAAAAGACGCAATTATTGAATCCTCGCAGAATTCTTGACACGCTTACCAGACCATGATGGCTATAAATCCTAAATCTCAAACGCTATTATCTGCATCAAGCTATTTTAAACAGGAACAAAATCTCCAAAGCGAAAAAAAATCCGCCTAATGTAAGGACATTATATTTTACAAATACAATCGAATATAAGAAAAACACTTTCCGAAATAATTCATTTTTATTGAATAACTTTTCAATAATACTATAAAGTTAGGCATTTCTGTTTATAGCTGCCAAATTTCAGCGATTCTGCGGGTAAATATTAATACATCGCCAGGACAGTCTTTCAACTTATAGCTTTGTCCATCTACTATTATTCCTGTTGACTATTTACGGTCGTCTTGTTTGTATGTTGGTAATATAATTGGAGCAGGTAAACTGTTCCTGTTTCCCATGAGCAGGCTTGTCTCCAGAAGCAGGTAGCCGCAAAACAAAAAACTGCACAAATTTTCATCGGTTAATGGAATTTATACACCCATTTAAACCTATAATCTATCAGGGAACAAAATTCTCTCAAAGCCTTTCCACCTTAGCAGGCTTCGGTACAAAATTGAACTTTTCATTGTCTTCTTCAAACTGGGCGTATATCGATTGCTCCGGATTGATACCAAACCCGGTATAAATGCGGGGCGATTTATTATATCAACGTAGATGGGTTGTAAGCGGTATTTGCTTTCCAAGAAATCTGATTGTTTTCATCCAAAATCGGGAACCATGCCAGGCCATTGTGCGCCCGCACTTCATCGTAATTAAACCCATACTCCCTGTCTACCTTCAATTTAATTATTATTCAGGTTGTGGACTCAGAATGCAATGATTTCGTGTATATCGTACGGTGGTTTTCCATCTTTTGCAATTTTTTTCATTTTTCGGGTGCTTCGTTTGCTCCAGGTTTCATCAATCGGTAAACATTAGTTGCTGCAGGACTAACTACTGTAGAGGGAACCGAGAATTTAATTCGTGGGTCAACTGCTGAATGAAAAAGCGCCATTCCACCGCCTAATGGATTGCCTATTGAGCCATAAGCACCTTTATTTACAAAAGGCAATTGCTCTAAAATATCAATGGCAAAAATCAGTACAATTAATTTAATGGCCCTGTAAGACCAGTTTGGATATTTTTTTAAGAAATCGTCCACTAATTTTTTTTCAGTAGTGTTTTATCGTGGCACCGTAGCCATAAATCAGGAGAGAAAGTTATGTAACCTCGTTTTGAGAGTTCGGCCGCATAGGCCCTTCTGGTTCCGGGCGCTCCCAAACTATCATTCTTACTACTTGCGCCATTGCTGCCATCTATGGTTAAAATGCCCGATGATTTATTTCCATGCTGAAATTTTTCGGGAAGGATCATTACGGCTTCGTTCCAGATTTCATCAACAACATGATAGCAGTATTTTACTTTTTTTAATCCAAATTTATCGTGCCGTTCTATTTCTTCAAACTTGTTTCCGCCGGATTTAGTTCTACCGGGCCGGTTCCAAGGGCAGTATTTAAACGCTTCAAAATCCGCTCTCTAATTTCGGGCCTTTCAACTGCCCTGGTGTCGGGCAATATCAAACCAGTGTTAGAAAGTGTATTTAAGGATACCGATGTACCAGGTACTATATCTCTATACAAATCCTTTAAGGATAAATTAGCTTCGGTTGTTTTTTGAGCAAATGAATTATCCAAACCAAGTAACGATAAAAGAGAAAAATTGATGAAATTTTAGGTGTGTTCATTATTGGTTATTTAAGCGCCGAAGAATCTTTATTCAACCTTATTTTAATATCAGTCGGGTAAACTGAAGGCAACGTATTGATCGCCTGATTTTGATTTTAATTTTCCACCACCGCATGCAATCACGATGTACTGTTTGCCCTTAATTGAATAAGAACTTGGTGAGGCATACCCTGCAGCCGGCAACACTGCCTGCCACAAAGTTTTGCCATTGGCTTTATCAAAAGCCCGGAGCTTTTTATCGCGGCTGGCTGCAATGAAAATAAGTCCACTTGCTGTCACCACCGGACCCCCGTAATTATCAGTGCCTGTTGGCGGAATGCCTTTTCTAGTCAGCTCTTCGTACTCACCCAAAGGCACCTGCCATTTTTGTTCACCAGTGTTGAGGTCGATGGCGGTAAGCGTACCCCAGGGTGGTGTACTTACCGGGTAGCCGTTGCGGTCGTACCAGCGGTTATAACCTGTATGTTGGTAAGGTGAATGATCGCCTCCAATGCTGGTGCTGTTATTGGTTTTGTACTCCACATCGCCACTTGATTTGTTCATTACAAAATCTATAATCACTTTTCTTTCACCCGGCGATATATGCGAAAAAGATGGCATCATTCCTCTACCCTTTTCCAATAACTGGTATACTGCATCGGCAGTATATTTTTTATCGGTGTTCACTAACGAAGGATAGGAACCGTCATGATTTCCTTTGCCATCTTCACCATGACAAGCCGCACAATTTTTTATATATAGCGACCTGGTTGTAACCGGAATATTCGCTTCCGTCTTTGCAACGTCTGTTAGTGTTGTGTAAACGGGCAATTGTTTGGCGGGCACATAGATGATTCCTTCCTTATCCACCGCAGCACCACCCCATTGGGCACCGCCATCCGTACCCGGGAAAAATATGGTCATCTCCCTGCCAACAGGAATATAAGAACTGCCGTGGCGGGATGCCCGTAGAAGTTTAACAAGCGAATCTTTGTCGGCAACAAAAGAATTAAAATCTTCTTCATTAAATACCTGGCGGGTGAACGGGGCAGGCTTTACAGGAAAAGGTTGCGTAGGACTTGGATACTCGCCCGCAATTGCGTCTGTACGTGTTTTTTTCTCAACAATTTCGAATAAGGGCTCACCTGTCACCCGATCAAAAACAAAAACAAATCCCTGCTTTGTAAGCTGGGCAACAGCAGCTGTTTTTATTCCGTTGTGCATTACTGTAACGAGATTAGGAGGCGCTGGCGGGTCCCTATCCCAAATATCGTGGTGTACAAATTGAAAATGCCACAATAGTTTTCCCATTGCCGCATTTAAAGCGAGTAAACAGTTTGAGTACAGATTATTTCCTTTGCGATTGCCGCCAAAAAAGTCATAGGCCGCAGAACCGGTGGGTATATACACTATCCCTCGCTCTCTGTCTATGGCCATACCAGCCCAACAGTTGGCGCCGCCAATCCGTTGCCGCGGATTTGCCGGAAACCAGGTATCATATCCCGGTTGACCAGGTTCGGGGATTGTTTTAAACGTCCATACCAGTTTGCCCGTGTAAACGTTGAAGGCCCTGATATCTCCGAGCAGCGCTTTCTCTTCTTCTGCTACCCTTGCACCGACAATAATCAGGTCTTTACAAATAGTATTGGGTGTATTTGCAGATACATAATTGTCTGCATTTGGCCGCATGATTCCTTCTTTTAAATCAATTTTTCCATTGTTTCCAAATTGTGGTATTAATTTTCCTGTTCGGGCATCAATTGCATAAAGCCATATTCCTGCGCCAAAAAATATTCGTTTGTCAGCTCCCGCTGCAAAGTAGGTTACGCCCCTGCTGGTGGTACCACCGTTGTCGTTGATATTTGTTTTCCATAGTTCTTTTCCTGTAGCAGCATCCAATGCAAATACTTGTGTTTTGGCAGATACACCGTACAGTATTCCATCAACAATCACAGGGTTACATTGCATCTGTGTTCCTTGTAACACTGAATCTTCACCAACCGATGAGTAGGTCCATGCTACTTCGAGCTTACTTACATTTGCTTTGGTTACCTGGCCGAGTTCTGTATAGTGACTTCTTGCACCATCACCATTATATTCAGACCAATCGGTTGATGGTGAATTTCTTGACACGGCCTCCAGGAATAAGTCTTCTGGTTTCTTTTCGTTTAACTTGCATCCGATTAAATAAACAGAAAAGCTGAAAAGAAAAAATAAACCATTTACATTTTTTAACATAGAGATTTTAATCATACTGTTGCATATTTAAAGCCCTTACTTTTTTCTTAAAAAACCTGATAACTTCTTTTTGGATAGACCTCATTTTTATATTACCAATATTCAACTGCCCACAAGCTTCCGTCTGCTGCAAACGCAGGGCCTTCGGGAAAAGCCAGGCCTTCTGCCAGCACTGTTATTTGTATGGCAGACTCCGCAGCACCAGCAATCGTTTGGCTATCGGCTAGTGTTTGAGTTGAACTAGTTATACGCTTCATACATTTGATTCTTTATCGTTATTAAAAAAGAATCTGCCGCCAGCAAAGAGCAGTAAAGCACCTATCACATAACTGATCGAAAGAAGCGACAATCCTTTTGTTAAGCCCAAAGTGGGTTTCAATACCCCAAGGATTAGCGGGGCAAAAGCACCCATTAAAAAAGCACACATCAACATTAGGCCAGATGATGAGGACCGCATATAAGGCCTCACAATCTCGTATCCATCATGTCGGGGCTTTTGCAGGTGTATTGCTTGGCGGAAGATTGGCCGATTTGTTGGCAAAAAAATCTCGTCAAAATCGTTTGTACATTCAGTCGGCAGCACTTTTGTTCGGTGCACCTTTTATTTATTGGATGGCGATGGGCGATACGCTTACCACTGTCTATGTTGCCCTCTTTCTTTTTGGTGTTTTTCGGGGTGTCTACGATTCAAACATTTTTGCTTCCCTTCCTTTGCTAATTGAATCGCAATGGCCTTTCCAATTCCGCGGGAAGCGCCTGTTACCAATGCATTCTTGTTTTGAAGTCTCTTGATTCTTTAATTTGTGGTACTTGCAATTTACGAATGTCATTGTGTACCGTGATCACTTTACGACGCTTGCAAATTTTTGTATTACTGAACGAGCAATATATTCAGTTCAGCAAACCTTTATCATTTCCGTTTTGCCAGAGATAGCAGCGCAAGTAAGAATAGTAAAAGCGCATTTTCAAGGCAGGTTCTTTTTAATATCAACTAAGTCGTTTGAATAAAAAAAATTAATTGATGAGGATATTTACAACTTATTCATTTTCTGCAGCGAGGTTACAAGTGCTTTCTTTCTTAAAAAAATTTCAACTTAATTAAGATTTATTTTTTTTCATTCACACCAAGTAATTCAAGCACCGCCCCTTTTGCCAACAATTTATTTTTCAGCACATTGTAATCAATCTCCTGAACGCAGGTTTTTCCATCGATTGCCATAACAGCAGCAACTGCTGCCGATTGGCCAAGGATCATAAACACAGGTTCCATCCGCAAAGACCCGTAAGCAATATGGCTGGTGGAGGCACAAACGGGTACCAGCAAATTGCTGCACTGCTCTTTTTTAGGGACGATTGAACCGTATGAAATCTGATAGGGGCGAAGCGGATCAACACCCACGTCACCTTCATTTTGCACAAATCCTTCAGTGGTAACGATGCGTTGCGCATGGTGTGCGTCGAGTTTGTACGAACCCATTCCAATAGGCATAGGCACCGTTGTTTTGCCCATTGCATCGTTCTCGGTTAGTACATATCCGCCAATCATCCGTCGGGTTTCACGGATGTACAGTTGATAAGGCCAGTTGCCGTTGTTGGAAAACTCATCTTTGGCCAAACCCCAATTTTGCATTTTTGTCCTTATTTCCTCAGGAACACGGGTATCGTTGGCTACAAAGTACAACAAGCCTTTTTGATAATTCTCGTGGTCGGCTATGATCTGTTTGCGACGTACGTAGGTAGCCTCGGGATAATCGTAATTCATTCCAATGTAGTCGCTGCTGAAAGGTCCGTTGTTGTTGGTGTCGGTTTTTCGGTTTGGTATTACATCAAATTTTCTGAACCAATCACGCCATCCGGCATCAAATAACCGAACGAGGAGTTCATACCGGGTTGGATCGTAGTTGGCTGGTTTGGGAAAAGGAACAAGGTTTTGGCTATTGTTACTCATACAAACCCGGTAGC
>Ga0209181_10004237_pt1 | contig 21515 bp, 15 predicted proteins | sample MAT05_FD_187208 | JGI IMG/M metagenome (GOLD analysis project Ga0209181, IMG submission 187208) | Freshwater microbial communities from Lake Fryxell liftoff mats and glacier meltwater in Antarctica - MAT-05 (SPAdes) (version 2) | ecosystem: Environmental > Aquatic > Freshwater > Ice > Liftoff... | reverse complement strand
AAGCCGAACTGCGCCGCCCGGACCAGGGCCATCCCCTGGATCACCTCGTTCGTGTACGCGAACAACTGGTCGGACCCGAGGTAGCGCTCCTCGGTCGCGTAGTGGACCTGGTCCGGCCGCAGCCGGTCACGCACCTTCGCCGCGCGGTCGGCCCAGTGTCGCAACTCCGGCCGGCCGTAGTCCACGCTGGTGCGGCGGAAGTCGTCGGCGGCGCACGGCAGCACCACCTGCACGTCGGCCCCGCGGTCCAGGAGTTCTTCCACGAACAGCACGTCCGCCCCGCCGGCCAGCGACCCGAACGCGAACTTCGCGTTCACGGCTTTGAGCTCCGCCCGGATGGTCGCCCGCACCTTCTCCACGAGCGCGGCGTCGTCCGGGAAGCGGGCCGGCGCGCCGGGCGGGTCGATGCGGTGACCGGAGTAGACGACGACGTTGCCGAGCTGTTCGTTTATCCAACCGAAGTCGAACCCGACGCCGGCGCCCGCGAGGAGCCGGAGGTTGCCGATGAACGACGCGAGCGAGCCGAAGTCGCCGGCCGCGATCATCCGCACGACGGCGGCGTGGATGTGCGGGGAGGCGGCCTTCGGCCGGCCGGCGACCAGTTCCGCCTCGCCGGCCGTGGCCCGCGCCCAGTAGTCGTCGGCCGCGGGCGGGCCGGTGGCGCACACCGCGTCGGCGTGGCGGCGCGCGGCCGCGGCGTCGCCCGCGAGGAGGCGCATCGTCGCCGCGTTAACCAGCGGGAAGGTCGGGTCGGGGGCGCGGGCCGCGGCCGCTTCGTACTGGAGGGCGCTGTCCAACGCCAGCGCCGGGCGCCGCGCCGGGTCGGGTTCCTGGCGGAACCGGTCTTTGTACAGCCGGCCGCGGAGGGCGACGACTTCGGACGTGAGATGGTCGATGCCGGGCGGGCCGGCGAGGCGGTCGCGGAGGAGCGGTTCGAGGGCGTGCTCGGCCGAGTCGACGTTCCCGCCGCGGGCGAACGCCAGGGCCACGAGGTAGCGGAGCTGCGGGTCGCCGGGGTAGACCGCGACGCCGCGGCGGGCCAGCGACAGCCCCTGCGCCGGGTGGCCGGATTTGACGAGCCGCTCGGCGAACTTGCGGTAGAGCCGAGGCCCGGCGGGGTCGTCGTCCCACGCCGCGGGGAAGCGGTCCGGGTGGGCCACGGTCAGCCGGTTCAGTACGGGGCCGGCGGCGACCTCGGCAAGCAGGTCTTCGAGCGTCACGGGGGTGCCTCCGCGAGGGCGGCCGCGAACGCCGCGACGAGGCATCCCGCCTCGCCGCCGTCCGGTAGCCGCACGACGTACACGCGGTTCGACGGGCGGATGTCGGCGGCCAGCGGTCGAATCCTCACCCGCGACCCGAGCCCGACCGCGACCGAGCACGGCAACAGCCCCACCCCGAACGCGGCGGCGACGTACCCGGCCAGCACCCGCCACCCGCCGACCTCGACGGCCACGACCGGCGCGGCCGCCGGGACGCGGCGGAGGAGGAGTTCGTCCCACCGCCGGCGGACGGCCGAATCCGCCTCCGGCAGGACGAGCGGCCAGCCGAGCGCCTCCGCGGCGGTCACCGGCCGGGCGGCGTCGAACGCGGCCGCCCACGCCGACCGGGCGGCGCACGCGGCGACCAGTTCGTCCTCGGCCAGCGGCTCGACCACGACCGGCCGGCGGGCGGTCTCGCGCACCGCCGCCGGCGTGTCGGTCACCAGCGCCAGGTCGAACCGGCCGGACGCCACGCCCTCGACCCGCGCCCGCCCGCGGGCGACGGCCACGCGCACGGCCGCGGCGGGGTGGTCGCGGCGGAACCGGGCCGCGGCCGCGAGCACCACCCCGCCGGCCGCCTCGTGGCCGCACGCGACCGTCACCCCGGCCGCGCGGTCGGCGGCGGCGAGGGCGGCGAACCGGCCCCACCCGGCGGCCGCCTCGGTCGCGGCCGGCAGCATCCGCCGCCCCTCGTCGGTCGGTACGAACCGCTTGCCGCGCTTCGCCAGCCACGGCCGCGGCACGGCCGGCGGGCAGCCGCGCGCCAGCGGCCGCAGCCGCTTCGACACGCTCGCCTCGTTCAGCCCGAGCTCGCGGGCCGTGGCCGTGACCGACCCGTCGAGCCGGACCAGGGCCACGAACGTCCGGCACAGCTCCGGCGTCAGCACGTTCCGCACCGGTCCCACCGGCCCCTCCGGTTCTTGCCCGATGGTGCTTGAAATCCCGCCCCCGGTGCAATCATCGGGTTTTCGGCTTCGACCGGCCAGCTCGTCCGGTATCATCGAGCGAGACCGACACCCGCCCCCAGGAGCCTCGCCGTGGCCGACCCGTTCCCGCTCGTCGATGTCGCCGTCGTCCTCATCGCCGACCCGCGCGGGGAGCGGATGCTGGCCGACTACAACCCCGGCTGGGGCAGCTTCACCCTGCCGATGACGAAGGTCGGCGAGCTGCCGCCGGCGGCGCCCGGCGGGGCGGCCGCCGCCGAGGTGCTCGGCCGGCCGGTCGCCGCGGCCGCGCTGGTGCGGCTCGACGTGGACGTGCCGCCGTACCAGCAGAGCGGCCGCGACGGGGCGTGGAAGCGCTACCGCTACCACCTGTTCGCCACCCGCCTCGAGATCGACCCGCACCCGCTGCCGGGGCACGCCGCCGTCTGGCTCACGCCGGCCGAGTGGGCCACCCACGAACCCGTGGCCCCGACCGCCCGACACGTCCTCGCCGTGGCGTCGCTCGCGGACGTGCTCGCCGCCGTCGGCGGGTGATACCCCATCAGGTTGATCCGTGTCCCGTCGGCACTTACGACTCGCGGCAACGAATCGACCGATTCGAGGCGGCATTCCCGGGAGACTCGCGCCGATGCGGACCTCGCAGGCGGGCCTCGCCCTCGTCCGGCGGACGCGGCCGGACGGCGCGACCGAGTACCTGACCCAGTGGAGCGACACCTGGAAGCGACTCGCCCTGGTCGGCGGCCACGTCGAGCCGGGGGAATCGTTCCGGGCCTGCTGCGTCCGCGAGGTGGGTGAAGAACTCGGCCTCGCCGACGGGACCGACTTCCGCGTTGCCGAGGGGTCGGTCACACCGACCTGTGAGTACCGGGCGGTGTCCGGGTCGGCCGGGGTCGAAACGCTCTACCGGGTCGAACTGTACCTCACCGAGCTCCTCACCCCCCGGGCGGCGGCGGCGGTCGATGCCGACCCGGCGAACCGGTGGCTGACGGAGGCGGAGGTCCGCCGCGAGGCGGCGGCCGACGGGCAGCCGGTGTCGGCGCAGGTGGAAACCGTCTTCCGACTCGCCGGCGTGATCCCCGATCTCCGAGGTTCGACCGTGCCGACCGTCGTCTGGACGCACCGGGGTGAGCGCCGGCTCCAGGAGCACCTGATCCGCGCCGCGGGCTCCCCCGCCGGCCGGGCCGCGGCCGTCGCCGACTGCGACGACCGACTCGCCGCCGCCTTCCCGGGCGCGACCGCGGTGGTCGTGCTGGACCTGTACGCCGGGTTCCGCCCCCAGCCCGACGAGTTCATCCTCCGGGTGGACGTCCGCGACCCGGGCCGGCCGGGCACCTGCGTCGTGAAGCTGTACCCGGACGACGAGCTGCGGCAGGAGCTGGCCGCGTGGACCGAGTGCCAGCCGTCCGGGTTCCTCGGCGACGCCGTGTTCATGGCCCTGGAAGCCCGCTACCGGCCGGCCGCGCCCGGGCGGTTCGCCGCGCTCGTCTACCAGGACGCCGGGCCGCACATCGGGGCGGACGAGGTGATCCCGCTCGAGACGGCCGTGCTCCGGGCGGTCCGGTTCGGGTCGCCGGAACCGGGGTCGGTGCTCGCCGCGCTCGACAAGCTCTTCGCGCAACTCGGCCGGGTGCTGTACACGGCGAACCGGCCGGAGGACCCGAACGGCGGCGGGGTAACGCTCAACCCCGACCGCGGCGGGCCGCGCCGGCGGCTGGCCACCGCCCTCGCCGACTGGCGGACGACGGACTACGCGGTCGACGCCCGCAAGCAGGTCGGTGCGGCGTTCCCGAAGGAGTTCGACGGGTACCTCGACCCGGTCGACTACGCCCAGTTCCTGGAGGCCGAACACGCCGCCCGCCCCGCCGCCCGGGTGCTGCCGCGCACCCTCCGCGGCCGCGCCCACGGCGACCTGCACGGGCGGAACGTGCTCGTCGGGGTGGAGGACAACCGGGCCGACTCGCCGGCACTGTTCGACTACGAGCACATGTCGTGCGACAACCTGGTGGGGTGGGACTTCGTGAAGCTGGAGACCGAGCTGAAGGTTCGGGCCGTCGCCGCCCTCCACCCGACCGGCCGGGTCGCGGAACTGGCCGCCGCCGCGGAGGCGTTCGAGACGCGCCTCGCGGCCGCCACCCTCGCCGCCCACGAAACGAAGGAGTGGCCCCCCGCGGACCCCGCCGGGGACGGGTGGGACCGGCTGGCGGCGGTCGTACTCGCCGTCCGCCGGCACGCCGCCGTCCACCTCGGCGAGCGGCCCAACCGCGTCCACGAGTGGCTGCGGGAGTACCACTTCCTGCTGATGTGCTACGGCCTGTCCACCGTCGGGTTCGGGAACCCGACGCCGCGCGAGCGGGCCGCGGTTCTGGTGTCGGCCGGGGTGGCGGCGGTCCGGTACGAACAGACCCGGCCGGGGGGATCACGTGACCGACCCTGTGGACGACCTGCTGGCGCGCCGGTTCCCGAGCCACAAGGAGCTGCTCCGGGTCGCCCGGCGGTGGAACCGCAGCGGCGACCCGGACGACCTCGACCGGGCCGGGCGACTCCTGGCCGCGCTCACTGCCCCCGACCGGTACCCGACGGCCCTCCACCTGTGGTACGAGCGGGCGTTCAACCTCGGCCGCCGCCGCCGCCCCGACGAGGCCGAGGCGCTGCTGGGCGAGGTGGACCGGCTGTTCGGCGGCCAGCTCGACGAGGACGCGTACGGCCTGTGGGGCCGGCTGTACAAGGACCGGGGCCACGCCCACCTCGACGCCGGGCTCGCCCAGCCGCCCGGGGCCACCGGCCGGAAGCTCGAGTTCGAACAGGCCTACCAGGAGTACGCGAAGGCCGCCGGCCGCTACCGCCGGGCGTGCGACCTGACCGACACCGGCTTCCCGGAGGTGAACGTGGCGTTCCTCGTGTTCGTCCGGGCCGGGCTGGCGACCGCCCTGGGACTGGGCGCGGAGGCCGCGGCGCTGGAGGCCGCGGCGCGGGACCAGGCGGCCGCCCTCCTCCGGCCCGACCGGCGGTGGGAGCGGCGGCAGCCGGACGACCACGTCTGGCAGCTGGCCACCCGCGGCGAGGCGGCGGCGATCCTCGGCCGGTGGGACGACGCCGTCGCCCACTACCTCGCCGCCGCCACCCACGCGGACGCCCAGCCGTACTTCCCGCAGAGCATGGGCGACCAGCTCCGGCGGGTGACCCAGGGCCACGACCTGCTCGGCCGCCCCGCCCCGCCCGAACTGGCCGACAACCTCCCCCCGCTCCGCCCGTACCTCCGACCCGCGACCGGAACATGACCTACACCCCGCGGCCCGTGGACACGTCGGCGGTCGAACTGACCCCGGACCTGCTGGGCCTGACCGAGCGGCTCGCCGAGCACGCCCACGACGTGTGGGCGCTCGGCCGGCTGGCCCAGGGCTGGCGGTACGGCCCCGCCCGCGACGACGCGGCCAAGACGCACCCGTGCCTGGTCCCGTACGCCGACCTGCCGGAGGGCGAGAAGGAGTTCGACCGCCGCGCCGCGCTCGGCACGCTGACGGCCGTCGTCGCCCTGGGGTACGCCGTCGTCCCCCGGGGGTAGGGGGCGGGGTTTCGGCTCCGCCCGGGCGATGCTCGTCGGCCGCGGGCGGATTATTATATCGGCGTTTAATCTTGTCGCGGGGGTCGTCATGCGGCGGAGCAGTTGCACGGTCGTACTGCTCGCCGCGCTGGCGGCCGCCGGGCCGCTCGCGGCCGACGACTGGCCCCACTGGCGCGGGCCGACCCGCGACGGCCACACCGCCGAGGGGTCCGGCTGGACCGGCGGCGAGTGGCTGTCGGCCGACCCGGCGTGGGCGAAGGAGGTCGGCGCCGGGGCCAGTTCGCCGCTCGTCTTCCGCGGCCGCGTCTACGTCCACGGGTACGAGCCGAAGGAGGACGTCGTCCGCTGCCTGGCGCTGGCCGACGGCCGCGAGGAGTGGGCGCGGCGCACCCCGGCGCCGCGGCACGGCCGGTTCCACAAGGGCGAGGAGCACATGTACGGCGGCCCCAGCGCCACCCCCGAACTCGACACCGACACCGGCCTCCTCTACACCCTCGGCATCGACGGCGACCTCCGCTGCTGGGACCCCGCCGACCGCGGCCGGCCGGTGTGGGCGGTGAACCTCACCGACGCCTACGGCGTGACCCAGCGGCCGATGCTCACCAAGGTCTACCACCGCGACTACGGGTACACCGCCGCCCCCTCGTCCACTGCGACTGGGTCGTCGTCGAGGTCAGCTCCGCGAGCAAGGGCACCTACGTCGCGTTCGACAAGATGACCGGCCGGGAGGCGTGGCGGTCCGAGCTGAAGGACGAGGGCGGGCACACCGGCGGGCTGACCCCCGTCACCGTCGGGGGGGTGCCCTGCCTCGCCGGCCTGACCCAGCGGAACCTTGCCGTCGTGCGGCTCGACCCGCCGCGCGCCGGCGCGACCGTGGCCGTCACCCCGTGGGTGACGGAGGGCGACTGCAACATCGCCTCCCCGGTGGTCGTCGGCAGCTCGGTGCTCGTCACGTCCGGGTACAACCAGAACGCCGTCGCCCGGTTCGACGTGACCCTGGGCGGGATGACGGAGGCGTGGCGGACCAAGTTCTCGTCGAAGGTGTGCACCCCGGTCTACCACGACGGGGCGGTCTACTACTCGTGGATGAAGGTGAGCTGCCTCGACTGGGCGACCGGGAAGAAGCGGTGGGACGGCGGGTCGTTCGCCGACGCCGGGTCGTGCGTGGTGACGGCCGACGGGCGGCTGGTGGTGTACGGGTACAACGGCAAGGTCGGGCTGGTCGAGGGGGCGGGGCGGTCGCAGGCGGAGTACCGGGAGTTGGCGGTGCGCGACAAGATCTTCAAGGCCGCGGCGTGGCCGCACGTCGCGGTCGGCGGCGGGCGGGTGGTGTGCCGGGACAAGGACGGCAACCTGGCGTGCTTCACCACCCCCGGGGCCGGGCGATGACGGACGACGCGCCGCTGCCGGAGCGGATCGGCCGGTACCGCGTCACCGCCCGGCTCGGGCGCGGCGGGTTCGGGGTCGTGTACCTGGCCACCGACGACGAGCTGCGGCGGAAGGTCGCGGTCAAGGTGCCGAGCCGGGCCGGGCTGACGCCCGAGGCCGCGCAGGCGTACGTCCGCGAGACCCGGGTGGTGGCCGGGCTCAAGCACCCGGGTCTCGTCCAGGTCCACGACATCGGCTCGGACGGCGACTTCCCTTGCTACATCGTCACCGAGTACGTCGAGGGGACCGACCTGGCGACCCGCCAGGCGGAGGCCCGGCCGTCGTACCCGGAGGCGGCCCTGCTGGTCGCCCGGGTGGCGGAGGCGCTGCACCACGCCCACGAGCAGGGGGTGGTCCACCGGGACGTGAAGCCGGCGAACGTCCTGATCGACCGGGCCGGGGTGCCGCACGTCCTCGACTTCGGCCTGGCCCTGCGGGAGGAGGACTACGGGCTCGGGTCGGCCAGCGCCGGCACGCCGGCGTACATGAGCCCGGAGCAGGCCCGGGGCGAGGGGCACCGGGTGGACGGCCGGAGCGACGTGTTCAGCCTCGGGGTGGTCCTATACGAGCTGCTCACCGGCCGCCGGCCGTTCGACGGCGCGACCACCGCCGAGGTGCTCGACCGGATCGCCAACGACGAGGCCCGCCCGCCGCGGCTGCTGGACGACCGGGTGCCGAAGGAGCTGGACCGCATCTGCCTGCGGGCGCTCGCCCGGCGGGCGTCCGACCGGTACTCGACCGCGGCCGACTTCGCCGAAGACCTGCGGCACTGGCTCAACCCGCTCAGCGGCGACGCGGCCGAGCCGACCGCCGCGGGGCCGCCGCGCCCGGACCAGCCGCCGGACGCGTTCATCAGCTACGCCAAGCCGGACCGGGCGGCGGCCCGGCAACTGGTCGCGCTGCTGGAGGAGCACGGGGTGCGGTGCTGGCTCGCCCCGGACAGCAACCCCGCCGGCGAGGACTTCGGGTCGGCCATCATCCGGGCGATCGAGGCGTGCCGGGTGGTGCTCCTGGTCCTGTCGGGGCAGGCCAACCAGTCGCGGTGGGTGGCGCGGGAGATCGAGCGGGCGACGAGCAAGCAGAAGCTGGTCGTCCCGGTCCGGATCGAGGACGTGCTCCCCGGCCCGAACCTGGAGTTGCACGTCGCGGCGGCCCAGTGGGTGGACGCCTGGGACGTCTCGCCCCGCCAGCTGGCGCGGCGGCTGGTGGCGGTGTTCCACGGCCCGCCCGCCGCCCCGCGGGACCCGTCGCTGCCGTCCGTCCCGGTCGTCGCCCCGGCGTCGTCGGCCGACGACGACCAGGCGCTGATCGCGCCGAAGGGGCCGCGGGCGTTCGACGAGAGCGACTCGGCCTACTTCCTCCGCCTCCTCCCCGGCCCGCGCGACCGGAACGGGCTGCCGGACGGCGCCCGGTTCTGGAAGGACCGGATCGACAGCCGCGACCCGGCCCTCGCGTTCCCGGTCGGGCTGGTGAACGGCCCGTCCGGGTGCGGGAAGTCGTCGCGGGTGAAGGCGGCGCTGCTCCGCCGGCTGGCCCGGACGGTCATCCCGGTGTACCTGGAGGCGTCGCCGGGGGAGACCGATGCGCGGTTCCTGCGGGAGCTGCGCCGTCGGCTCCCGGCCCTGCCGCCCGAGCTCGACCTGGTCGCGGCGGCCGCCGCGGTCGGGCGCGGCCAATACGTCCCCGAGGGGTGCAAGGTCGCGGTCTTCCTCGACCAGTTCGAGCAGTACCTCCACTCCACCCCGGTCGACGACAACGCCGCCCTGGTGAAGGCGCTGCGGAAGTGCGACGGGGTCCGCCTCCGGTGCGTGCTCATGGTCCGGCACGACTTCTGGGTGGCCGTCACCCGGTTCATGCAGGCGCTGGAGGTGCGGATCGTCGAGGGGGTGAACGCCCGGATGATCGACCTGTTCGACCCGCCGCACGCCCGGGAGGTGCTGGTCATGTTCGGCCAGGCGATGGGGGCGCTGCCGCCGGCCAAGGCCGACCTCACCCGGGAGCAGAACGCGTTCCTCGACCTGGCGGTGAAGGGGCTGGCGAAGGACGGGAAGGTGGTGTGCGTGCGGCTGTCGCTGTTCGCCGAGATGGTGCGGGGCAAGGCGTGGGTGCCGGCGACGATCAAGGCGGTGGGCGGGATCGACTGGATCGCCGGGACGTACCTGGAGGAGAAGTTCAACTCCCCGAACGCCAGCCCGCAGTACCGCCAGCACCAGGACGCCGCCCCGCGCGTCCTCCAGCGGCTCCTCCCGACCGAGGGGTCGGAGATCAAGGGGCACATGCGGCCGGAGGCGGAACTGCGGGAGGCGTCCGGGTACGCGGACGACCCGGCCGGGTTCGAGGAGCTGCTCCGCATCCTCGACGGCGAGCTCCGGTTCATCACCCCGGCCGACCCGGAGGCGATCAAGGGCGTGGCCGGCGGCCCGGGCCGGTACTACCAGCTCACCTACGACTACCTGGTGCCGTCCCTCCGCGACTGGATCAACCGGAAGAAGAAGGAGACGCGCCGCGGCCGGGCCGAGCTGCAGCTCGACGACGGCGTCGGGCTGTGGGAGGTGCGGCGGGACACCCGCCACCTGCCGTCGTTCGCCCAGTGGGTCCGCATCCTGTGGCACGTCCCGCCGCCGCGCCGGTCCCCGGTGGCCGCCCGGATGCTCCGCAAGGCCACCCGGTACCACCTGACCCGGGTCATCGCCGCGGTCGCGGTCCTGTTCGGGCTGTCCTACGCCGGCCACGAGTGGTGGCAGCGGCAGCGGGCGGCGGCGGCGCTGCGCGACCAGATCGTCGGGTCGGCCACCACCAACGTGCCGGACGTGGTGCGGGGCGTCGGCCAGAACCGGCCGTGGCTCAACCCGCGGCTGCGGGAGGCGCTGGCCGACGCCGCGGCCCGGAGCGACACCCGGGTGCAACTGAACGTCAGCCTCGCCCTCCTGCCGGACGACCCCGACCAGGCCGAGTACTTGTACACCCGGCTGCTCGACGCCGACCCGGCGGTGATCGGCGTTCTGGTCCACGAGTTGAAGCCGCACCAGGACGCCTTCCTGGCGCGACTGTGGGCGCGGGTCGAGGAGCCGGACGGCGACCCCCGGCCCCGGCTCCGGGCGGCGGCCGCCCTGGCCGGGTACGCCCCGAACGACCCGCGCTGGCACCAGGTCAGCCGCGGCGTCGTCGGCGGACTCGTCCGCGAGAGCCCGGTCCACCTCCGCGCCTGGCTCGACGCCTTCGATCCGGTGAAGAAGCAGCTCATCACCCCGCTCCGGGACGTCCTCCGCGAACCGCCGCGGGCCGCGGGCGACCTGGCCGCGCGCGGCCCCGCCGCCGAGGCCCAGGCCGCGGAGCGGGCCGCCCGGCGGACGATCGCCGCGAACCTCCTCCTGGCGTACTTCCAGGAGCACCCCAACAACCTGGCCGTCGCCCTGCTCGACGCGGACGAGGAGCAGTTCCCGAAGTTCTTCGCCGCCCTCAAGCCCCAGCACAAGAAGGTGCACGGGTTCCTCCTGGGGGAGATCCGGCGGACCCTCGACGGGGTGTCGGACGAGCGGGAGAAGGAGAAGTTGGCCCAGCGGATCGCCAACGGCGGCGTCCTCGTGCTGACGGCCGGCGACGCCGAGGACGCCGAGTCGGTGTGGCCGCTGCTGCGGTTCCACGAGGACCCGCGGGTGCGCAGCTACATCGTGTCGCGGCTCGGCCGGTTCGGGGCCGACCCGCGGGTCGTCGCCGACCGGCTCGGCCCGAACCGCGAGCCGGAGGTGACCGCCCGGCGGGCGCTGGTGCTGGCCCTCGGGTCGTTCCCGGACGCCGCCTTCCCGCCGCCGCTGCGGGCCGAGCTCACGACGACCGTCAAGAACATCTACACGACCGCCGACGACCCGGGCCTGCACGCCGCCGCCGAGTGGCTGCTGCGGGAGTGGAACGAGGACGACTGGCTGCGGGCGACGGTGGCCGGGTGGAGCCGAGACCCGGCCAGGGGCGACAAATTCCGGGCGCTGGCGGCCGACGCCCGCCCGACCACGTGGCCGACCGCCCGCGGGTGGGTCGTGTCCGCCGAGGGGCACACCCTGATGGCGGTCCCCGGCCCGGTCCGGTTCACCATGGGGTCGCCGGAGACGGAGGTGGGCCGGCTCGCGACGGAGGCGCCGCGGCTGAAGGTGATCGAGCACCCGTTCGCCGTCGCCGCCCACCTCACCACCGTCGCCCAGTACGACCGGTTCGACACCGAGGTCAACGGCCCCGCCGCCCCCCGGGGCAGGCCCACAAGGCCTTCTCCACGAACCTGCCGAAGAGCTTCCAGGGGAGGGACCACCCGGTCGTCCGGGTGACGTGGTACGAGGCGGCGAAGTACTGCAACTGGCTGAGCCGGCGCGAGGGGCTGGAGCCGTGCTACGAGACGGACGCCAAGGGGAACGTCGCCGGGGTGATGCCCGACTACCTGACCCGGACCGGGTACCGGCTGCCGACCGACGCCGAGGTCGAGTGCGCGAACCGGGCCGGGACGCGGACGTGTCGGTACTACGGGGAGACGGAGGAGTTGCTCGGCGAGTACGCGTGGTACGAGAAGAACTCCGGCGACACGCGGAACTCGGACGAGGCCACCCACCCGGATGAACTTCAAGGGCGGCCAGCCGCTGCGGAACGTCCTGCACACGGCCGTCGCGTCCCTGCCGGCGGGCTGGTTCCCGCGGTACCACAAGGCGGCGCCCGGCGCCCCGGCCGACGACGTGCTGCTGGCCTTGCTACAGGACCTTTGCCGCCTCCCGGAGCCGGTGGTGCTGAACCTCGACACTTACGAGGACGCCTCCGCCGACGCCTGCCGGTGGGTCGAGGGGCAGTTGCTCAGCCAGGCGGGGGGGGTCCGACCGGCTCCGGGTGGTGGTCGCCGGGCAGCGCGTCCCGGCCCCCGAGGGGACGCCGTGGGAGGAGGAGGCCGTCACCCGGGAACTCCCTCCGATCGACGACCTGGACGACTGGTGCGACTACGCCCGCCGGGTGCACATCGTGTCGGCCGGGCACGTCGACGAGATTTCGACCCTGGTCAAGGCGACTCGGGGGAGCGCGCGGATGATGGGGGCGATGCTGTCGAACCTGTACCCGCGGGGCGTTCCGAATGGAACTTGACGCCCTCCTCCGGTTGCTCGAGGGCCGCGCGGGCGCCCCCGGCCGGAAGACCGACCCGGGCGACCGCTTCGACTGGTCGCGGGTGCGGAACCCCGACACGTCCCCGCTCTGACGGGAGTCCCGCCGTGGTCGTCCGTACCCTCGCCCTGGCCCTGTGGGTTTACGCCGTGACCTCCGCCACCCCCCGCCCGCGGCCGGGACGCCCGCCGACCCGATCGTCGACAGCGGGATGACCGCGGCCGTGGCGTTCGACGCGCTCGACCCCGCCTGCCCGAAGGCGGTACGGGAGCGACAGGTCGTGGTCCCCGTCACCTACTGGGGGTACGACGGCAAGGTCCACCGCGGCCAGCTGGCGGTCGACCGCGACTTGGCCAAGGACGTGACCGAGGTGTTCGCGATCGCCCTCGAGCACAAGTTCCCGGTCCGGTCGGCGGTGCCGGTCTCGCAGCCGCGGTTCCGCAAGGACCGGGCGTGGAGCGACGACCTGTCGATGGCCGCGGACAACACGTCCGGGTTCAACTACCGGCCGGTCACGGGCGGGGGCGCGCTGCCGAACCACGCCCTCGGCCGGGCCGTCGACCGGAACCCGCTCCTCAACCCGTACGTCAAGGGGGTCGTCACGCTGCCGCCCGGGGCGCGGTACGACCCGGCGGCCCCGGGCACCCTGACGGCCGACCACCCGGTGACCAAGGCGTTCCTCGCCCGCGGGTGGGCGTGGGGCGGGAACTGGACGACGCTGAAGGACTACCAGCACTTGGAGAAGCCGGTCCGCTAGCCCCCGACGGAGTTCCCGCGATGACCGCCGCCTCGCCGTGGTACGTTCTGCCGTGCGCCGCCGCGCTCGCCGCCGTTGGGCCGGCCGCCCCCGACACGGCCCCGGCCGACTGGGTGTGCCCGCCGGCGCTGAAGCCCGGCGACACGATCGCGTTCGTCGCCCCGGCCGCGCCGGCGGAGATGCCGCCCCTGCTGGAGTACGCGGCCCGGCTGGAGAAGGCCGGGTACAAGGTCCGCTTCCCGAAGGGGATCGAGGGGCGCAAGAGCGGCTACCTCGGCGGCACCGACGACGAGCGGGCGGCCGAGCTGAACGCCGCCATCCGCGACCGCACGGTCCGCGGCATCTTCCCCGTCCGCGGCGGGTACGGGCTGACGCGCATCCTCGACCGCCTCGACTACGCCGCCCTCCGGGCCGACCCCAAGGTCATCACCGGGTACTCGGACCTGACCGCCCTCCACCTCGCCGTGGCCCGCCACGCCCGGGTGGTGACGTTCCACTCGCCGATGCCGATGCGCGACCTGTGGCAGGGCGACAAGGCGGAGTTCGCGTTCGCCGCCGCCTCGTTCCGGCGGGCCGTCTTCGCCGACCAGTTCAAGACGGGCGAGGTCGGGTACACGATCGCCACCCCGCCGGACGCGCCGCCCTCGAAGCTGGTCGGCGGCACGGCCCGCGGCCGGTTGCTGGGCGGGAACCTGACGTTGATCTGCTCGACGCTCGGGACGCGGTACGCGATCGAGCCGAAGGGGGCGATCCTGTTCGTCGAGGACGTGAACGAGGCGCCGTACCGGGTGGACCGGTCGCTGTCGCAGCTCCGCCTCGCGGGCGTCCTGGGCGCCGTCGCCGGCGTGGTGGTGGGGAGTTTTACCAGCAAGGACGCGGCCGAAGCGGCCGGGCTGGACCGCGTCCTGCGCGAGTACTTCGGGGCCCTGAAGGTGCCGGTGCTGATGAACTTCCCGGTCGGGCACACGCCGCGGAACACCACCCTGCCGCACGGCGCGCGGGTCGAGCTGGACGCCGACCGCGGCACGCTCCGCGTCGTCGAGAACCCCGTACGGGTGGAGTGACGAGGCACGCCGTCGGTTGACCTTCGGCGTGGACGTGATCCGTGGGTTTCAGGCCAACGACCTGAAATCCTCGTCACCGCGGAACGGGACCCGACGGTAACCGAGTCGGTCGGCCGTAAGTTCAGGCCGGGCCAGGACTCGCGCCGCGGCCGGGCCGGCGGCGTCGCTCCAACGCGGATTCTTCCGGTTGAGTCAATGCTTCTGGGATGGGGTACCCCCCCTTTCCCGGAACCAATGATCCGCGCCCGAACGACGCGGCCGTCGTCGGGTCACGGGTCAGCCCGATCCGGCACGACCGGCCGCCCCGCACGGAGCCCGCCGTGGCGATCGTCACCAAGGTGTTCGTCAGCGCCACTAGCGCCGACCTGCGGAGTTACCGGAACGCCGTCGAGGACTACCTCCTCACCCGCCGGCACATCCACCACGTCCTCCAGGACACGTTCGCCCCGGACTACGTCTCCGTGGCGGAACTGCTGCGAGAGAAGATCGAGGACTGCGACGCGGTCGTCTGCCTGATCGGGATGGCCTACGGGGCGGCCCCGGCCGCCCGCCGCGGTCGTACACGCAGATGGAGTACGACGTCGCGCGTGAACTCGGGAAGCCGGTCTACCACTTCCTCGCCGCGCCCGACTGCGCGTTCGACGCCGAGTTCCGCGACAAGCCGGAGGACGCGGCCCGGCAGAAGTTCCAGGCCGACTACCGCGACGAGGTCCGGGGGACGCTCCCGGTTCGGGAGTACTTCAAGACGGCCGACGGGCTGTGCGCGCGGCTCGGGGCGGTCGAGTTCCCGGAACCGCTGGAGAACGCGCCCCGGCCCGACCGCTACCGGACCGGGCAACTCCCCGCCCCCGTGAACGAGTCGCTGTTCGTCGGGCGGGACGACGCGGTCCGCGAGTTGGAGGCCGTGCGGGAGGCCGGCGCGTCGCGCGTCGTCAGGCCGCACGGCGTCGGCGGCGTGGGCAAGTCGACCGTCCTGTGGCACTGGCTCCAGCACCTCCGCGCGGCGGGCTTCCCGGCGCTACCGCAGGCACCTCGACCGACTCCGCGCCGGCGAGCCGATCCCCGGCCTCACCGACGACCTGACAGAAGCTGCCGCGGAAGGAGCGGATGAACGCGCTGTTCTTCCTCGGCGAGGCGCACCACAATCGCGGCAACTGGGCGGACGCCCAACGGGCGTTCGACCGGGCCGCGGCCGCGGAGCAGAAATACGCCCGGGTCTACGGGGACGACAGCATCTACACCGTCCGGGTGTTTCAGTACGCAAACTTCCTGCTGGACCGCGGCGACTTCGCGGCCGTGGAGCAGCGGGTCGGTCGGGCCACGGCGGAGTGCGAGAAGCAGCCGGACGGCCACCGCCTCGACATTGCGTACAACCGGTACCTGCTCGGCCGCGTGGAGACGCTGCGCGGGCTCGCCCGGACCGCCCCGGCGGACGCCCCCGAGTTCGCCGCCGCCCGCGACCACTTGGGCGCTTTCATGAGGGCGTGCTGGGAGCAGGCGATGACCGACGGTCGCGTCACCGCCCACCTCGGGCTGGCGGAACTGGCCGACGCGACGGGCGACGCCGACCGCTGCCGCCGGCAGCTGGCCGGCGCGACCGAGTTGTGCGAGCCGGACGACATCCGCCGCTTCCGGTGCGAGTGCGACCTGGGTTACGCCCGGTTCCACCTGTGGCAGAACGACCCGGCCACGCCGGGGTGTACTTCGACCGGGCGGCGGCGGAGGTCGCGGCGATGAAGTACTTCCGCCGGGCCGGACTCGTGCGGGCGCTCGCCGCCGGCGCGGGCCGGCCGCCCCCGCCCGGCCTGCCGCCGGACGCCTGACCCACCCCGGAGGCCCGCATGACGACCCCGCCCGGCCCGGTGTTCCTGAGCTACACCCGCATCGACCTGGAGTTCGCCCTCCGGTTCGCGGCGGCGCTGAAGAACGCCGGCGTCCCGGTGTGGATGGACCGGTTCGAGCTGCGCCCGGGGTGCGACTGGCGGCGCGGCGTCGAGGCCGGGCTCGCGGCCTCGGCCGGGATGATCTGCGTCCTGTCGCCGGACTACGTCTCCAGCAAGTACTGCCTCGACGAGCTGGCGACGGTGGACCGGTTCAACGTGATGAACGCGGCCCGGCCGAAGCCGCTGTTCCCCGCCGTCATCCGCCCGGTCCCGGACGAGCGGCAGCCGCTCGAAATCCGCCGCCTCCAGTACGTCCACTTCTACGACCGCGACCGCGACTGGCGCGACGAGAACCTGTTCGACGAGCGGTTGCGGCAGCTCCTGGACGGCCTGCGGACGAGCGCGGGCGGCCCGCTGGCGGGCGACCCGCCGGGGCAGGAGGAGCAGTACCTCAACGGGCTGGTGGCCGAGCTCGAGACCCGCCGCGGGGTGACGGAGTTCGTCGAGCTGGCGGCCGAGGCGCGGGCCGCGGGGCCGGGCCGGCCGGCCCCGACCGACGACGAGTTCGGGTACGCCGCGATGATCGAGCCGCGCCGCCCGGCGGCCGCGCCGGTCGAGCTGGCGACGATCGCCGAGGCGGCCGGGCGGTTCGACCGGTTCGTCCTGCTCGGCGAGCCGGGGGCCGGGAAGACGACGGCCCTGCGGCGGCTGGCGCGGGCCGCGGCCCGGGAGCGGCTCGGGAGCGACCGCCTTTCGGCGGCCCCGCTGCCGTTGCTGGTGTACCTGCCGCAGTGGACGACCGAGCCGACGCCGGCGGCGTTCGTCCGCGCCCGCTGGCAGGCGTATGGGCTGCCGCCCGGCGACCCGGTCGAGCTGTCGCGGGCCGGCGAGGTGGCGCTGTACCTGGACGGGCTGAACGAGATGGGGGCGGACGGCCCGCGGAAGGCCGCGCTGCTGGCCGGCTGGCTGACGGCTCCCGACGGGCCGCGGCGGGTGACGGTCACGTGTCGGGTGCGGGACTACCTCGACCCGCTGCGGCTCGGCGAGCTGCCGACGGTAACCGTCCGCGAGCTGGACGAGCCGCGGGTTCGGCAGTTCGCGGCGAACTACCTGGGGCCGCGTGCGGCCGACTTCCTGGCGCGGGTGCTCCCGCCGGCCGGGCCGCACCGGGCGCCCGACCCGCGGCGGATGTCAACGCTGGTGGTCAACCCGTACCTGCTCGGCGCGCTCGTGTACCTGTTCGAGCAGTCGCCGGGCGGCGACCTGCCGGCGAACAACGGGGCGCTGTTCCGGGCGCTGGCGCGGGCGCTGTGGCAGCGCGAGCGGCAGCGGGGCACGGCGGGCTGGCGGCCGTTCGAGGAGGTCGAGGGGCGGTTCGCGGCCCTGGCGTTCGCCATGATCGACGAGGGTCGCCCGGTGGACGTGCCGGAGGAGTACGCGGCCGAGCAGCTCGGGGACGCGGCGCTCGTGCGGCTGGGGATGTCGGCGTCGTTCCTCCAGGCCGGCGACGGGACGGTGCGGTTCTACCACCAGTTGTTCCAGGAGTATTTCGCGGGGGTGGCGCTGCTCGGGCGGGACGACCTGGAGCGGTTCGTGGGGGCGCACGAATTGGTCGGCGGCTTCGACGGCGCGCGCAGCTATCCGTGGGACGAGCCGCTCATCGCCGCGTGTGGGATCACGAGCGACCCGATTCGCGTCGCCGAGCGGATCGGAGTCGCCAACCCGCTGCTCGCAGTCCGCGCCCTTGTGGGCGGACGGCACGAAGCGGCGTCCGTTTCTCAAACCTGTCGCCGGGTGTTGGCGCAGTTGGAGCTCGATGTCGCGTCCATCCGCAAGCACTTCCCGAACACGGACGCCGTCGAGGACGAAACCTTTGACGCGATGAAACAGTACGCCCAGCGAGTTGGAATTATGGCAGGGGGGGTTGGCGCGTCGGCCGCCGATGCGCTGGCCCACGCACTCGTTTCCCCGTCGGTGTATGTGCAATACGCCGCGCTCGAAGGACTTGTCCGCTCGGGATACGCGAACCGCCGCGCCGACCTGATCGGTGTCTTGGAGTGGTGGGGCTGTGGCGACCTCCGCCGGGAAGCGAAGAACGACTACGTTAGCGACATTCACTCCTCGGGTAGGACGTGGGGGAGGGGTTTCGCCGTGCTCGCGGCCCGCTGTCTCGCCGCGCACGGCTTGTCCGAGAATCGCCAACTCCTGCGGGACTGGTTGCGTCCGCGGATCGAGGCTGACATCGTCAACCTGGGCGAGCTGGATTACGACACGTGCTACAACCTTTGCCGAGCGTTCCCGCCTCTGGCGCCGGTCGTGTACGACGTGTTCCTCGCTTCCGGCGAAGAATTTCAGGTCGCTCTCGCCGACCTGATTTCCAGGACGGATCGACACTTCGTTCAGCTCGTCGAGCCGTACTGCTTCCCGGAACACGAGGCGATCTCGGGCGCCGTGTCGCGCGTCGTCGAGCTTTCCCGCCTCGGCAGAGCCTCGATCACCGCCGTCACGAACCTCGTGGCGGGCCTCCTGGCACATCCGTCCGGGGCGGTCCGTGCCCAAGCCGTTGCTGCTCTCGACGGGGTTCGGCCTCAAACCGACCCCGAGCAGTTCGGCCGGGAGTACGAAGCACTCGTCTTGCCTCTGGTCGGACGGGCACTCGACGACCCGTCACCATCCGTCCGGCGCGCCGCGCTCTGGTGCGTATACAGGCGCAACGGTCGTCACTCGCAACTTCTCGGACAACTCGAGCGGCTCGCGGCAAGTGACCCGGACGACCGGGTGAAGAAATTCGCGGCCCGCGAAGCGAGACGGCTGCGGTAGACGTGTCGGCGACGGTACACCTTCCTCACCCCGTGAGCCCACCCATGACCCAACCCGCCCCCGACCCCGATGCCCCGCTCATCCCGATCGTCCTCGGGGTGGTCGGGCACCGCGACCTCCGCCAGAAAGACACCGCCGCCCTCCGCGCCGCCGTGAAGGCGGTGTTCGACGAGTTCGACGCGGCGTACCCGAAGTCGCCGAAGGTGCTCCTGTCGCCGCTCGCCCCCGGCGCCGACCAGCTCGCCGCCGCCGTCGCCCTGGAACAGGGGTCACACTGGTCGGTCCGCGCGCCCCTGGCGCTGCCGCCGGAGCAGTTCCTGGCGAGCACCGCGTTCCGCCTCAACCACCTCCAGTCGGACGCCAACCCGGACGGCGTCGACGCCGCGGCGCAGGCGGCGTTCGACGAGTTCCTGCGGCACCCGCGCGTCGAGTGGTTCGTGGTTCCCCTGCCGGCCGAGTTCCCGGTCGGGGACCGGACGGCCCGCCGCCGCGGGGCGGGGTGGGTTCTGTCCGCCGTCACCGACGGCGGCCAGGAGGAGCCACTGGACTGGCGGGAGATGGTGACCGCCCGGCGGGAGGCGCACCCGTCGCAGGCGGCGTTCCGGGCGGCGTGCTACGCCAACCCCGGCGGGTACATCGTCCGCCACTGCCACACGCTGTTGGCGCCGGTGCAAGATGGCCGCGAAGGGGCCGAAGTACCGGGGGTACATCGTCCGCCACTGCCACACGCTGTTGGCGCTGTGGGACGGGGACGTCGAGGCGAGGCCGTCCGGGACGGTCGAGGTCGTGCGGTTCCAGCTCGGCGGCATCGCCCCGAGCTACTACCCGTGGACGGCGCTCACGCCGCTCGGGTTCGATGCCGACCGCGGGCCGGTGGTGTGGCTCCGCGCGCCGCGGGCCGCGGCGGCGGACGCCGGGCCGGCCGGCGAGCGGCGCGTGCTTGTGCCGACGCAGGCGAACGGGTATTACTTCGGCGAGCGCGTGGACGTCCGGGCCGTGGCCCGCGGGCTGACGCCGTGGGAGCGGTTCCGGGGGCGGTGCGGGGCGGCCTGGGGTGGGCGGGAGCACGCGGCCCCGCTGCCGGGGACGGGCGCCCGCCCGCCCGGCCCCTGGGAGCCGCCGGTGCTCCGCACCGACTGCCCCGAGTACGACCAGTTCTACGCCGCCTGCCAGATGATCGAGGACTTCAACGTCGAGGCGGCCGCCCTGTACGCCGGCCGCGGCGCGGACCAGGTGTACACCGACCGGCTGGAGCAGGCCGACCGGGACACGGCGGCGGTCTTCCCCGGCCCGTCGGGGCTCCCCGCCGCCGGCCGACCCCTCGCCGAGTCGTTCCGCCGGTTCGTGCGCGTCCGCCAGACGGCCGACCGGCTGTGCGACCCGCTGGCGGCGCGGCACGACCGCGCCGGGTTGTGGCTGCTCGCCCTCCTGTTCTTTGCCCTGTGCGCGTTCCACCTGTACGCCCACCCGCCCTGGCACTTCGACCGCGCCGCCCCGGCCCACCACTGGTGGCCACTGTTGGCCGCCTTCGCCGCGCTGTGGGTCGGCCTGATCCTCCTCGTGATCGTCGTCTGGTACTACCGGCTCGACGTCCGGCGGCACGACTACCGGGCGCTGGCCGAGGCCCTCCGCGTCCGCCAGATGTACGCCGCGGCGGGGCTCAGCTGGTCCGTCGCCGACACCTACCTCGGGCAGCTGCGAACGGAGCTGGTGTGGGTCCGCCGCGCGCTGCTTCACCTGTGCCCGCCGGCCGACTTCTGGGCTGTGCAGTTCAACGCCCTCAACAAGGACGCGAAGCTGGCCCGCATCGGGTGGGTCGAGCAGAACTGGGTCGCCGGCCAGGCGGACTACCACCGCCGCCGGCGGGACGAAATGCACGAGGCGGCCGGGTGGGGCCGCCGCCGGGGGTTGATACTGGCGGTCGCCGGTCTGCTCGGCCTGACGTTGGTGCCGTTCCTCGCCCTGGTCTGGGTCGAGTTCCGCGGCCCCGCGGCCGGGGCGGACCCGGCGTGGACGGACGGGCTGGCACAGGTGTTCCACCCGGCCCACCCACTGAACGGCCTGCTCCTGACCGGGACGATGCTCGTCGTCCTGGGCGGGCTGTTCGTCGCCCGGTGCGACCGGCAGGGGTACGAGCAGCTGGCGAAGCAGTACGACCAGATGTACGTGATCTTCCGCGGCGGCGGCCGCGAACTGGCCGCGGCCATGGACCCCGGCTCGCTCCCACCGCCCCACCCGACCTCGACGCGGCCGGACGTTGCCCGGGCGCAGTGGGTGATCGAGGAACTCGGCCGCGAGGCCGTGCAGGAAAACGCCCAGTGGCTCCTGCTGGTCCGCTCCAAGCCGCTCGAACTGCCGCTCGGGGCGTAGGCCGATTGTCCCGGTCGGCGTCCGCCACCGCCAACCACCCCGCAGCGGTCGGTCGAGTTCCCGGTCACGAAGAAGTTCGTCACCGCGGCCGCCTGCGCCCCGCTCGCATTCCCGGCGCTGACCAAGTCGCCCGAGCAGACAGAATCAAGGAATCAAGAATCAAGAATCAAGGGGGTAGGCGTCACATTCGTTGGTGGACGTTTGTGTCAGGCGGCCAGGGACCGGCTCCAGAAGTCGGTCCACTGGCTGTGCTCGCTCCGGTACAGCGCCCGCACGTGGCAGACCGCGTGCGCCCCCG